>Ga0207702_10002471_pt1 | contig 17479 bp, 17 predicted proteins | sample KBSCornC62_FD_184302 | JGI IMG/M metagenome (GOLD analysis project Ga0207702, IMG submission 184302) | Corn rhizosphere microbial communities from Kellogg Biological Station, Michigan, USA - KBS Corn C6-2 (SPAdes) (version 2) | ecosystem: Host-associated > Plants > Roots > Rhizosphere > Soil ...
TGCACCGGAACGGGTTTGCTGTCCATCCGCGGATCGTGCCACGCCGCGCCGGCGTGCTCAAACCGGACACATGCGCTCAGTCGCCGTACTCGAGCTTCGGATACCAGGTTGGCTGCCGGCCTTGGGGTGTCAAGTCCAGAATGTTCCACAGCGGCATCAGGTCGGGGGCGCCGCGCGGGTCCTGGCCGGGATCGGGCGTGGTTGCGAACATCTCGCCTGCCCAGAAATGCCGGATCGTGCCATCGCGGCGGGTGAACACGTTGAAAGCCGGCGTGTCGCCGTCGTCCGGGTTGACGTAGGCGCGCGTATAGTCGCCGCTGCCATCCGAATAGACCTTCAGATCGCGCCAGCCGCGCTCGCGCTTGAACGCCACCAGGCGCTCGATCGGCGAGCGCGCGGTCACCGCGAGGGCCACGTTCTGTTCGATGTCACGCGCCTCGCCTTCCAGGGCGCTCAGCAGCGCCGTGCACATCGGGCAGGGACGTTCGCGCTGCGGGCCGAACATCCAGCTGTAGATCACCAGCGTCTGCTTGTCGCCGAACAGATCCTCGAAGTCGGTGGATCCCTGTTCGCCCGTGAAGTGATAGTCGCCGGTGACTTCGCCGCCCGGCGGCAAGCTGCGGCGCTGTTCGGCCACGCGTTCGATGTGCCGGCGCAATTCGATTTCCTCGGCCAGAAGCGCCTGCCGCGCAGAGCGGTAGTCGGCGCTCTCGTTGGGGAAATGCACGGGGTTGCGGGAAGCAAGTTCGGCGGCTGGAACCAGTTTCGATTTGCTCATGATTGTTCTCCTCGGAATCAATCCCGATCCGGTGCACCCAGCGGGAACAATGGACGATACGGCCTCGCGTCTTCGACGCAGCGCGCGAAGGAATGCCTCTTGAGCAGACGCGCGCGGTACGCGTGCACGTTGCGGAATCTTTCGTCGATGCGATGCGTCCAGTCAGCGTAGAACAGCGCTGGCGCGGCGGCGCAGTCGGCGAGGCTGAAGACATCGCCCGCGACCCATTCGCGGCCGGCCATGCGTTGATCGAGCCAGGCGTAGGCCGTCTCGAGTGCGGTGCGCGCTTCGTTGACGCCGTAGGGATCGCGGTCGGCTTCCGGGCGCAGCTGGTTGAACACGATCCGCTGCTGCGGCCCGTTGATGTAGTTGTCGAAGAAGCGATCCAGCATCCGCACATCGACGGCCGTGTCCGCGTCCGCCGGGATCAAGCGCGATGGACCCGGACGATGCACGTCGAGGTATTCGATGATGCTGGTGGCTTCCATCACCTGACGTTCGCCGTCCACCAGCAGCGGGAATCGTCGGATGGGCCAACGCCGTGCGAACTCGGCGTAGATATCGGGATTGTCCGGCGACAGGTTCAGGAATTCGAACGGCGTGTCGTTTTCGTACAGCGCGATCAGGGCCTTTTGGGTATAGGACGAAAAGGGGTGACCGTAGATCTGCATGTTGCGACTCCGTTCGGGCGGTACATGTCCACGACGAATGGCGATGGCCGGAATCGACATCGCGCCCGCCGCCCCCGATACACTGGCCGTGCGAGGGGATCGTATGGCGCATTCCGAGGCCCAGCCGGCCGACATCCGCAGCCAGCATCCATTGTGGGACGAACGCGACGCGGTCGGCCGACGCGCCATGCTGACGGAAATCCTGGCGCAGGTGTCGCACGAGGCGCTGCAGGGCGACACGCTGGAAGCGGTGCTTCGCGCAATCGTCGATTGCATTACCCGGCGGCTGCCGGTGACCATCGCCAGCATCATCCTGCTCAACGAGGAGCGCACCCATTTCGTGCAGGAAGTCTGGGCGGGCCGCGTCGAACTGGAGTTGCCGGGCGGCATGCCCTGGCCGGTGACGCTTGGTGCGGCGGGGCGCTGCGCCCGTACCGGCGAGCGCCAACTGATCAGCGATGCGCGCAACGATCCGGATTACGTGCCCGGCAACCACGACGTGAGTTCGGAATACCTGGTGCCGATCCGGCACCAGGGACGCATGCACGGCGTGTTGAACCTGGAAAGCACGCGCGCGGATTTCTTCACGGCGGAGGTGTGCGCGGTGTTCGACGCGATCGCCGAACAGGTCGCGGGGGCCGTCCACGTGGCGCGGTTGTTGCGCGAACTCGAAGCAGCGAACCGCAAGCTGCGCGACCTGTCGATGCGCGATGGCCTGACCGGCATCGCCAATCGCCGCTGTTTCGACGCGCGCATGGCCGAGGAATGGCGGCGCCATGCGGACGACGGCGAGTCGTTGGCGTTGTTGATGGTGGATGTGGATTGCTTCAAGGCCTTGAACGATCGTCGCGGGCACCTTCAGGGTGACGAATGCCTGCGCGAACTCGCGCAGCTTTGTGCGTCGCATGTGCGCGATGGCAGCGACCTGGCCGCGCGTTACGGCGGCGAGGAGATCGTCATCCTGCTGCCGCGCTGCGGAATGTCCGAAGCCATGCGCGTGGCGGAGGCGTTGCGCGGCCATGTCGAGGCGCTGGCGTTGCCGCATCCGGATTCGCCCGCCGGGGGCTTCGTCACTGTCAGCATCGGCGTCGGGGCGGCGTGTCCGCGCGATGCGCAGGCGACGCCGGACGCGCTGGTCGCGGCGGCCGATGCGGCGATGTATGCGGCCAAGGCACGCGGACGCAATTGCGTGGAGGCGTAGGCCACGCCCGCCGCCTGAACGGGTGCGCGTGCCGGGTTGCAAGGCGCGGTGGGTGGCCTTACGTTGTCGGCATGGCCAAGGGTTTTGTCAACGATGATGCGGTGCAGGACCAGATCGACGCGACGGTCGCCGACGCGGTTGCGCGTGCGCGTAGCAAGCAGCACAAGGGTCCGGGCTTGAGCCGCTGCGAAGAATGCGATGCGCCCATTCCCGCGGCGCGGCGCAAGGCCGTGCCCGGCGTGCGGCTGTGTGTGAACTGCCAGGCCGAACACGACCGCGAGGAAGCGACATTCAGCGGCTATAACCGCAGGGGCAGCAAGGACAGCCAGCTGCGCTGAGACCGGGCGGGCGCAAGCCGGACTGCGTTTGCAGGATTACAGACGCGAACGCCCCCGGATCGGGTCCGGGGCAGGCTGCGGCGGCGCGTGGCGCGAGTAATTCCGGGATGACGAACAAAAATCCGGGATCCCCGGATCACCGTTCCACAAACATTTTCAGTCGCTTCAGTGCCTGATCCCACTGCGCGGCGATCGCGTCGAGTGAACGTCGGGCTTCATCGAGCTTCGATGGCTCGAATTCCCAGCGCCGTTCGCGCCCTTGGCGGATGTCGCGCACAAGTCCTGCGTCGGCCAGCACTTCCAGATGCTTGGTCACGGCTTGGCGGGTGATCGCAGTGCCCGCGGTCAGTTGCGCGATCGACAGCGCGCCGCCCGCGCACAACACGGCGATCAGGCGCAGACGGGTCGGGTCGCCGAGCGCGGCGAAGACCGGCGCGGTTTTCTGCAGGGCGTTCGGCGTGCGTGACTTGTGCATCGGTCACCGTCAATGCAGGGCGAGGTATTTCCGGATCAGTTCCATCTGGTGCGTCCAGCCGCCTTCATTCGCCTCGAACGCTTTCGCGCGGCGCGCGGCCGGAAGTTTGTCGAAGCCCGATTCGGTGACGGTGAGCAATATCCCTTCGGGCGCGTCGTGCAGTTCGAACACGATCAGCGTCATCGGCTCTTGCGAGTAGTCGATCGTCTTGTCTATGCCGAACGGATGCCAGCGGAAGGCGATGCGTTGCATCGGCTCGATCTTGTCGACCTGCCATTCGAACGGTGTGCCCTCGTAAGGCGCCTGCATCGCGGCGACTTCCTGATCGACCTGGGTGGGCGCGATCCTGCCGGTCAGCCGCTCGCCCTCGACGAAGGGACCATCGAAGCGCACGCCGAACCAGGTGCCGAACTGCTCTGCTTCGCTGAGCGCGCGCCACACGCGTTCTCGTGATGCCTTCAGCACAACCTGTTTCTCGATGCGGTCGGTGTTCGGGTTCATGGTGGTCTCCATCGGACAACAATAAATGCAACCTTAAAGTTGCATATTAGGACGGCCGTCGGGAATACACAACCTTGGGGCTGCGCGAAGCACAACGCCGGTCTGGCCGTGTTCCGTCTATCCTTGGAGGATCATTCGGGGACCGCTCCATGAAACCCATCCTGCCGCTGGTGTTGTACCTGTTCGCGCTGCCGGCGCTGGCCGCCGCACCGAAACCGCTGCTGCTGACCCATGTCGGGTTGATCGACGGCACCGGTTCGCCGGTCCGACGCGACATGACAATTGAGATCACGGGCAAGCGCATCACGGCGGTGTATCCGGACGGCAGCCGGGCAGCGCCGAAAGACGCGGAGGTGCGCGACCTGGGCGGAAAATACGTGATTCCGGGATTGATCGATGCGCACGTGCACATCACCGATGCCGAGCCCGACATCGCGCACTACAGGACGTTCCTGCACGCGCTGTTGCTGGGCGGCGTGACCGGCATCCGCGACATGGCGGGTGATGACCGCCTGCTGCAATACCTTGCGGAGCAGGCCAACTCGGATGCGTTCGCATCGCCCGACATTTTCTACGTCGCGCTGATGGCGGGGCCGAGTTTCTTCAAGGAGGACGTTCGCGCGCAGGCCGCCTCGAAGGGCGAGCCGCTGGGCTTCGCGCCGTGGATGCAGGCCATCACCGCAAAAACCGATATCCCGTTGGCGGTCGCGGAAGCCAAGGGCACCGGCGCGACCGGCATCAAGTTGTATGCGAATCTTCCCGCAGCGCTGGTCAAGGCGATCACGGCGGAAGCGCACCGGCAGGGATTGCGGGTGTGGACGCACGCGACGATTTTCCCGGCGAAACCGAGCGACGCGGTGGACGCTGGTGTCGAAACGATCTCGCACAGTCCGTACCTGGTGTGGGAAGCAGCACCGAATGTGCCGGATGATTACAAGATGCGCGCCATGGGCGATTTCGAACATGTAAAACCGGATGCGCCGCAGATCCTCGCGCTGTTCGATGCAATGAAAAAGCGCGGCACGATCCTCGACGCGACCCTGCTGGTGTTCAAGAACGAGGCGGAACATCATCCGCAAAGCGTGGGCGCGGGCGTCATGCCGTGGAGCTACGCGGTGACGAAGCTGGCACACCAGCGTGGTGTGCTGATCGACGCGGGCACCGACGACGCGGGATTTCCCTACGGCAAGGACGGGCCGGATCTCGGGCAATTGCCTTCGGTGCATCAGGAAATGGCGTTGCTGGTCCGGCACGCCGGCTTCACGCCTGTGCAAGCCATCGAAGCGGCCACCGAAGTTGGTGCCGCGGCGCTGGGGCAATCCGCGAAACGCGGCACGATCACGCCCGGCAAGCTGGCCGATCTGGTGGTGCTGGACGCCGATCCCTCGCGCGACATCCACAACGCCACGAAGATCGATTTCGTGGTCAAGCACGGACGCGTTTATACGCGCGACCCCATCCGGTGAGCGATGGTCTGATCCATTGTCGTCATTCCGGCGAAAGCCGGGCTGCCTTTGCAGGATTGCAAACGCGAACGCCGCAGGCGGCCGGAGGGCGAGCACCAGGGACGGCGCGAGTAATTCCGGGATGACTGAGCGACGCGGTCGCGCCGGTGGGTTGTGCCGCGGCGCGTGTCATAAATACAATACTCACTGGTTCACTTTATGACTGCCCTCATGCAAACCGAATCCGTCGCGACCACCGATCCGGTGATCGAGGTACGCGACCTCGACAAGACCTACGAAGGCGGCTTCAAGGCGCTGAAAGGCATCGACCTGTCGGTCCGCCGCGGCGAGATCTTCGCGCTGCTCGGCCCGAACGGCGCGGGCAAGACCACGCTGATCAGCATCATCTGTGGCATCGTGAATCCCGGCAGCGGCACGGTTACCGTGGATGGTCACGACATCATCCGTGGCTGGCGCAAGACCCGCACGATCATCGGGCTGGTGCCGCAGGAATTGAAGACCGATGCCTTCGAGACGGTGTGGAACACGGTGCGCTTCAGCCGTGGCCTGTTCGGCAAGGCGCCGGATGATGCCTACCTCGAACAATTGTTGAAGGACCTGTCGCTGTGGGACAAGCGCAACGCCAAGATCCTGATGCTGTCCGGCGGCATGAAACGGCGCGTGATGATCGCCAAGGCGCTGTCGCACCAGCCGACGGTGCTGTTCCTCGACGAACCGACCGCAGGCGTGGACGTCGAACTTCGCCGCGACATGTGGGCGATGGTGCGGCGCCTGCGCGAGTCGGGCGTGACCATCATCCTGACCACGCATTACATCGAAGAAGCCGAGGACATGGCCGACCGGGTCGGCGTGATCAACAAGGGCGAGCTGATCGTGGTCGAGGAAAAGACCGCGCTGATGCAGAAGCTCGGCAAGAAACAGTTGCGCCTGCAATTGCATGAACCGCTTGCGATGTTGCCGGAAACCTTGTCGCCTTACCAACTGGAACTCAACGGCAAGCGCGATGAGATCACTTACACCTACGACACGCAGGGCGAACGCACCGGCATCACCATGTTGCTGCGCGATCTTGCCGCGGCGGGCATCGGCTTCAAGGACCTGAGCACGCGCCAGGACACGCTGGAGCAGATTTTCGTGGAACTGGTGAAGGAGGACGCATGAACCTGCACGGCATCCGCGCGATCTACAAGTTCGAGATGGCGCGCACCGGGCGCACGTTGATGCAGAGCGTGCTGTCGCCGGTGGTGTCCACGTCGCTGTACTTCGTGGTGTTCGGTTCGGCGATCGGCTCGCGCATCACCAGCGTGGAAGGCGTCCCCTACGCGGCCTTCATCATCCCCGGGCTGGTGATGTTGTCGTTGTTGATGCAGAGCGTTTCGAACGCTTCGTTCGGCATCTATTTCCCGAAGTTCGTCGGCACCATCTACGAGGTGCACTCGGCGCCGCTGTCGTATCTGGAAATCATCACGGGTTACGTCGGCGCGGCGGCGACCAAGGCGATCATCGTCGGACTCATCATCCTTGGCACCGCAAGGTTGTTCGTGCCGTATTCGATCGCGCATCCCGCGGTGATGGTGCTGTTCCTGGTGATGACCACGGTCACCTTCAGCCTGTTCGGTTTCATCATAGGGATATGGGCTGACAACTTCGAAAAACTGCAGGTCGTGCCGTTGATGGTCATCACGCCGTTGACGTTCCTCGGTGGCAGCTTCTATTCGATCCATATGCTGCCGCCCTTCTGGCAGAAGGTGACGCTGTTCAATCCCGTGGTGTATTTGATTTCCGGATTCCGCTGGAGCTTTTACGGCCTCGCCGACGTCAACGTCGGCATCAGCGTGGTGGCGACGCTGGTATTCCTGGCGTTGTGCCTCACGGGCGTGTGGTGGATTTTCCGTACAGGTTGGCGCCTGAAGGCCTGACTGCGGAGTCGTCCGCGGTAAACAACTGTTTCCGGGACGCGCCTTTTTGGACATGGCGCCCGGGTGCGGCGTGAACATCTGTTTCCTTGTGTGGACTGGATCACACGCCGTCGCGGGTGTGGCATCGGCCTTGCTCCGTGCTGCCCGAGCCACCGGAAACCTTCGCGGAAATGTCCTTCGACGTATTGCCAGTCACCAACGCCACCACGGCCGACGACTCCCGTCGCGTCGTGCGGCGTTCGCACGGTTTGCGCACGCTGGGCCTCACGCTGGGCGGCCTGATGGTGGCGACGGTGTTGTACCGGCGGGGGGTGCCGGCGTCGGCGTGGGTGATGCTGGGGGTATACGCGCTGGCATGGCCGCACGTCGCGTGGCTGGTATTGCGCCGGAGCAGCGAGCCGGTTGCGCTCGACCAGCGCTTCTTCATTTGCGATGCGGCGATGGGCGGCGTCTGGATCGCGTTGATGCAGTTCAGCCTGCTGCCGAGCATGCTGCTGGCGACGATGTTCGCGATCACGCTGATCGCGCTCGACGGGCGCTGGTTGCTGCTGCGCGGGCTGGTGATCCAGGCGGTGGCTTGCTGCGTGGCCGCGGTAGCGAATGGTCTTTCGTTCTCGCCGGCAAACGACACCGTGGAGGTGCTGGCGTCGCTGCCGCTGCTGGTGATTTTTCCGATGACGCTGGGCGCGATCATGCGCGGCCTGGCGCGGCGCGTGCGGATACAGAACCGCCAGTTGCTGCGGATGAGCAGCATCGACAGCTTGAGCGGCCTGTTGAATCGCAAGCACTGGGAAGATGCAGTCACCGCCGTGATGCTGCGGCATTGTTGCGAAGATGCGGTGATGCTGCTGATCGACATCGACCAGTTCAAGCACATCAATGACCAGCATGGCCACACGGCAGGCGACGAGGTGATCCGCCATGTCGGCGCGATCATCCGTGGCAGCCTGCGCGAGGGCGATCTGGCGGGGCGCTACGGCGGTGACGAGTTCGCCGTGGTGCTCTGTGGCATCGACATGCATGCGGCCGCAACGGTGGCGGAGCGGATCCGTTCCGGCGCCGCGTGTTCGCTGTTCGAACGGGCGCCTGGCCTGCATTGCACCTTGAGCATTGGTCTCGCGCGCAGCCCGGCCGCGGCGAACAGCACGCGCGAGTGGGTCAAGGATGCCGATGCGGCGCTGTATCGGGCCAAGCTGGCCGGTCGCAATCGTTTCGTGATTGCAAACTGACGCGCTTTCCGAAGGGGTGAGCGGCACGTTTGCCGGCCGCTTTCCGGTGCTACCATCCGCGCCGCGTCCCACGCCTTGCCGTTGGGTATCCCATGGGTCAGTCTTCGTTCGAAGTGGTCGGAGACATCGCCTGTTTTTACATCAGCGGCGAGCAGGACCTTGTGGGCGGCGTGCACCAGATTACCGATGCGATCCTGCGCACCAAGGCGCGCGGCATGGACAAGTTGCTGGTGGACATCACCAGCATCAGCGGCGTCGAACCGCCGTCGGTCGAAATGCGCTTCTGGCTGATGGGCGAATGGGCCAAGGCAGGCAGGGGTGCGGTGCGGCTGGCACTGGTCACCCGCCCCGAGTTCATCTCCGAAGACCGCTTCGGCATCGCGTTCGGCATGAACCAGGGATTCATCAGCAACTTGTTCGAGACACGCGAACGTGCGCTTGAATGGTTGTCCGGCCGTTAGGGAGGTCGATACGAGCCCGCGAAGCCTGCGACGAGCGAAGCGCTGTTTGAAGTGATCGGGGAGGTGGCGCGGTTCCGGTTGACCGGCGAACAGGTGCTGGGAGACGGCGTGCACCAGATTACCGACGCGGTCATTCGCACCAAGGAATCCGGGTTCGACAAACTGCTGGTCGACATCACTGCGATCACCGGCGTCGAACCCCCGGGCGTGGACATGCGTTATTGGTTGATGGGCGAGTGGGCCAAGGCGGGCAGGGGCAGCGTGCGAGTCGCCATGGTCGCGAGGCCGGAGTTCATTGAACACGATCGTTACGCCGTGATCGCCGGCATGAACGCCGGCTTTGTCAACAACGTGTTCGAAACCGAGGCGCAGGCACTGGACTGGCTGCTCGGGTGCCGCGGCAGGGAATCGTCGAAACCGGCGCCGCCGTCCTGATGCAAGAAGCTGCCATTGCGCGCAACCCGTGTTTTGGGAGCACAATGGAAGGCCCGCCAACGAGGAGCCTGTCATGCGAACCTTGGGTTTCACCTTGCTTGTTGCACTGGTCGTGCCCCTTGCCGCAACCGCGCAGTCTTCCGCGCCCGCTTCACCCGGTTCCAGCGCCGTGAAGATTCCCGCCTATGTCACCAAGGCGATCAATGATCCCGCGCGTGCGGCGGACAAAAAAGATGATGCGCGCCGCAAGATCGCGGCGGTGATGACGTTCGCGGGCGTCAAGCCCGGCGACAAGGTGCTGGAGCTGGTGCCTGCATCCGGCTACTGGACGCGCGTATTCAGCCAGATCGTCGGATCGAACGGCCATGTCTATACCGTGTGGCCGGATGAAATGGCGAAGTACTCGGCCAAGAGTTTCACCAAATGGCAGGGGCTGGCGAAATCCACTTACACCAATGTCAGCCTGCTGAAGCAACCGGCGGCGATGCTGAGCGTTCCGCAGAAGGTGGACATCGTGTTCACCTCGCAGAATTACCACGACTACCACGACCCGTTCATGGGTCCGGTGGACATGAAGAAATTCGACAAGCAGGTGTTCGATGCGCTGAAACCCGGCGGCGTGTTCATCGTGATCGACCACATCGCGCCCGCGGGTTCCGGCATCAGTGACACCAACACGCTGCACCGGATCGATCCCGAAGTGGTGAAGCAGGAAGTCGAATCGGTGGGCTTCGTGTTCGACGGTTCTAGCGACGCGCTGGTCAACCCGAAGGATCCGCTGAACATCAAGGTGTTCGACCCTTCGATCCGCGGCCACACCAGCCAGTTCATCTACCGGTTCCGCAAGCCGGCGCAATAAGCGCGACATGCACGACGGCGCGGGTGCGGTGTCGCCCGCGCCCGTTGCGGCCGGGCGGGCGTTTCCGTGCGCGATTACGGTTCCTGCTCCGGTCGTTGGTTCCCTCGCAGCGTGTCCGGTTTTGCGTGCGACGGCGGACGGATGATCGCCAGCGCACATACCGCCGCGGCGAGCGCGCAGAGTGCGGCGCCTGCGGCGACGGCGCGGAAGCCGGCGATCGTTCCGGCCGGCGCCGACGCTTCGGCCGGGGCGCGGAACAGCAAACCCAGCACCGCTACGGCCAACAGACTTGCCATGCGCGCGACAGCGTTGTTGATCCCCGACGCGACGCCGGCCTGGGCGGTGGGCACGGCGCCCATCACGGTCGAGGTCAGCGGCGCCACGGCGATGGTCATGCCCAAGCCGAGTACGGTGATGGCCGGAAAAGTGCCGCGCCAATAATCCTCGGTGGCGGCGCCGGCGGCCAATAGCGCCAAGCCGAGCGCGGCCAGCGCCGGACCCGCGGTCAATACCAGGCGCGGCCCGAAGCGCGTCGCCAACGCGCCCGCACTCGGAGACAGGGCGCCCATCAGGATCGAAAACGGCAACAGGCTGGCGCCGGCAGCCGTCGCCGAATAACCGTGTGCGCGAATCAGGTTGAACGGCAGGAAGAACAGCGCACCCCCCAATGCAAAGTACAGCAGCAACGTCACCAGGTTGGCGCCGAAAAAGTCGCGGGAACGGAACAGCCCGAGCGGCACCATCGGTGCGCGACTGCGTGCCTCGACCATCACGAAGGCGGCCAGCGCGAGGACGCCGAGGACCAGCGCGACGTCGATCATGATGGCGTCCGAAGCGCGGTCGGGCCATGCGATCAGCGCCCAGGTCAGCAGGGCCAGACCGACGATGGCCAGCACCGCACCCGGCCAATCGAGGCCTTCGGCGTCCACGTTGCGCTGGTTCGGTACGGCGCTGTGCGCCAGTATCACGGCAGCAATCGCCAGCGGCACGTTGATGAAAAAGATGGCGCGCCACGACACGGCGTCAACCAGCCAGCCGCCCAGCACCGGGCCGATCGCGGTAGTGATCGCGCCGGCTGCGGCCCAGATGCCGATCGCCTTGCCGCGCTCGGCTTCCGGGTACACGGCGGCGATGATGGCGAGGCTGCTCGGCACCAGCAGCGCGGCGCCGACGCCTTGCACCGCGCGCGCCGCGATCAGTACGCCGGCGTTCGGCGCCAGACCGCAGACCACCGAGGCCAGCGTGAACACGACCAGGCCCCACGTGAATACCGTGCGCTGGCCGAGACGGTCGCCGAGTACGCCGCCCACCAGCACCAGCGCGCCGAGCATCAAAAGATAAGCGTTGACGACCCATTGCATCGCGGCGAGCCCGGCAGCCATCTCGCGCTGCAGCGTGGGCAGGGCGACGTTGACCACCGAACCGTCGATGAAGGCAATGCTGGACCCGAGCACGCTGGCCGCCAGCGCGCGCCCCGGATGCGCGCGTCGCGCCGTTGCGACGCATGGGTGGCCGCGGATGACGCCTTCGTCGCACGGGGGACGCTGGACACCGAGCATCGTGTCACGGTAGCGGGTTCAAGTAGCCGCAACACCTGCCTGAACCGTGATTCCAGCGGCGCGCGGGTCGATCGCCTGGCGCGGCACTGGCGCGGCCCATCGGTTGTGACATACTCCCGCCGCCCTCGGAGCCGAGTTCGGCCCCGGGCCGGGAGGCCTGTGTGGTCTTCAACTCGCTGACGTTCATCGCGTTCTTCGCGATCGTGCTGGCGATCCATTCGCTGCCGCTCGCGTGGAAAGTCCGCAAGGTCAACCTGCTGGTCGCGAGCTACCTTTTTTATTCCGCGTGGAATCCGCCGTTCGTGATCCTGCTTTGGATCTCGACGGTGGTGGACTGGTACGCCGCGCAAGGATTGGTCAAGGCGCAGCGGCCGGCGGCAAGGCGCGCCTGGATGCTGCTGTCGGTGGTCGCCAACCTCGGCATGCTCGGCTACTTCAAGTACGGCGGGTTCCTGCTGGCAAATTTCACCGCGCTGCTCGCGTCGGTCGGCGTGGCGTACCACGCGCCCGCGCCGGACATCGTGCTGCCGGTGGGGATCTCGTTCTACACGTTCGCGACGATGTCGTACACGCTGGACGTGTACCTGCGCCGCGCGCTGCCGGCGCGCAATTTCCTCGACTACGCGTTGTTCGTGACGTTCTTTCCGCACCTCGTCGCCGGCCCGATCATGCGCCCGACCGAACTGGTGCCGCAGTTCGAGCAACCGCGCCGGGCGAACCGCCAGCAACTGTTCTTCGGCTTGGCGCTGATGACCATCGGGATGTTCAACAAGGTCGTGCTTGCCGACGGCTTTCTCGCGCACGCGGCGGAAGTGGTGTACGACACGGACAAGATTCCCGGCGCACTGGATGCGTGGATGGGCACGCTGGCCTTCAGCGGCCAGATCTTCTGCGACTTCGCCGGCTACTCGACGATCGCGATTGGCGTGGCGATGTGCCTGGGTTTTGCGATGCCGGACAACTTCCGGTTTCCGTACGCCGCAATCGGGTTTTCGGATTTCTGGCGGCGCTGGCACATCACGCTGTCTTCGTGGTTGCGCGACTATCTCTACATCCCGCTGGGTGGCAATCGCCACGGTCCGCGTCGAACCTACGCAGCCTTGATGGGCACCATGCTGCTCGGCGGCCTGTGGCATGGCGCGAGCTGGACCTTCGTCGCCTGGGGCGGGTTGCACGGCATCTATCTCTCCGTCGAACGCTGGTTGCGCAAACGCTTCGCGGGATTCCGACCGAATGTCTGGGTGTTGCTGGCGTTCGGACTGATCACCTACGCGCTGGTCAACGTGACCTGGGTGTTCTTCCGCGCGAAGACCTTCTCGCGCGCATGGACGGTGTTGCGCGGCATGTTCGGCACCAACGACAAGGCTGTGCCGCTGCTGAGCGGCGAATCGTTGGTGGTGGTGGCCGCGATCATCACCGGACTGGTCATCACGCACTGGCTGATGCGCAACCGCACGCTGGAAACGGTGCTGGCGCGCGCACCGGCAGCGGTGCTGTCGTGTACCTGGGCAGTGATGGCGTTCGCGATCATCGCAACGCAGGGCAGCGGCAATGCCTTCATCTACTTCCAGTTTTGAATCGGCCCGTCCTGATCTCGTCATCGAGCGCTCCACGAGCGCCGAGGCGCGCATCGCGCTCCGGCCCGGCCTGCGCCTGACTGCGGCCGATCGTCCTGGCATCGCGCAACCGGTGCCGGAGCGCGACATTCCCGATCGCCGATGGGGCGCGATCATGCTGGCTGCGCTGATCATGACGTTGCTGATGTTGGGCGCGTGGGAGTGGCATTGGCGCGCGTTCGGCGTTGAGCCAAGCATTGCCAACAGCGATGCGCTGTGGGCCACGCAGCGCCGCCGCATCGATCATGGCGAAGGCGATGGCGCGACCGTGCTGATCGGTTCCTCGCGGATGCTGTTCGATCTGCAATTGCCGGTCTGGCAACAGCTTTCCGGAACACGTCCGATCCAGCTCGCGCTGGAAGGCACCTCGCCGATGTTCGCGCTGGAGGATCTGGCCGACGATCCGAATTTCCGAAACGGGCGTCTGCTGGTCGGCGTGGCGCCGGATATTTTCTTCAGCGGTTTCGCCTATCGCGGTGGCGTGTTGAAGTACACCCGCAAGCAGTCGCCTTCGCAACGCGTGGGCCAATGGCTCTCGATGCATTTCGTCGAGCCGTTCCTGGCCTTCGACGATCCAGATTACGCGTTGCCCACCGTACTCGAGCGGCAGGACTGGTGGCCGGTGCGGCCCGGCATGCATCCGCGCAAGGACGTACGCAAGCTGATGGTGGTGGTGGACGAGGATCGTGCCAGCCACATCTGGGACAAGCTTGAAAAAGACCCGGCCTATGCCGCGCTGGCACAGAGCATCTGGGCGCAGCATTTTGAACCGGGTCCCGGCATGCCCAGCCCGGCGGAGTTGCGAAAGACCATCGACGAACAGATCGCGCGTGCTGCCGTTGCGGTGGCGAAGCTGCGCAAGCGCAACGTGGAACTGATCTTCGTGCGCACGCCCAGCGCCGGCGGTTATCTGGCCTTCGAAGACAAGGTCTTCCCGCGCGCGAAAACCTGGGACATGCTGCTGGCAAAAACCGGCGCGCCCGGCGTGCACTTCCAGGATCATCCGGAATTGCAGGGCTTCTGGCTACCCGAGTGGTCGCACTTGGCGGCACGCGACGCGGTGCGCTTCACCGCGGCGTTGTATCGGATCATTGAGCATGACGTCGAACAGCGAGGGGCCAGCAGGGTTGCCAAAACGCCGGAGCGTTGATCTGCCCGCGTGCAAAGCATCAGTTGGAAACCCGGAGGAGACCTTATTGCAACCCGCGATGGATCGCGTCGAGCAACACGTCCGTGGGATCGAGGCTCTGTTCCCAGTACATGATGCCGCCAAGGTGGTGCGTCCCGCCGATGCTGGCGCTTTGCGTCTTGTGCACCTCGGCGGGAAGTTCCGGTCGTTCAGACCCGGGCGCGCTGCTGGCGGAATGTTTTGTTGTCCGCGGCGTCAGCGTGTGCGACAGGCACGGTCGCGGGCGCCGGGGTGCGAAGCGACGCGTTGCGCGTTGCGTCAATTGCCGCTCGTGCCGGCCGTCGCAGGAGTTGCCGGAGCGGCTGGAGTCGCCGGAGTCGCTGTCGAAGTCGGCGCTGCGGGAGTTGCCTGCGTTGGCGCGGCTGCTGTCGAAGCCGGCGCCGCTGCCGTTCCCGCAGGCGCGGCCTGCGTCTCGTTCTGCGCGTAATGCCCGATCTGCAGCGCGTAGCCCGCACGGGTGCCGGGCGGCAGCGCGGATGGATCGGCATACACGTTGACGGTGTAGGTGCCCGCTGCGGCGACGGGTGCGGACCATGAGGTCGCGTGGGTGTCGGCGCTGTCGACCAGCTTCTGGCCGTTCGCGTCGACCTTGAAGTGCACGTTCGTGTTCTGCGAGATCAGGTTCACCGCGAGCGTCTCGCCCGCCGCCATCGCGACCGTGTAATCACGCGCCGAACCTTGCGCATCCAGCGTTCCCACTTCCTGCGCCCACGGATTGTTGGCCTCGAAGGTCACCGGGGTGGCTTCGACCTGCATGTCCGACTGGCCGTATTGACCGATCTGCAGCGCGTACTTCGGTTTTTCGTCGCGCTGCAATGCATCGGGCTGGACGTAGACGTGGATCGTGTAAGTCGCCGCCGCGGTCCCGGCGGGCGCCGACCAGGTCGTCGCACCCGTCTTGTAGGTGTCGACAAGCTCCTGCCTGCTGGTTTCGTTCCTGATCTTGAAGAAGATGTTCGGGTCGCGCGTGATCAGGTTGATCTGCAGGATCTTGCCGGGTTCGATGGCGACCGAATAATCGCGGGAGTAGTCGTAGCGGTTGAGGGTGTTCACTTCCTGCACCCAATGGGTGTTGGGCTGGAAGGTCACGTTGACCGATGAGTCGGCGATCGCGGACGGGGCCATGCAGGCACCGGCAACGCCAATCACGAAGGCGGTGGCAATGAAATGGACTCGGTGGAACGGTGACATGGACAATCCTCGCGCGGTTGGGTGGGGCGCCCCAGCAGTTTGCGGGCGCCATCGGCAGTCGGAAACCGGAGAACCGAAACATCGCGCAGCATACTACCTTGGCGGTGCGGCGGTCACCGCACGTGCGGCGACCGCCGCGCGTCAAACGCGCATCAGTGCCCTTGCGCCTGGCATGCAGCGCCGTCCGTCACCTGCGTGACCGCGCCCGCGACGGCGTTCACCGTGCGGCTGTAGCACGCACCGCGCGAGTCGGTGAACGTGTAGCCCTGCGACGCTTGCTGTCCAGCCGGTCCGGTGAAGGCGCCGGTCGCGTCGAAGTTGAGGGTGTCGGCCGCGTTGTCCGTCTGCTTGCGGCTGGAGGCGTAGTGGCCGCCCGGACCGGCTTCGCCGTCCTGCAGTGAATAGTCCTGGGCGACGGTGGTGGTTTGATAGGAGGAACCATCCGGGTTGACCGCGAACTTGTAGTCGAGCTGCAGCGGGAACGACCAGTTGCGGGTGGCAGTGCGGGTACCGGACGGGGCGATGGTCGTGCTGGTCGACGTTGCGCTGGTCTGCAGCGCGATGTTCTGCTCGTACAGCGTGTCGCCGTTGGTGGTCACGTCGTGGTTGCCGAAACTCGCGCTTTCGGCCACGACGGTGGTCACCTGCCCGTGCGAGGTATTGACATAGCCGCGCGCGTTGAACCTGTGGCTCGAGGTGACGTTCATGTCGTACACGTCGCCGCTGCTGGAAAGCGTGCTGTCCGGGTGTACGCCGCTGTCGCCCACTGCACCGATCAGGCCGCCGGTGATCTGCGTGCTGCCGGGGTCCTGATACAGCAGCAGGGTCGCGGCGGTGTCGAAGCGCTGGCTGTTGTTCTGGAAAGTCGGATCACCGGTCACCACGCTGACCGAAATCGTGTGCGGTTGGCCGTTGTCCAGCAGCGCCGCGAACGGGGTGATGTCGACGCGGTATGGTTCGAACTCGAGTGTCTGCACGCCGGGGATCGGTCGCCACAGATAGGGATCGATGCCGCCGGTGTATATCCAGCTCGAGATCGGCACGAATCCGGCCGGCTTGCCGTCGATGGCGATTTCGGCTTCGCGGAAACCGGTGCCGCCGCAGCCGGTGGCGAAAATGATCGAATCGGGCCCGCAGCTGTACCAGAATTCGTCGCCGGACTGCGGTTCGGCGGTGACGTCGAGGTAGGCGCGTTCGGTGTTGGTCGGCAGCGTGAAGGTCTGCGACATCGCGGTCTGGTCGGTGTAAATGGAAACCGCATTGCCGGCGGGATCGCTGCCGAGCGACAGCACCTGGTCGGGCACCCGCGGTGCCGGAAATTCCGGCGTGGCGGGGTAGAAGTCGAGTTCCGCGCTGCCGGTGATCGAACCGTTGTAGGTGTCGTTGTAGATGTTGTAGACCACGGCATCGCCGGGATGCGCGCTCGTCAGCAACGAAGACAGGTCGGTGACGTCGCGTTCGACGTGCCAGCTCGGGCTGCGTGAGGCCGAGGGTTCCTGGGTGGTGCCGAAATACATGTTCACGCCGCCGATCCACACGCTCGCGGTGCGGTCGAACTGGCGGCCGGTGGTGACGTGATAGTCGGCCTTGA
>Ga0207702_10002473_pt1 | contig 17478 bp, 13 predicted proteins | sample KBSCornC62_FD_184302 | JGI IMG/M metagenome (GOLD analysis project Ga0207702, IMG submission 184302) | Corn rhizosphere microbial communities from Kellogg Biological Station, Michigan, USA - KBS Corn C6-2 (SPAdes) (version 2) | ecosystem: Host-associated > Plants > Roots > Rhizosphere > Soil ...
GAGTGCACCGTGAAGTGCGGGCGTGGACACGAAACATGCACATGAAGCTGGTCGTCGAGAAATAGTGCGGTGATCATGAAGCCTCTGCGAATTTTCTTTGGAATGGCAACCATGTTGTTGGTCGCGGCCCTCTGGGGGGCGGGAGTGCCGGCCGCAGCGCCACTCGCATCGCAACGGCTGGCGAATGGCCATCGAATACCGCCTCACATCGTTACGATTCTGGATCGCGCATGCCTCGATTGCCACAGCAACCAGACCCGCTGGCCCTGGTACAACCGTGTTCCCGGAGTCGCGCAGCTCATTCAGCGCGATGTCAGAAGGGCACGGGAGAAGGTGGATTTCTCTACCTGGACGAGCGCGCGGCACGTGACAGTGAACGAGATTCAGGATCTCTGCGACGCAGTGTCCGATGGAGCGATGCCGCCGCTAAGCTACCGCCTGATGCATTCCCAAGCGCGCCTGAGTGAGCCTGACAAAGACGCCATCTGCGGCTGGGCACTGCACGTTCAGCCACCGGGGGAGTAGAGGTCCCCAGAAACTAGAGTCGGGGGTGCCCCACCCTTGTCGCGCTTGCGCGACAGGGTGGGGATTTTGACTTTCTGACGTTCTGCAAGCGCCCGCCTCACGAAAGGAAAGGAATCCAACGGTCCCCCTGTCCGTCTAAGAGGCAGGACGAGGAATGGGACACACCCGCGTTTTCAAGTCTTTCTGCCCTCGCAAATTTGTTCTACGATACGGTGCGTGACTGTACGCTCCATATCCGAACCCGTTCTCGATGCCGAAGAGCGCTTCGAGGCTTTCGAGAACCTGATGCCCTTCCGGGTGCAGAACATCCTGCTGGTCTCGAGCCTGTACGATTCTTTCATCCTGCGCGAAGACGGACGACTCAACGAACTCCTCATTGACGAATCGCTGGAACTGAACCTGCGGCAGATTCCAAGCATCACTCACGTTTCGAGCTGTGCCGAGGCAGTTGAGCTGGCGAAGTCAAATCCGCAATTCAACCTGATTGTCACCAATCTTGCCGTGGGGGACATGAACGCTGCCCAACTCGCGCGTGAAGTCCGGCGCGCCGGGCTGCACGTTCCTGTTGTCGTGCTGGGCTACGACTACCGCGAGATAAAGAATTTCGTGGCTCGCAATCCCGTTACCGACATCGACCGCGTGTTCCTCTGGCAGGGAACGGCGCGCATCCTGATCGCGATCGTGAAATACATTGAAGACAAGCGCAACGTGCTGCACGATACGCGCGCGATGGGCGTTCCGCTGCTCCTGGTGGTCGAAGACAACATCCGCTACTACTCTTCGTTTCTGCCGGTGATCTACACCGAGTTGATCAAGCAGTCGCGCCGCGTCATTCAAGAAGGCATCAATGTGGCCCACAAGCTGGTGCGAATGCAGGCGCGACCGAAGATCCTGCTGACGTCGAACTTCGAAGATGCGTCTGCGCTGGTGCAGCAGTATCGGGATTACATTTTCGGCGTGGTGTCGGACGTCGAGTTTCCCTGGGAGGGCAGGCTGAGTCCTGAAGCCGGTTTCGAACTCGCACGCATGGTGCGCAGTTTGACACCAGATGTTCCTGTGGTTCTGCAGACCAGCCGCACTGAATTCCGTCCCCGGGCTCACGCCGAAGGTTATACCTTCCTGCGCAAGCGCTCACCCACCCTGTTAAAGGATTTGCGCCGCATCCTGACGGATCAGTTCGGCTTTGGTGATTTCGTGTTCCGCATGCCCGATCAGGATGAAGTGGGACGCGCCAGGGACCTGACCGAACTGGAAGAATTGCTGCAGAAGGTGCCAGCGGATAGCCTGATGTACCATGCGCAACGCAATCACTTCTCGCACTGGCTGATGGCGCGTACGGAATTCGCGCTGGCGGCCAAGCTGCGTCCGCGCCGGGTGTCGGACTTCAACGGGCCCGAGCATCTACGGCACGATCTTATCGAATCCATCAACGACTACCGCCGGGAGCAGAATGAAGGCCTGATCGGCGATTTCAAGGCCGAGACGTTCAAGCCATCGCAATCCAGTTTCCTGCGGGTCGGCTCGGGATCTCTGGGAGGCAAGGCTCGAGGCCTCGCGTTTGTCCGGCATCTATTACGCACGCGCCGCATCGCCAAGCGATTTCCCGGCGTGCGGATTACGGTTCCACCCGCCGTCGTCATTGCCACCGATATGTTCGACCAGTTCCTCGCCGAGAACAATCTGGGTGACTTCGCCCTGCATTGCGATGATGACAGCGAAATCCAACAACGCTTTCTGGATTCGCCTCTGCCAGTTCCGCTGCAGGAAAACCTGAGGACCTTTCTCGAGGAGGTTCGCTACCCCCTGGCCGTTCGCTCCTCCAGCCTGCTGGAAGATTCGCAGTACCAGCCGTTCACAGGCGTCTACGAAACGTTCATGCTGGGGAATCAGCATGGCAGAGTGCAGGCCCGGCTGGACGAACTATCGGAAGCTGTCAAACGTGTGTATGCTTCCACCTTCAGCCAGCACGCCAAGGCTTACGTGCGCGCCACCCCGTATCGCCTGGAAGAAGAAAAAATGGCTGTCATCCTGCAGCAGGTGGTCGGCACGTTGCACGCTCAGCGTTTTTACCCAGATTTCTCCGGAGTCGTGCGCTCGCACAACTTTTATCCGGTGCCCCCGATGACCTTTGCCGACGGCATCGCCGCGGTTGCGCTCGGCCTCGGCCGGACCGTGGTGGACGGCGGCAAGTGTCTCATGTTCTGCCCGCGATATCCGAAAAACCTGCTGCAGTTTTCTTCTGTCGAAGACATTCTCGCCAACACGCAAACGGAATTCTGCGCGCTCGAACTCGACGGCCTTTCTGACGGCGCAGGTCCAGCCCACTTGCGCGAAGCCCGCTTTGGACTCGATGTAGCCGAGAAAGATGGAACACTGCACGCTGTCGCATCGACTTATTCCGCCGACAATCACGCGGTCTACGATGGCCTGAGCCGCCCCGGGGCCCGCGTCGTAACCTTCGCGCCCATGCTCAAGCTCGGCATGTTTCCTTTGGCCCCGATTCTGGAAGTGCTGGTGCGAGCCGGAGAAGATGCCTTAGGCAATCCGGTGGAAATCGAATTCGCCGTTCGCCTGCCGCGCGGAGAAGAGCCCGCGGAATTTGGATTCCTCCAGATCCGTCCGCTCACGCTGGCGCGCGATCATGTAGAGCTTGCGGTAGAAGACGTTGATCCATCGCAGTTACTGTGCCGCAGCACCAAAGTGCTGGGGAACGGCCGGATCGACGATCTTCGCGACATTGTGGTCGTCGATTCGCAGCGCTTCGAGCGCAGCCGCAGCCAGCAGGTCGCCAAAGCTGTGGCTCATTTCAACGCCACGCTGAACGCGGAGAATCGCCCGTACTTGCTTATCGGCGTAGGCCGCTGGGGCTCGAACGATCCCTGGCTCGGTATACCCGTGGAGTGGGATGAGATTTCAGGAGCGCGCGCCATCGTGGAAGCGGGCTTCCGCGATTTCCGCGTGACTCCTTCGCAGGGCAGTCACTTCTTTCAGAACCTGACTGCGTTCCAGGTCGGGTACTTCACGGTTAATCCGGACGCGGGCGAGGGCGCAGTCGATTGGGAATGGCTGGCTGAACAACCCGCGATCGAGGAACAAGGATGCGTGCGCCACCTGCAATTCTCACAGCCAATCAGGGTTGTGATGAATAGCAGGCTGAGCCAGGGTGTGATTTTCAAGCCGGGAGAGACTATTGCCGGTTGAAGGCTCGTCTGCCGGAACGAACCGAAGATCCGTATCGTCTCTCAACCGTGAAAGCCCTTCGCAGCGCAAACGCGCGTATTTGTCGTCGGACTGTTCGGGGTGGAACAACTAGGGAAATAGCGACCATCGCCAATACCTGAAGCAATAGCAGCGTAAGACCATACCGTGCGTGCCCTGGGAGCACTATGACGTCGGTGACTCGACTACGAACCCGATTAGCGCCGCAGCGGCAATGGCACGCGTCCTCGTGTAGAAGTACGACGCGATGGTTGCGATGGATGCGACGCAAGAGACGCCGATTCTCAGTAACAGTCCTTTTCGTTCTCCCAACTCCATGGCGTTCATTGACTTGACTAACTCTCACACGTAAGATTCGCGCCAGTGATTGGCCAAACCATATCGCACTACCGCATCCTGGAGAAGCTTGGCGCCGGTGGAATGGGCGTGGTCTATGCGGCCGAGGACACAAAATTGGGCCGCACCGTGGCCCTGAAGTTTTTGCCCGAACAAGTCCGGACCGACCCTGGCACGCTGGAGCGTTTTCGGCGCGAGGCTCGGTCGGCGTCGGCTCTGAATCATCCCAACATATGCACGATCTACGAGGTGGATGAATATCAAGGGCGGCCTTTCATCGCCATGGAGTTCCTCACTGGCATGTCGCTTGCCTACCGCATTGCCGGCCGAGCCATTCCCGCCGAAGACGTGCTGGCGCTGGGCATAGAGTTGGCGGACGCGCTGGACGCGGCCCACAGCGAAGGCATCCTTCATCGCGACATCAAGCCGGGAAATATTTTTGTAACCAAGCGAGGGCAGGCCAAAATACTTGACTTCGGGCTGGCGAAAGCGATGGCACCAGTCCCGTGCAGCCCGGCGGAAGCCGCGTTACCGACCGAGAGTCTGCAAGAGTCGCTGACCAGTTCGGGGATGGCCGTGGGCACGATCGCTTACATGTCTCCGGAACAGGCGCGGGGCGAAGAACTGGACGGCCGCGCGGATGTCTTTTCGCTAGGCGTCGTGCTCTACGAAATGGCCACCGGCAAGCGGCCCTTCTCCGGAACTACTTCGGCTGTGATTTTCGACGGCATTCTGCACCAGACGCCAACCTCGCCCATTCAGTTGAATCCCACCCTGCCGGATGGGCTTGCGAGCGTCATCAGCAAGGCTCTGGAAAAGGATCGCGAGAAGCGACATCAGTCGGCACGCGAACTCGCGGACGATCTCAAGGAGTTGCGGCGGCAAGTCAGTTCCGGGCAAATAGCCGCAGTGCCAATGACCCAGATCATTCGGAAGCCCACGATCTTAGTGCTGGCGGTGCTGCTTGTGCTTCTGCTGGTGGGCGCCGTGGCCTGGCTGGTTCGACACAATGGCAAAGTGCGGTGGGCAAGAGAACAGGCTATACCTGAAATCTCGCGCCTGATTGAAAACGGACAATACGTATCAGCGTTTTATCTGTCGGAGCACGCCAAAAAATACATTCCGAACGATCCTTTTCTTGCCAAGCTGGATCGGGACTACTCAATGCTAACTTCGATCCGAACGAATCCGCCGGGCGCTGAGGTCCTGATGAAGGCGTATGGGAATCCCGAAGGCGAGTGGCAGAGCCTCGGTCATTCGCCGCTCGAAAACGTCCGGCTGCCGTTTGGATATCTGCGATGGAGGTTTTCTAAGAAAGGATATGAAACCGTGGAAGGAGCAGCGGGTCCGGGGCGCGACATTAATTTCAGGCTGGATCCGCAAGGTAGCCTGCCGCCCGGTATGGTGCGAATCCCGGGTGGACGATTCCAGTGGGGGAGCACCGAAGCTGTCGAAATGCCGGATTTTCTCATGGGTCGATATGAGGTGACGAATCGCGAGTTCAAGAAATTCGTAGAGAATGGTGGGTACAAGAAGCCCGAGTACTGGAAAGAACCTTTGGTGAGAGGCAGCAGCGTCCTGAGTTTTGATGACGCGACAAAAGGATTTCAGGATCGCACGGGCAGAGCGGGTCCAGCCACTTGGGAATTGGGGGACTATCCGGCGGGGCAAGACGATTTTCCAGTGAGTGGCGTAAGTTGGTTCGAAGCTGCGGCATACGCGGAATTCGCGGGCATGAGCCTTCCGACCGTCTATCACTGGTACAAGGCAGCCGATGTCCGCATTTACTCGGACAGCGTAAAGTTCAGCAACTTTGGAGGCAACGGTCCGGTGCGCGTGGGCAGCCTGAGAGGAATCAACCCTTACGGAACCTATGACATGGCGGGTAATGTGAAGGAGTGGTGCCGCAACCAGTCCGGCGACCGCCGGTTCATCCTTGGGGGCGGGTTTGGCGAAGCCACGTACATGTTTGTGGATGAGGATGCCCAGTCTCCATGGGGCCGGTTGCCTACGTATGGATTTCGTGTGATGAAGAATCTAGGCGATGCTGGCGCCAAAGCCGACGCGCTGCAACGGCCCATCCAGCAACTGACGCGGGACTACAACAAAGAGAAACCAGTATCGGACCAGATTTTCGAGATCTACAAGCGGTTCTATGCCTACGACAAGTCGAAGCTGGAACCTAAGCTGGAAGCGACCGACGAAAGTTCGGAGTACTGGACAAAAGAAAAAGTTTCTTTCAATGCGGCCTACGGCTACGAGCGCGTCGCCGCGTACATGTTCATTCCAAAGAATTTCAAGCCGCCACACCAGGCGGTTGTCTATTACCCGCACTCGGGGGCGGAGAACGCCAGATCGAGCGAGAACCTCGACATTCGTTTCATCGATTTCATCGTCAGGAGCGGACGGGCGGTACTGTTTCCAGTCTACAAAGGCACTTATGAGCGGCATGTCGAGGTGGATGACAACGAGGAGTCCAGTGCTTGGCGGGATCTGACAATCCAACAGGCGAAGGATTTTTTTCGGTCGATGGATTACCTGGAGAGCCGTGCGGACATCGATCACGACAAAATCGGTTTTTTCGGCATCAGCTGGGGGGCCAGCACAGCTCCAAGGATACTCGCCTTGGAGAAGCGGATAAAGCTAGGAGTGTTGGTAGGAGGCGGGCTTCCCGTGGAGCGACAGGCTCCAGAAGCCGACACTATCAATTTTGCCCCTCGCGTGACGATGCCCATCTTGATGATTAATGGGAAATACGATTTTGACACTCCACTGAATACTTGCCAGATACCGTTGTTCCGATCGCTGGGCACGCCTGCCAAGGACAAGCGGACCGCAGTCTTTGATGCGGGTCACATTGTGCCGCGCAATGAAATGATTAAGGAGACATTGGACTGGCTGGATCGGTATCTCGGCCCCGTCAGTTAAGGGAAGTCTGCGGTGCTCATCGCAGCGCGGATCAGGTAGAGCGTTGGAGAAGTAAGCAAGGGTGCAGACTATTTTGTAAAGACCCTCTCCGAAAGGTCTGGACCGCGAGGAATTACCAAAGAGTAGGCCTTCCGCACATGGCTTTGTGACCCGAATCACAGCCCATCCGCTGTGATTCCGAACACAATTATCCATTGGGGGAATCTGTCATTTTCCCCGCTGTGGAGCGCCTGTGTTCAAAATCATTCACGCGGAATTCCTTGCGCCCGGCATCAAGCGCTTTGTGATTGAAGCGCCGCGGATCGCGCGCAAACAGAAGCCGGGACAATTCGTGATCCTGCGGATTTATGAGGAAGGCGAACGCATCCCGGTCACCATCGAGAACTCCGATGCCAAGCGCGGCACCATCAGTATCGTCGTGCAGGCGGCAGGTAAGACTACGCATCTGCTCAACTCGCTCGAAACTGGCGACTCAATTCTTGATGTGGTCGGCCCGCTGGGGAAGCCTTCCGACATCAGGAATTACGGAACAGTTGTGGTGGTGGGCGGCGGCGTGGGTACGGCGATGGCTTATCCCACTGCGGCAGCGCTTAAGCGCGCAGGGAACCGCGTGCTTTCCATCGTTGGCGCGCGAAACAAGGAACTTGTGATTCTAGAATCCGAGATGCGCGCCGTGAGTGACGCTCTGATGATCACCACCGACGACGGCAGCTATGCTGATAGGGGCTTCGTCACTGACAAACTCCGGCAGCTCATTGAAAACGGCACTCGCATCGACCTGGTGATTGCAGTCGGTCCCATCGTGATGATGAAAGCCGTCTCCGAGATGACCCGCAAAGAGAACATCCACACGGTGGTGAGCCTGAACCCCATCATGATCGATGGCACCGGGATGTGCGGCGGCTGCCGCGTTTTGATCGACGGCAAGAGCGAATTCGCCTGCGTCGATGGCCCCGAGTTCGACGCCCACAAAGTAGATTTTTCCGTGCTGGTGCAGCGCAACGCGATGTACCGCGAGGCAGAGCAGCGCTCGTTGGGCGAGTATCAGCGCGCCAAAGCCGCCGAAGACGAAGCCTGCGCGGTCACAATCGCGTCCGCGCAAGGAGATCAACGATGAGCCCGAGCGCCAGCAAGTCGAAGAACCCTGTGTCGCCCAAGGACCGTATGAAGATTCCGCGCCAAGGAATGCCCGAGCAGGCTCCTGAGCAGCGGGCGCACAACTTCGAAGAGGTGAATCTGGGATACAGCGCGGAACTGGCGCAGCAGGAAGCCCGGCGCTGCCTGGAATGCGCCAAGCCCACCTGTACAGACAACTGTCCGGTGGGCATTGATGTGAAAGCATTTGTGGAGCTCATCGTTGCTGGAGACTTCCTAGGCGCCGCAGCCAAGATCCGTCAGGACAATGTTCTGCCGGCGATCACTGGACGCGTGTGTCCACAGGAAGATCAGTGTGAAGGGAAGTGCTTGCTATCGAAGAAAGTGAAACCGCTGGGAATCGGATACCTCGAACGCTTTGTTGCCGATTACGAACAAAAAATGGGTACACACGTGGTCCCGAGAGTGGCGCCTACGGGTAAGAAGATCGCCATCGTGGGCAGCGGCCCGTCAGGACTCACGGTCGCTGGAGACCTGATCCAGAGGGGCCACCGGGTACGCGTCTTCGAGGCTTTGCATGAGATTGGGGGCGTCCTGGTTTATGGCATCCCCGAGTTTCGGCTGCCCAAGCAGATCGTGCGCGAGCAGATCGACTACATGCGCGAGATGGGAGTTGAGTTCGAAACGGACGTGGTCGTTGGCCGCACCGTCACCATCGATGAACTTCTGGAGGAAGAAGGTTACGACGCGGTTTACATCGGCACGGGTGCGGGTCTTCCACAGTTCATGAATATTCCCGGAGAGCACCTCAACGGCGTCTACTCCGCCAACGAATTCCTCACTCGCATCAATCTGATGAAGGCTTACAAATTTCCGGCTTATGACGAGCCCATGCTGGACCTGCGCGGCAAAGATGTCGCTGTAATCGGGGGCGGCAATACGGCGCTGGACGCGATCCGTTCCGCCCTGCGACTGGGCGCTCGCAAGGCGTACGTGATCTATCGTCGCAGCGATGCGGAGATGCCTGCGCGCGCCGAAGAAGTGCACCACGCACGGCAGGAAGGCATCGACTTCCAGATGCTGACTGCTTCCGTAGAGTTTCTATCGGATGGCAAGGGATGGCTCGCGGCAGCCCGTTGCGTCCGCATGGATTTAGGTGAGCCGGACTCGTCCGGCCGCAGGCGGCCCGTTTCGATCCAAAATTCAGAGTTCGATCTTCCGCTCTCGGTCGCGGTGATCGCGATTGGGACAAGCGCCAATCCGATCGTGCAAAGCACTACGCCAGGCCTTGGCACAAATAAACGCGGATACATTCAGGCCAGCGAAGAAACCCAGCGCACCACGCGCAAAGCAGTATTCGCGGGCGGCGATATCGTTACGGGGAGCGCAACCGTGATCCTTGCAATGGGAGCGGGTCGGCGCGCCGCTAAATCAATCCACGATTATCTGACCACCGGACACTGGTAAGAATTTCAGAAGATCGGGGTGCCCCACCCTTGTCGCGTGTTCTGCGACAGGGTGGGGACTTTGACATTGCTTCGCGAGTGCACTCACTTCATCCGAATGTCACTTGAATATAAGTATCTGTCCGAACCCAGATCAGCGGAATCCGAGCCATCCAATATTTGCGATTGATAGTCTGGCGTGCCCGCGAGTGCTCTTCGAGCGGCAAGATTCGCGCAGTTGCCGCGAATTCCGGGCCCGTCACTTTTCCCCGGATCGTGCAAGGTGCCACCTTGATTTGTGGGTTGTTGCGAATCCGCTTCGCCTTACCCATATCGCTGCGGGTCATGACGTAGAGCTTTTCATCTTCTTCGCCAAACCACACGGGTGTGGCCACGCCCACTCCGGTTTTTCGAAACGTAGTCAACGAGATGTATTTCTGATTGTGAATCGCTGGCGGAATCTGGCTTGCCATAATCATCATTGTAGAAGCGCAGGGCGGAAAACGCATGCCAGACCTTTTTCTCCTGACCGCGGTGGTTTGCAACTGGCTGGCCGGATTGCCCCCGTCCCGCGATCTGTGTTACAAGCCTGAACATGCGTAAATGGATGCGCGAACGCTTACAAGGCCGGAAAAAGAAGAAAGCCCCAGAGCCGGCAGACCAACCTGCCCCGCCACCGTTGCAGCCCGCGTATTTTGATCCGGAGGAGTCGCCGGCGCCAGCAGGCGGCGACGCTCCTCGGCGATCAAAGGCTCCGGACAGGTCCGAACCCGACGTTGAAAGCGCCCCGGCGGCCCCCGAATCGTCGGCTGCGGAGAGCGCAGCGCCGGAAGCGCAATCTGGTACAGCAGCGGAGGCCCGGCGTGCCCGTGGGCGTCGCCGACGTGGTGGCCGCGGACGAGGTGCTCGTGGTCGCGAGCAGGCCGTAGCTCAGGCGTTCACACCCGCTGCCGTAAAGAGTGTGGCTCCTGATGTTTCCGCCGAACCCGCCGAACCGATCGATGCGGAAGCTTCAGCGGCGCAAACCGAAGCGCCAGTTGCCGTGCCACAAGCGCCGGGAGTTCCGGCAGCAGTTTCTGCAGCCGCACTGCGTCCCCCCAAGGGAATCGTGGTTCTCGCCATCGGACTGCCCGGCTCCGGCAAGAGTACCTGGTTCAAGCGGCACAACCTGAGCCCGCTTTCGAGCGACATGGTGCGCTCACTGTTATTCGATGATGTCCGCGAGCAGCGTTTTCAGGACCTGGTCTTCTCAAATCTGCGCTCCATGCTGAAGGCCCGGCTGATTGCCAAGCGTCCCATGAATTATGTGGATGCAACCAACCTCACCCCACAGGAGCGGCAGCACTGGATCAAGCTGGCGAAGGACTATAACTACGAAGTGCATGCGGTCTTCTTCGACGTCCCGCTGGACGTCTGTATCGAGCGCCATCAGCGGCGCGACCGGGTGGTCCCTGAGGACGTTGTGCGACGAATGGCTGCAAAGCTGAAGCCGCCGTCCTTCGATGAAGGATTCGCGAAGATCACAGTAGTGCGCGTGAAGAAGAAAGAGCAGGAGCATTCCGAAGCGTAGAGTCAAAAGCGTAGAGTCAAAAGCCCCCACCCTCTTTCGCGAACAGCGCGAAAGAAGGGTGGGGCACCCGGGCTTTGACTATCCCTTCAAATGCGGCAGCAGTTCTTTAAAGGCTGCCGAAGAGGACGCCCGCATCAATTCGTAAATGATCATCTCGGTGGACGAGATGACCGCACCGGCCGCTCGCATCCGCTGCAAGCCTATTTTCCAATTCCATTCCGTGCGCGAACTGACCGCATCCGATGCCACATGTACGACATATCCCTCGCGCAACGCGGCCAGCGCGGTCTGCGTTACACAAATGTGACTCTCCATGCCACACAGCAGGAGCGTGTTGCGCTGTCCGGGCATTCGCTTGAGCAAACTGCAGAACACATCACTGCCGAAGCAGGAGAAAAGCGTCTTATCAATGGACTCGACTCCCGGCAGCAGGGAAGCAACTTCGGGCACGGTTCCGCCCAGGCCTTTCGCATACTGCGTGCTGACCAGGGCAGGGATTTTCAGGATTCCCGCAGCCCGGAGGAGCAGTTGCGAATTCCGCACCAGTTGCTCTTTCTCGAAGATCGGCGGAAGCAACTTCTGCTGGATGTCAATCACCACCAGCGCGCAGCGATCTGCCTCGATCGACTGCCGCGCGATTTCTGCGTATTCGGAACTAGTCGAGAGATGTTCCAGGCTTGTGTTCATGTATTCCTCTAATCACCCCGACATCTGTCATCGTGAGCGGAGGCATTGTTCGCGAAGCGAACGATAGCACCGCCGAACTTCATTCTAATGCTCTGGCTCATCGCACAGCGTCCTCGCAACACAAGTTGACCCCGATTCGCTCAGCACCATAGAATTAAAAAAGAGCGTACGTCAGGCTCCAATCAATCCGCTGCCCCCTCGTTCAACGGCTAGGACACCTGCCTCTGGAGCAGGCTATCGGGGTTCGAATCCCTGGGGGGCAGCCAATCATAGAAACTGTTGATTTTTTGGCCATCATTCCCGCTAAGACACTGAATAGTGAGCAGTTCTGCGGGTTCGAAATTTTACGATCGGCGCCCACCAAAATTCCGTTCGGGAAGAGAATACTTAGAACTCTACGGCGCTGATCTTCGTTGGCACTGCGCCAAACTCCCGGAATATCCACAATCGCCAGTTCACAGAACCCCACAAAGGCGTCAGCTCCAGCGGCCGAACCATCGATGGCGCGAAGTTGCTTTTCTGTTTCGCTGATCTCGCGCGAAAACTCCCTGTTTCCTTCCTCGTAGTCAGACTGGCAAACCTCGTCCCGCAATTTCGCTCGCAGTAACTCGGATTTCAGGCGCTTCTGTTCCTCGAGCCGTGCGGTTAGTTTCCTAGCGCTCTTCTCACTGTCTGCCTGCCGTGCCTGCCATGCCCGCGCAGCGATGCCGAAAAACTCCGCCTTCACATCTGGCCTCGGCTGTAGGCGGTCCATCAGGGACGCGAATTGATCTTCCAGTGTCTTGGCCTGTGTACTCTTAACACCCAGACATCCGCGCTTGAAGCAGAAATAGTACGCATAGCGTCGCCCCGTTTTAGAACGGGAGAAGGATGCCGTTAACGCGCTCCCGCATGAAGCACAACGCAACGACCGTCGTAGCGGGAAAGCGGAATTGATTTGGCGCTTTGGTGTCGCGAGAGGCTTTTTGCCGTCGAGTACATCTTGCACCTTGTCGAACAATTCCTGCTAAATTAGCGGCCGATGTTTTTCCTTTACACGAAGGTCCGGCATAGATGGCGGGCAAATCCAGCCAGCAAAAACAGGATTTCTAAGAATGCGCTGGAACTTCTGAGCATTAAAGAGCCGACCTCTTCGATTACGAAGGCCGTTCGCTGTAACCATTCGCAGAACGCTACTTGGGTATGTAAGCCAGTCGCGATAAGCTCGAAGCACTTTCGAATGTGCGGCGCGCATCTGTCGTCAGGAATGATGTTGGGGCCATCCTTCACATCGACATTGACATACCCTGGCGGAGCGGGCCAGGGCCAACGACCGGCAAGGACCGAACCGCGGGAGCGCTCGGTCATCCGGGCCGACAGGTCATCGGAATAATACTGATTGAATGCTCCGATGATATTGCCGGCCAGTTTTCCTGCCGGCGTCCTGTCCCTTGTGGCTCGTGCGCAGAAAGTAATTCAATCTCTGCACGATACAGGTCCGCCAGGAAGCGCGATTGATCCGCATGATTACGCGCAAAACGGGAAAGATTCTGCACAATGACATAGCCGACTTCTTCTTGCCGATGCTGCTTGCAGAATTGCAGCATTTCCTGAAATCGGGGGCGCTCAGCTGGGGCCATGGTAAGGTTCGCGGCATGAGGACTGGGCCATGCCTCGTGATTGTGATCGCATTCGTTCTGGGTGCGAGCCGTTGCCCCCAGCGCGTTGGGCGCAATTCTGACTGCAGGCGGCCGGGACAAGCTTTGTGCGCTGGCGTGCGCCGTGTCGCCAACATGGACACTCCCCTCCGTCCACTTTCGGACAAGCCGTTCACCTTTGGACGCCAAGTACTGTCCCTGGTCAGGTGAAACTGCAGCGACATCCCTTTCCCATCAACAACTTCGTCCCACTCAGAAACGGCTCACGGATTGCTTGGTCGTTCACCGGCTACATCTCAATCAAGTTGGGCCTTGGGAGATCCGCATGGAAACCCTTCGGCAACACCTCCGCTTTGCGGTGCGCATTCTTTCCAAGAACCCGTCCTTCACCATCATCGCGGTGCTCACGCTTGCGCTCGGTATCGGTGCCACCACCGCCATGTTCAGCGTTGTGAACGGAGTATTGCTCAGCGCGCTCCCATTTGCCGATCCCGACCGCCTGGTGACGATCAAGAACCAGATTCCCAAGCTCGGCCCAACGCCGTTTTCGGTGCCTGCTCCCGATGTCCTCACGTATCAGCGCGAGGCGAAGTCGTTCACAGACGTCGCCGGGTACAGAGAAGTCACATACGACCTCAGTGGACAGGGCGAACCCCGTAAAGTGCAGGGCGCGCGACTCACCTCTAACGTTCTCTCCGTGCTCGGAGCCGCACCGAGGCTCGGACGCAACTTCACGCCGGAAGAAGACCGCATCGGCAACGAGAGCGTTGTCATCCTCAGTTACCGCACGTGGCGAAGCCTTTTCGCGTCGGATCCCAATGTCCTCGACAAAACGATTACGCTCGATCGTAGGCCGTACACAGTAGTTGGCGTGATGGGCAAAGACTTCGTCTTCCCCATTAAGACGCAGCTTGATGCTTCCCAACTCTGGGTGCCAATGGCGTTCACCGAGGACGAACGTAAATCTGTCGGCGACAACTTCGGTTACAACATTGTCGCGCGCCTTAAACTTGGGGTCTCGCTCGCCAAGGCTCGAGCCGACGTCGAACGCGTCGCGCAAATCATTCGCGAAGGGTATCCAGCAGCCGTCAGGTCCCAGTTCGATGTTCACGGCATCATCCTGGGGCTGCGCGAAGACGCGCTTGGAGACTATCGTCGTCCAATCATCATCCTGCTGCTGTCGGTCGTGTTCGTTCTGCTCATAGCCATCACCAACGTAGCCAACCTGCTGCTCACGAAGGGAACCAGCCGCCACCGGGAACTTTCTATACGCATCGCCCTGGGCGCAAGCGGGCGTAGAATCATCACGCAGTTGATCACCGAGAGCGTACTGCTGGGTCTGCTCGGCGGAGCGCTTGGGCTTGTCTTGGCGAATCTTGGCACCGAAGCTCTCATCACTGCCGTTCCCGCGAACATTCCCCGGCTTCATTCGGTCGAAATGGACTGGCGCGTGTTCCTCTTTGCGTTTGCCATCTCCGCCCTCTCCGGACTCATCTTCGGCGCAGCCCCTGCCATGTTCGGCCTGCGGGTCAATGTGAACAATAGCCTGAAAGAAGGTGGTCGCAGCATGATGTCCGGCCCGCAGCACCGTTACGTGCGCACCGGATTCATCGTCGCGCAGTTCTCACTCGCGCTCATGTTGCTAGTTGGGGCTGGTCTTCTAATACGGAGCTTCGAGCGCGTACTGCAAGTAGATCCTGGGTTCCAGACAACTAACAACGTCTCAGGAGAAATCTCCCTGCCCGACACGGGGTACAAAGAAGATTCACAGAAGCGCGCATTTGACCTGGAACTCATACGCCGCCTTGAGGGCGCGCCTGGCGTCGAATCCGCCGGCGCAGGCACCGATCTCCCGCTCGAGAGTGGCTGGTCGAAGATCTTCAGTGTTGAAGGGCAAGTACCGCCGCCCGGAGCTGGTCTCAATGTCGATTCACACACCGTTGTGTTGGGGAACTATTTCCAGACGCTCGGCATACCGCTGATTCGCGGCCGGTTGTTCAATGACGCCGACATTCAGAAATCCACGCGCGTCGTCATTGTCAACAAGACGCTCGCCGACCGCTACTTCCACGACCAGGATCCCATCGGGCGTCGCCTCAAGTGGGGACCGCCCGAATCCAAGAACTACTGGATGACCATCATCGGGGTCGTCGGGGACGTGAAGCAGTTCGACTTGGAGAAAGATGTTGTCCCGCAGACCTACGAGAGCTACCTGCAGTACGACTCATTCTCCGACCTGCGGATCGTGCTGCGAGGGAAGAGCAGCGCGCAAAACCTGATCACCGCGTTGCAAACCATTGTCCACGCGCTCGATGCGCAACTCCCCATCACGCGCGTGCGAACCATGGAGCAGGTCATGTCGCAGTCCATCGCGCCCCGCCGTTTTTACCTGATTATCGTCGTCGTGTTCGCCGCCTCGGCTATAGTCCTTGCGGCGGTCGGCCTTTACGGCGTCGTCGCCTACGCCGTGGAACAGCGCACGCGCGAGATCGGCATCCGTATGTCGCTCGGCGCCGCTCGTTACGACGTACTGAAACTGCTGCTCCGATGGGCGCTCTCCATGGTGGCACTTGGCGTAATCACCGGCATCGTTGGTTCGGTCGCGATTACGCGTGTGCTCAGCGGATTCCTGTTCGGGATCAAGCCGACGGACCCGGTCACGTTCTTAGCGGTCCCATCCCTGCTTGCGATTGTTGCGCTGCTCGCGAGCTACATTCCCGCACGCCGCGCTACGAAGGTCGATCCTATCATTGCGCTTCGCGACGAATGATCCCGCGCCGGGACTGGCTCGAGATTCGTACTCCCCGCCACGGATCGCGCTCTCATGGCCTTGTTAAGAGCGGGACGATGTGGACGCCCTTGGGCAGTGAAGGTTCGAGAGCCATGATCTTGGCCTCGGCCTGCGATTGCATCAACGCGGCGAGTTAACGGCCGAGCACGTGCGTCTGAGCGGTTGCTTCCCAGCCCGAGTCGCTGGCCATCATTGCTTCGTCGTCACCATGAACAGGCCGTTCTGGGACTCGCGACGGATAAGCTATAGGCGGATGACCTTGGCGCGATACTTTGCCTTATTCGCGCTCAGCGATCAATGGCTCTTGGGTGCCACACTGAGCGCTCTGCGCGAAGACTTGCCCGTCGTTTCTTTGGTTGGTAGTACGCGACAGAGCACCGGGTTTACGGTTCCCCGAAACTGGAGGCTCAAGCTGTGATGCAGTCCTTGGGAACGAAACCTGATGGAGCCGCATATCTGATTTGTCAACTAACTGTCGTAACCAGGCGATTACACGTATCGACCCTACGGGCTGGATTTTGAGTGAAATAGGGATGATTCAACGCCAATGCCGCCTTTGCCTCTTGGGAAGCGGGCCAGCACGTGCGAGTCCTTGCGGAATGCGCCCGGCGTAAATTTGAGCGCAACAAAGCGGTGCAGAGAAATATGCTCCACTTTATCAACAATACCACCCCTTTCCTCTAGTTTCTTTAGAACGCCATAGTCCAGGCCGATCATTGGCTGAAATGCTAGGGCCGGAAGAAAGGCAAGTCAATGAAGGGTGACACGGTGGATGCTTGTTCATTTCGGATTCGCAGCCGATGCCTGCTCCATAACTCGGCAGGACAATGGCGTTCCATTTCTTAGCGCATCGGCTGCCTCGTCAGCTTTGGTTTCATCGGGATCGTTACACAAAGCGTGTGCAAGATTCGTGCCGAATCGCCAGATCGAACAACTCTTCGATTCGGCCGAGAATCCCCGCTTTGTGGAAACTCTGCCTCGGCGCGGTTATCGCTTTATTGGTAAGGCGGAGTCGCCAGTACCCTCGGTAAAAGAGTCGGCTGCAGAGCCATTTGTCACGGTTGAACCGGATCGAGGTTGGCGCTCTCGTCAAAAGTTGTGGAAGATTTCCGCTGGTGCTCTCGCCATTGCGCTCATTGCCTTTGCCACGGTAGTTGGGTATCGATGGCATCGGCCGCAGGGGCAAGAGAGTTTGACTCCAGTTCCGTTTACGGCTCTGCGCGGACAGGGCAGCCAATCTCATAT
>Ga0207702_10002476_pt1 | contig 17459 bp, 15 predicted proteins | sample KBSCornC62_FD_184302 | JGI IMG/M metagenome (GOLD analysis project Ga0207702, IMG submission 184302) | Corn rhizosphere microbial communities from Kellogg Biological Station, Michigan, USA - KBS Corn C6-2 (SPAdes) (version 2) | ecosystem: Host-associated > Plants > Roots > Rhizosphere > Soil ...
CCCGCGCGAATATCCCACGGGCTCCAGATGGGATCGCCAGGACGCGTGAGCACGACGTTATTTGAGCCGCTATCGTTGATGGCATTGACGCCGGTGGGGACGCCGGAGGGGCTCCAGGAGCCGGCGACGTTGAAATCACTGGTGCCACCCTGCCAATAGGAATCGGCAAGGGCATGGCTGGACATCAACAGGATTACTGCCAAGGCTTTGGAAAGGAGTCGGCTTTCAGGCATCTGGAACTTAGCCATAATATCGGGGTTTTGGCAGTAGATTGTCATGGAGCATAAAATGGCCTCAGGGATTTACGATTGGCGATTTACGATTTACGAGCGTAGGGGTTGGTGGTTGCACCTGGAGGATATAGCGATTCGTGAATTTTTAGCCTTGATTAACCTTGATTAGCCTTTAGGTGTGTAATCAATTGTATTACAGGGTTTGCAACGGCGAATGGACGCGGATTTTTGGACACAGAGGGCAAAATGACGAATGACGAATGGGATGGCGGAAGTTTTCGTTGGGGTTGGGGCATCCGGCGGGGGGAAGGTTGTGGCGACAAGCTGTCGCCACCCCAACCGGGATGGTTGGACTGGGTTGGACTGGGTTGGACTGGATTGGACTGGTCTCTGAGCCACAGAGCCGAACGTCGGCCTCGCAGCACAGATGAAACACAGATTTTTGGCCACAGAGATACTGAGGACGTCGAGGGCAAAATGACGAATTGGGGCGACCTGCATTGTGGTACGTTGTGGCGACAGGCTGTCGCCACCCCAATAGGCATGGTTGGACTGGGTTGGACTGAGCGATTTATTAAAAAATAACATGTAAAATCCTGTAAATTCCTGTCAATTCGTGTGAAATACGGGCATTTATGCAAATAATGACAAATGACGAATGGTGCGGACGAGGGGGCTTGGGGATGGGTGAGTTTGAGGTGAAGATAATAGCCGTCCGTGCCAAGCGAGCGGTGGAGGGCCACCGCACTCCGGGACGCTGCGCGAGGGGGCGAGCATTGGGTTCACGTCGAGGCGCTGAAGAGTGGAGCGCTGCGGCTGGTCTTCGACCCAGCCGCGGTCCAGTGCCGCCGTTGCGGGCGGTCAGGTGACGATGATTCGTCATAGCAAGGGAGAGTTTAACAGGTGTGTGGAAAAGGCGTTTGTAAGCCAATTACAAAATGAGCAGATTTTTGAAAATATTTTGTAAGCCGCTTACAAAATTGGTGTTCAACCACGGATGGACACGGTCTGTTGCATTGATTTAAAACAAAGGGATTTTAGTAAATTGCTTGGAAATCTAAAGACTATTTGGCTTAACTCGCCAGAATTTTACACTATTGGCGTTAACTTTTACTGACAGTTTAACTGGCAGTGTCAGCAGGCTATGCATAAAAATAACCTGTCGCCCGAAGGGATGTAAAATTGCCGTGGCCGATAACCACATGGTCAACCAATTCAATTTTCAATAGCTGGCCGGCTCGGATTAAGTCGCGGGTCACTTTGATGTCGGCTTGGGACGGGCTGCTTTCTCCGCTTGGATGATTGTGCATCACAACCAAGGCACTGGCGGCGGTCATAATTGCCAGCCGGAAGACTTCACGGGGATGAACCAAAAGCGTGTCCATCGTGCCGATGGAAATGATTTGGTGCCCTTTGACGCGCTTGCGTGTGTTCAACAGCAAGGCGGCTAAACATTCGCATTCGGGGTTAAAATGCGGGTGGGTGGCAATGTGCATCCGCCAATAATCGGCGGCTTTGTCGGGCGTCTCGCATTGCTGCAAGCTTTCCGGCGTGGGACATTCGCGCAAGGCGGTCACTTTGTATTCGTAGGGACTGGCCGCAAAGCGGAAGGGCTTCACCAGTGATTCAAGGCCGGGCAAAACAGGTGTCGCATTCATCGCGTTGGCTCCTTTCAAGCGGGGATGACATCAGCAGGAAAGAAAGACCGATACTTTTCGCGTGGGTCACTGGGACGAAAGCCAATCAAGCCAAATTCGCCGCACGGATGTTGCCAAACACCCCGCCGCTTGTTCCAATGAAAGCCGATAAGCCAGAGTGTCGCCGCAATGCCGCCTTTGGCGGGAGAGTCGAGCCAAATCCATTTGCCTACGACTTCGGCAACTTCATATTGCTTCGGTAAACGTGTCCGCAGGTAGTTCAAAATCGCTTCGGTGGATAACCTCCGATTTTCGCAGTGTTTCACGAACCCTTGTTGTTTGTTTGCGGTCTTGCCTGTTTTTGAAACCGAATTCGATGGCCGGACATTCGCCGGAGCTGACGCTTCAATTTTGGAATTTGTTGTTTTCATGAACTTTTTTTTGAAACCGCTGACCGTCACCCTGCCGTATGCTGCTCGCTTCACTTAGAAGGGAGACAGCGAGCCGTGCGCGAAAGCGCAACACAACCAATCCAGCGAAAGCGAAAACCGTGACGGAGGCGAAGAGGGAGAAGTGGAGACACTGGCGCGGTTTTCGATCTCGCTTCCAACTATCGGCTCGGTGTCGGACCAGTGAGCAGCAGACGGTGAGTGTGATGGACGGCGTCAAAATAAAAGGTGAATGAAAGAACCCATTCAGCCTGCTATTATCCTTCAACCATTTCCGCGTTAGCGGGCGTGGTTGGCGAGCCTCATGGCTGTCGCATGAGGCATGACAAGCACGTTAATATGGTCTGGCTCGCTTGGGGAATTCCGAGGCCGTGAGTGAAATGAAGCGTTTGGGCTGTCCGCCCGCGTGGGGAACAAGGCCGCGGGTCGCGGACAGAACAAAGAAAAGCGAAATGGAGCGACGGCTTTGGAAATCCCCAAGGAAGCAACCCCAGGGCGAGCACAAGTCTGCGGCTTTTCAAGGCGTCGTCTTTCAAGGGGAATTGAAAAGCCGCAGTCTTGCGCGAAGGGGGGATACCTCTTCCAAGCGTTTGCGACGGAAGCGGTGAAACGATTCGCAGCGCTCCGGCAGGATTAGCGAAGAAGTGTTTTACCGATTTGGTCGCACTGACATTGGGGCGAGCGTGAGGACAGGCTGACAAGGCAGGATGGCAGCGTGAAGCATTCTGTCATTCCAGCCTGCGCTCAGCGAGCTGGGGAAATGTTTTGATTTTAACGATTGGCACTATGTCAGACGAAAACCGAAGGACTGAATTTGCCAGCGAAGACATTTCCACCTGGAATTAAAGCGAACGGCCAGAAGATGGAAGAAGGAAGTCGAAGTGCAAACTGACGGAGAGTCATTTGGCGGAATCGAAATAGCCAAACCAATTATTGTCGAGTCAGGTTTATAAAAGCATCATGGTTGTAGTAAAATAGGAATGCTTTAAACAAATCTTCGTCTGTAGAGCCACCTTTTTGCATGCGAGCATTGCCTACGATGTCTTGCAGTGCAGTCACTGGAACGGCTTGTATCAATCCGTGCTTTTTGGCGAACTCCGGCACTCCGGCATCCGGGGCATCTTCCATATCAGGTGGAATTTCCTCGCTTTCAAGGACAGCAACATTGGAATTTAAACTCCAATTCTTGTCCTTGGGAAGATATATCCATGCCGTTGTTGGCATGTCCAAAATGTTGGCCAGAACCTCTCTAAAAGTTACAAGAATACTCATTGCCTGTTCCAACCTTATTTGGTTAGCAAGTTCGCCAATAATCCCACGCGAACGGGTTGCGCAGATTTTGCAGCCGTTTCGTCCCAAGATTTCACGATTTCGATATTTTTTATCAATTCAATTCGCTTTTCCTCTCCCATTTCTCCGTCAAGAATAATGCTCGCAGCCCAATAGAGGTAATCTTCAGGAAGTTTGTGGCCGCGGTTTGGCCTAAAAATTAGGTCGTAAGTCCCATCTTCAAATCGGTATGCCACGAACTCCCACAGCTTTCCATCAACCTCAACTTCTTGACCGCCAACATCGAGTTTGAAAAACAAATCCCATTGTCGCGGCGGCTTAGCCGGATAAAAGTCCCAGTTATTAATTTTAATAGCTTGTGCGATAATGCTTCGGGTAAGTGGCAATAGCTTTTCGTCTCCTCGTGGCGATAACGCAAAGAAATTTCGCGTGCCAAGGCCTGGACCGATTTCCCAATCTAGCCGATGGATTGCGAATAAATGATTTTCCAGATCCTCAATCAATTGCTGAGGAAGGCTTGGCGCCGCCAATTCAGAATGGTGCTTTGAGAACCATTCCCAAAAACCAGCGATTTCTTTATTTTGTTTTGTCGAGTCCATATTGGCTTCGCTTTGACGGGGCAATCTCGTTTCGTTTGTTATCCAGCTCTTTTACGCCACCGTTTGCGTCTATCGCGCCTTGCTCTTTAATCTTACCTTCACGAGTTGTCGTATATCTGTCAACAATTACTGCATCTTTCCGATCTCGGCCATCCGCTTTCCCTCTGCCGGGCGGCCCAGCGGGATTGCTGGTGCGTCCGACGTATTCTTTGCCTGAAGGAGTATCTTTTCCTGGGACCTTGTAAACCACTCCATCTTCTTTTTGCACGGCATTAAGTTTCGTCGTCTTCCCGCCAGTTAATTCCTTTTCTGCAGGAATTTCGGATCCGACTTTAGAGAGGATTTTCCCGCCGACTTTTTCCAGTATTGCCCCTCCGGCTTCCAATGCTTTTCCGCCAACATATTGTTCGGCCGCCATCTGAGTCGCTTCGCCGGTCATTTCTACGCTTTTTTTGGCCATTCCCGGGACAATATTCTCTGTCGTTCCCAAAGCTGCGGTTTGCAAACTAAGCCGGGTCTGGTTTGGCTTCTGCGGAGGCACCTCAAACCAGCTTCCGACAATCGTCCCCAAATCCTGATACCAAGTTGTCTCTTCCTTATGTCCCGTCGGATCGTTGTACGTTAACGGGTTATTTTCACAATACGCATAGCGATTGTAGCTTTGCGGGTTCGCTATATTCGGAATTATCGTGTCTGCCTGGATGAACCGCCCCAATTCCGGGTCGTAATAGCGGGCGTTGTAGTAGTACAAACCGCTTTCCGCATCAAACACCTGCCCAGTAAACCGGCGTGAGACCTGAAAATTCGCCTGCGGACTGGCAGTTTGCGTACGCCCAAACGGATAATACACATTCACTTCCTGTTGTGCTCCGCCAGAACCGCTCAGGGCGCTGGAGGTATTCAGGCTGTCCTGGTGGTAATAATAGGACACGTGGTTCGTGTCGCTGCTATTTCCGAAAAGCGCGGAGTTCGCCTCAAATGTGCAAACCTGCTCGCCACCGGCGAAAACATGGAACAATTTCTTGCCGCCTTTTTCCTCGTAAATGTTCCCAATCCACACCTGAACATTGGTTGGGTTTTGGTCAATCCGCTTCCACAATCGAGCGTCATCGTAAGCGTAACCGAACTCACAGGAGAACACCCCGGCTTGGGCAATCGCCGAAAGGCGGTTTTCCGGGTCATATGTCAGCGCCTGCGCATTCGTCAAGCCGCCGTGGCGCACCATCATGTTGCCGCACAAATCGTAGAGGTTGGTAAAGCCGAAGGCCATTCGTACCAACTGTCTGCGCGGGCTGGCGTAGCTGTAGCTCGATCCGCCGCCTTCAATATTGTTGGTCATGTTCCCAGTTGGATCGTAGCCGTAGCTGCCAGTCAAACCGCTGTAGCCCTTGATGCGATGCAAATTGTAATAGGTGACGCTGACCGACGTGGGGTTGGTGATTCCCGTCCCGCTGAGGTTGGTGATGTCATTTCCGGCGGTGTATTTGTACGAGCGATTGAACACTGCTCCGGCGGCCCCGGCAGAAACGCTTTGCAACCGTTTTGACACAGCATAATAACTTCGCCCGTTCACCACGCTGCTCCCGTACGTGAAATTGGTCACGTGCTCAAATTCATCGAAGGAACCTGCCGTTGCGGTGTAATAATTGTAGCTGCCGCCACTGAGCGACACTTGGTTGATGCTGCCGCCGTGGAAATACGAATAGTTGATTGCCGGCCCGGAACTCGGATAGCCGATGGCAATGACATTGTTCCCGTCATCGAAGCCATTGGTAGTGGTGTAACTGTTGGTGTTGATGTTCAGGAAGCGCGTGGTCTTGACCGTGCGGGCCAGGGCATCGTACCCCGTCTTTTCCCAACCCTGACTGTCAACTACCTTGTAAAGGAGTCCCGGATAAACCGTGTAGGCGCCATCGTCGCTGCTATCGTAAATAAACGTATTCGTGTAAGCGGAAATGACCGCGTGATTGCTGTAAACGGGGCTGAATACCGTTTGGACCTGCAATCGTCCAAGCGGATCCTGTGTTCCCGTCCCAGTCACGTAAGAGTTTGAAACCACATCGCCACGGGCATCGGTCTGCAAACGCAACCGGCCCGCGTAATCCCGTACATACTTCCATTGGCCCAAGTACGGGTCCGACATCGCCACTACGCCTCCAGCATCGTCATAAGCCCAATTGATATTTTCTCCGTTGGCATTAACCAAATTGGTCAGATTACCGGCCAGATCGTATTTTAATAGGTTAGTATAAATGCTGGCACCATCCACTTCCTGAATTTGATTCGTGCGGCCAAAGGCATCCAAACCATAGCGCCGGATCTGTCCATCCGCATCCGTGTAAATAATCCACCACGGATCCGTGCCATTGACGAAGCTCCACGTGCTGACGGCCAACGGAGAACCCGTGTCGCCTGTCAAATCGCTCTTGCTGCTGAATGCGCCTGTCGTGGAATTAAACGTGACGTTGACAGCGCGATTCGTGGCCACGTGACCGGCAGCATCGTAACCAGTCCATGTCGCCGTCTGGCCACTGGTAGGTTTGGTGAAGCCAATGGAGGCTCCAAAAACAGGCCAGGTGGTCAGGAAGGCGTTGCCGCGTCCATCATAAGCGGTGGAAACCACCCGGTAATTTCCGTTCTCGCCTTGAGTACGTATTTGGAGCGTCCGTGCGAAACCGTCGATGTAGGTCCGGTTGGTGTACCCGCCCACGCCGTCATTCGCTACTACATCCACGTAGTTGGTCGCCAAGCCTGAGATAATCTGTTTGAAGGTTGCTGGATATGCATATTTTTTAACCCAAACAGCCGTACCGCCGCCAATCGGAATTTTGTCCGTTTCGGTCGGACGATAAAGGGCATCAAAACGGTTGCTCACCGTGAGTCCCGCCGGGTCAATGGACGTTACCAAATCACCTGAACGGGCATCGTAGGCGGTCGTCGTGGTGAACGTCCCGCCGACCGTAGTGGTAGCCGGATAGGTATTGTAGCTGGAATCGTAACTAATCGTGGTCTGCACGCCCACCGGGTCAGTGATCTGGCCCACCAGTCCGTATGCCGTATAATTGCCGTAGCTGTTGGTGGCATTATAACCGGCGGCAATCCGGGTCAACTTGGTGGCAATGGTGCCGCTCCCCGAATTGTAGGAATAATCCGTTTCCCGAACAGTGCCATAGTTAGTATCGGTCAGACTGACCGTGGCCGGATGATCGACAATGTAACTGTTGCCGCTGATGGTCGCATAGACAGTGTTGTAAAGCCGTGTATCAGTGCCGTCGAAATCAGTGAATGAAAAGGTGCCGACGCTGGCTGGGCTAAAACCTGTGACCTGCCCGTAGTCAATTTTATTCGTCAAATTGCCCGTCGTCAGGTCGTAAGTGAACTTCGTGGCCGTAACTTTTGGGCCGGGATAGTCACAATCAAATGCCGCCGTAGTGAACGGAAAATAACGGCCATTCCCCAAACTGGTTTGGTCCACTTGGTTTACCTGTACATGATAAAGCGTGTTGTCGTTACCGTATGTTTCAACACGATAGGCCATCCCTAATTTGGCAAAGTTTCCCGCGCCGGTCGTCGAATCGGTGTCCTGATACTCGCCCAAGGTTGAATAATTTCTGCCACCACCCGTATGGAAATACGTAACGGTGTAACGCAACGTTGGATCAATGTTCGTAACCACGGCAAATCCGCGGAACTCGCGTCGTACGCCATCGTAGAAGCCGCCGCCATAGCCGTAAGTGGTGGTTTGCGGTGAATTGACACCGTCCGATTCAGTGACCGTCGCAACGACCTGATGCGGAAATGGCATGCGACTAACGGAATTGGCGCTGGTCGGATCCACTCGATTATCGTAGGCCGCCGAAGAGTTGTAGGTAACGGCAGTATTTCCGCCAATGCCATTGTTGATGTTCGTCAGCAAATCCGGGAACGGCCCATCGTTTAACTGCACCAGAAAGAAATTTGACGTGCTGTTGGCATTGTTAAATCCGTTGTCGTAAACCTTCATCACGCGGTCCAACAGACCGTCCCCATTGATGTCAATTAACGTGGTGGCAACACTGTAGCTGTTGCCGCTGTCGGCCCAACTCACCCCGCACCAACCGCGGTCGCCAGTCTGACTTTGCGCGTCAATGGGAACCGAAATGGGATTTGGGTCAAAGCCCGTTCCTTGGTTAAGGTAAACCAGCCATTGCGCCTTCCCCTGACTGAAAGCAGTTTCATCCAGCATCACCCGGTCGGGCAACCCGTCTCCGTTTAGGTCATACATTCCTACGACCGGCAGGTTTTGGATAACGTCATAGTTGTACGGCTTCGCACCCGATTGTAGGACGACTCCCGGCCAACGGTCGTATGCGCCAGGTGTGTAGGGCGACGTATTTGTGGTTTCAAATGAGTACCCATCGTTGTACTCCACGGCAAAATAATTAAAATTGGCATTTCCATAGACCATGGCCGAGGGCGGATTATTGGGATCCATCGGTATCATCAACCGGTCGGGCAGACCGTCCCCGTTCATGTCCATCATTGTAGCTTCCGGGGTGTTGATGCCAGACCAAGGTATGCCGAAACCGGCATTGGTGTAATTTTGGCTGCGGTACGGGCCGAAGAATTTGAGCGGGCTAAAGTTGGTTCCCGTGTTGAATTGCACCTTGAAGTACGTTTCGGGCTGGTTGTACAAGGCCATGATTCGGTCGGGCAGGCCATCACCATTGAGATCGACCAATCCAACGTAGGGCTGGCTGGTCCCTGATTCGATCAAGCTCATGTAGGTGGACGAGTCCAGGCCCAGTTCATTCGTTGCTACCGGCCATTGCGCTGCGGAACTAAAGCCACTTCCGGTGTTCAACATCACTTCGAAATTCGTATAAGGATAGGTCGTGTAATAAACGAAGTGTTTCCACCAGTCGTCCACACGGTCTGGCAATCCATCGCCGTTGATGTCCCGTATGCGTGAGTAGCCGCTGTTCAAGGACGAATAAAAGCTCCCATCCGGCATGGGGTTGGAGTCCGATGCCGTGCTGCCGCCACCTGTGGACGTGAAGCCGTAGCCGTAGCGCAAGCCAAAGGAACCGTTACTGTTATGCTGCACACGATATGTGTTCGGGATGACAGAGGTGTCCCAAGCAACGCGGTCCGGCAAGCCATCGCCGTCGATGTCAAAGAGGTCGGCAATGGTGGTGCCGTAAGAGTTAATTTGCGTCAAATAGGGATCAGTGCCGGAACTGCTGGGGTCGCTGAGGTTCAAGTTTGTCCAGGCAAAGGTTTGGCCAAATGACACGCCTTTCGGGTTTTGCTGGTAGGTGAACGTCTGCACTGGCAGTGCGGTTGTGTCATCGGAAGCATAAACGGTAACAGTACTCAACAATGAACGCTCGGTGGCCGTTGATTTTGTGTACGCCAGCGCGTAGCGCCAGACTTTTAGGGAACCAACCTGGCAGACAATGTTGGTGAGCCGCCGGTTCTGTTCGGTGCGGAATCCCCAACGAAAAGAAACACGGCGGTCGGGCCGGAGTTCGCTTCCGAATGTGATGGTGCTGGTCCCTGCCGCATTGGTGGCGTATCCGTTTAGACTGACATGGCCGTTATAGATGATTTGCGCCGGATAAATCGTCCGTTCAGGCAGTCCTTCGGGATCGGTATAGTTTGTATAACCTACCGTGGTTTGGTCCCCCGTGGCCGTATCGACTTCATCCAGCCCCCAATGGAAGGTGCCGCTGTATCCACTCCATCCTGTTTTTGGATTGGCAACCCGCGAACTGGCGCTTTGGCCAAACAAATAGGCATTGCCGCTCTTGTCATAGACCGTCCAGGTATTGTTATTAGTGCTCAAGAAACAGCGCAAAAAATCGGTGTCCACTTCCGCGCGATATTCAACTGTGGCCCCGCCGGACGACACGGCGAATAATTTGTACTCCTTGCCGAACAGGTTCATCAGAAACCCTCGACTGTCGTCGTAGGCAGTTGCCGGCGCTGGAATAGAAGCGCTGGTAAATTGAATCGGAAAACCGTCCTTGGTGTTGCGTTCAATGTAGCCAATGTCGAGCGTCCAACCCATGCCGCACCAATCGTTGCCGTTGGCTGAAGAATATCTCAGCGCGAGAGCTGGCTCAGAACCATTCCGCGCCGGAGCGCAGTTGATGGGAACGGAATAATCAAAGCTACCGGTGAAAGAATCCACCTGTTCCTTCCCACGCTTGCCGGTCAGGTCTCGAGCTTGAAGTTCCTGGTCCCAAGCGCTAGGTGAACCTCCGTTGGCGTTGGCCGGTTGCGCTTGGCCGCTGGTGGTCCACAACAGGATTGCCCCCAGGCAAAAAATCTTTGTCGTCAATTTCATGTTTCGTTTTTCGCGTTTTACCGTCTAATTACTGAATGGGATTCTTGCTGTAGCTGGGCAATCCCAGCACTGGCGCGGCTGAATTGGTGTTCAAACCCACCATGGTTTTGTATTCGTCCGGGATACCGTCGCCGGTAATGTTCACCTTCCACGAGGCATTGTTGGTCATCAGGAAGCCCCCAAAGGATGATTCCATCAGATTGGCCAGCCCGTCTCCACTGAAATCCTGATAGCCGTCACCAACAATGCTGTTCGTAAATGAATCCCACTGCACCGGGTTGTAATTCTTTGAGCGCAATAGCCACTCTTGGAACGTGGTGAGACCGTCGCCGTCCGGGTCGCCATTCGGAGCAACGTTGTTGGTCCCGAAATACAGCACTTCCCAACCGTCAGCCATACCGGAGGCGTCGCTGGAATAATTCGTGGGGCTGGTTTTGCTGACCAACAGTTCATAGGCATCCGTCAATCCATCAACATCAGTGTCTTGTGGCGTGCCCAGTATTAAGAAGCAGGCGGTGTTGGGCATGTTGGTGAGAATGTAGGTATTGCATTGGTATCCCTGGCCTTCCCAAGCCCACGGCACGCCGTTCACGCCAAATGAAAGCACGGAATTTGCAAACACATCGTACGGAACATTGTTGGAGCCGCCCTCGATGGTAAATTCAAGGTTCATGGTCCCATTTCCAGAGGATCCCGCGATGACGTTGGTAAGCCAGACATTGGCACCAGACACGCAAACGGGGGCCGATCCGACCAATTGCAAATTCCCCGGTCCCGTGATGACGTTACTCAACGGGGTAAACGTCGTGTTCGTCGTTGGTGCGGAACGAATGTTCATGGCGCGGTTGAACGGATTCATCATGTCAATACCGTAGTCGTAATTGTAAATCGTCTGCATGTCGTTCGAGTACAGGAGGGTATTGTAGGTGATGATCTGATTGAACAGGCCGTGCCCTTGATATAAGCCGTTTGTGTCCGAACCGAAAAACAGCCCGCCAGAGAGGGCGTTGGTTCCCGGACCAATGTTGAGTCCAGCGGGATCATTCGTGGCCAATTGACCGTCCAGATACAGCGAAACGTTCGTATTGCAATACGTGAGGCCGATGAAATGGAAATAATTTGTCGTCCAGGAAATCGGAGTTGTGAGCCTGTATTCATTTCCAAGACCATCCTCAACCACAAACCACAGGTTTGAACCGTATGGGTCCACCGAAAGACCCCAATAACCGACCGAGGCGTCGGTGGTCATTTCACCGACATTGATTAACTGCGCCCAAGCGCCCGGTCCTGCCCCTCCTACAGTCGCACTAGACCAGGACGACGGCGCAAACCAGAAGACCAAGGAGCCGGTATCCACCGTCAAATTTGTGACAGTGGCCGTTTCGATTGGATATTGCAGCCAAACAGGGGCTGTGTCGTCCACCACGAGGGAATAGAAATCACCGAGATCGGAATAGTTGAGGTTCGTGAAGGAGATTGGGGCGCAACCAGTATCACTGGTCCAGTTGGTGCTGTCGAAGAATGTCCATGAATCCAGTTCCTTGTTCGTCGGCCACTGGCTGCCACCCGGTGGGGTCAATTGGGCCTTCGCACGGGCTGGGCAAAACAGGAGAACTGCCAATGCCAAAAGGGCGATGGCGTATGTGTAGCAATGAGCGTTGCGTAGTCGAGTATCCATAAGTTTTTGAGCGTTGTCGCTTCTGTTTGGGAAAATGTTTAGGCTTTCGCTTCGGATTGAAAGTAAAATTGGAATCAAGATTAGAATCCGGAAACGGTCGCACCCACAGCTTTGAGCTGATTAATAATTTGGGGACTCCGGCAGGGATGCACCCGGATTCGTTCCGCTAACGTCACCGTATCGGTGTCAAAACCGCAGACTTGCGCCAATACTTCCAAAGCGCGAACATTCTGTGCTTCAAACAGCAAACTCTGGTCGTCTTTAATGACAATGACGTCGGGCGTTAGTTCTGAACACAAATCTAGCTCACGTTCACTGTCACTGGCTTCCGATTCGTCCAACTTCCGCTTGATCTTTTTCAATATACGATTCTTTATGGTTAACATTTCAGATTCCCCCACCTCTGGCGTACGTCCGTTACAATCACTACGTAAAAAAACAGGTGAATCTTGCAAAAATCTTTCCGATTCCATAAGTTTTCAGTTCTACTAATCCATTGTATAATTATCCGCTCATTTGGTTCCGTATGCGCCCTTCGCATTGCGCTCAACCACGAAGCCGTGAAAATTATTAACCTAGTTGTTATTCGGTGTCAATAATGAAAGCGTCGTTGCTCACTTTGGAGAGTGAAAGACAACGAAATCCTGCGCATCCTGGGGCGCAACATTCGCCGTGCCCGCGTTAAAGCTGACATGACCCAGGAATGCCTTGCCGAATTGGCTGGTGTGCATGTGCAGACCATTGGCGCAATGGAACGCGGAGGATTTCCGTTTGCCGTAACCACATTTGCGCGTATCTCCCAATTCCTGGAAACCAGCCCCAACCGTTTGTTGGATGGACTTAAACCACCCGACCCGGAGCGAACCATGCGTATCAAAAAAGCGCTTGCCCGCAGGCGTGCTCCACGCAAAGGGGACATTCATTGACCGTGGCGAATGTTCGGCGACGCTGGTAATTCTTCTGAGGATTGCCAAAGCGTTGAACATCCGGGTTTACAAGTTCTTCCTGAAACTTTGAGCGGCTGTCAGTGCCCTCAAACTAGATTCCTAGTTTCCTAGTTCGTGCGAATCCGTGAAAATAGTGTTAATAGGCTGTGAATAACTCATTTTAAAAATGGAGGGGGTTGGACAGCTATTGTCCAACCCCCTCTGACAGCATCATGGCGTTATGAACATGATTAAAATTCAAATTCACAAAACACAAAATGCAATACGGGTGGCGGGACGCGAAAAGCCGGACTGGTGGATGGCACGGCCTGCTGGCGAAAGGAAACTATTACGGAATGGAATCAATTTTTACCGCTCGGCAAAGAGCAGCACGTGCAAGGACGTGGCAAGGGCCGCGGCGTGGTGGGAAAGCGCATTGAGTTGCTTTATTCGGACAAGGCTTATCAATGAGCACAAAGCCCGCTGTAAACGGCGTGAAAAGCATCCGTCTGCTGTAAACCTCCCCGCATTGAAAGCGTAGCCAATGCTATTCCATGCCCATCAGCTTGGCATAGCCAATCAGATGCTTCTCCAAGGCGGGATTCGCCGGGCACTGTTGGCGCAGCCAGGCAAAGGCACGTTCGGTTTCGGCGCTCAATTGCACCGATGGAGACGGGGCCTGAGCCTCGCCGCAATCCGCTGGCTTGCGCACAACAATATCAACCAAAGCCGCTCCGGGGACGCGTGCCTCGCGGGCGGCGGCAATGGTGTCCATGCAGCGGGCGGCGATGATCTCGGCCTGCGCATGCGGATCGGTGACAAAAACGTTAAGCAGGGACGTAAAATTTTCATCCGACATATCGGTAAATTCGCCGGTAAATAGACGGCTGACGAAACTTTTGGAAATCCCGCTTTGTTTGGCGATGTCCGCCTGATTGAGCCGGCGAATTTCAGCCCGGCGCTGCAAGGTAGTTGACAGAAAGCTCATGGGATTACGTGGAGGACATTTGGGCTAGGAAATGAAAAGAAAAAGATATAGAGGGGCCATTGGCAGGCCACAGATAAACCGCTCAGAAAAGGGCGCGCAATTTTTTTGCTCACGGGGGTGCATTTTAGGAAACGTTCCGTATTTCGCAACTCTCAGGATTTGAAACTTGTTCACAGTGAGGGCGGCGATTCCATTTGATTTGCTTGATGCGTTGAGAAACGCGACGCCGGAAGTCTATGCGGCTGTGCGCCGAACGCTGGGACTTCCACTGGAAGGCGAACAACTCACAACTCAGACGAAGTCGGCTAAGACGGCAACGGAAATGGTTTCAGAAATCCACCAGGAAATAAAATTGATACGGGAGGAACGGCGGGCCTTGAAATCGGCAAAGGAGCGGCTGGAACAAATGCAGTCCGAAAAGCTGTTCGCCTTCACCAGCAAGATTGACGCTAAATCGTTTCGGACGTTGTGCGCGGTACTCGCGCATGGCGACATCGCCAAGGCCAGCCGTTCTCTAAACGTGCCGGAAAACACCTTGCGAAGCCGTATCAAGGAATGGTCTGAGCGCGGGCCTGCATATCAAACACTGGTGGACCTGGTGCGCTGGCGAAAAGCGATTGGCCGCAGGGGCACGGTGGAACTGAATGAATCGATCACCCATGCCACGGCGGCGCAAACGGATTTCGCGGGACTGCTTTCCGATGTGCTTGACGAACTTCTGGCCATGGACGACGACAACTGGAACGACAAGGTGGAAGCCTTGGCGGATTTGCTTCGTCCACATGTGCAACGGTAGGCTTCGTGGTTTTTTTAGTGGTTTTTGAGATTTCCACAAATCATTCAAATAAAATGACTTGAGTCGTTATCTGCCTGGCTTTTCGGATCTAACTTCGTGGTTTTTCGGAAGGGTAAATATGAAGCAGCGAATCAAAATCAATTACCGGTCGCGGGAACTGGCTGGTCGTTTGTTCCTGGCTCTTCTGGCCCTGCACCAGTTTTCCAATCTTCAGCAAAAGAATCCCGCCAAAAGCAAAAAATTGAGCGCGTTGAGCCGGACTGGTTCATCCGGTGAGCGCTCCGCGCCGGGCCACGCTTCACCCCGGCGCGTTTCTGAATCTCGCCGCGCTTGAGCGGTGCGAAGGAGCTGCCCGCCGGTGCGGTTCCTTTCATTAAAAACCCGGAACAAAACAAAACAAACAAAGAGAAAAACAAAAACATGAAACACAGCATCGTTGGTCAACTGGCCGCTGAACCGCAGCGGACCCTCCTCGTGGGCACCTACCAAGGCTATGAACTCCGAACCTTCGCCAGCGGCTTCGCCGTCGAACAATACGCCATCCTTGTCGGGAAGCGTGTGATTGACGTCGCCATTCCCGTCCAAAAGGGAACCGATCCGAAGACCGTCAAACCCTGCGAATGGCCGGTCGGCAGCAAGGCCATCGCCTGCGACATCAGCATTGAGTCCGGCGAATACGGACTGCAAGCCAGGGCCAAGTCCGTGGCCGTCCTTGAAGAATAACGACAAGGACGGGGGGCTGGCCCCGGCCCGCCAGGGCCGGGGTCGGCCCCCTTCCTTGTCTTTTTATAACAACTAGGAACATGAACGAAAACTTAGCTCCGCGAAACCCCTCCGCCGTCGCCCGAAAAGCCGAAACTTTGTATGCGAACCTTTCCAGCCTTATCGCCCGCGTGGGAATCGAGCGGGTCGGTTTTGTCACTCTCACAACTAAAGACAACTGTACGCGAGTGGATGAGGCAAACCGGCGGCTCACTGCGTTCCAGCGCGGCCTACTTAGACCGAACGGCATTGAATCAATCTGCGTGCCTGAGCGGCAGGAGCGCGGAGCTTTTCACTTCCATCTTGCGGCTGCCTTTCCCTGGGACATTAGAACTGGTTTCAATTTCACAGCCGTGCAGAACGCTGCGGCCATTAAACGCGAGCATTACCTCGGCGGGGGAAAGTGGACTCCTGGAAAGCTGGACGAATTCAAACGGTGGGAACGCCTTTATATTGAGTCTGCAAATCAACGGCTTCGCCAGTGGTGGCGTGACGTTCGCGAGTTTAACGAAAGCCGCGAATCAGCCGGCTTTGGCCGTTGTGAGACACTGCCCGTTCTCTCGAACGCTGCTGCTCTCGCACGATACGTTGGCGCCTACGTCACGACTGCGATTGGCGCTCGCCTCGCTGGCGACAAAGGAGTGCGCACTGTTCGTTATTCGCTGTCTGAAAGAGTTGCAACGTGCCGTTGGTCCTGGCAGGACGGAAACGGCCGGATTTTTCGGCGGGGAGTTGAACTGCTGGAAATCGTCCATGGAACGGGTGCCGTGGAGTTTGAACGGCTTTACACCAAGCGATGGGCATGGCGCTGGCGTCGGATTATTAGAACGCTCGGCGAGCACTACGAGGAGGCCCTTTTGCTTTGTGTCCAAATTCCCGAATGGGCCGACACGCCCTCAAGAATGGGATTTCTCCGGGCGCTCGTGCACTCCCTTCAAAAAGAATACGTCCTCGATGTGAACTTCCTGGAATCCGAACCGGACCAGCCCTTTTGACTTATGACTGAGATAAAAACTGAGATTGAATTGCGCCAAGCCATCAGCGGCGAAAAGACTGCAGCGATTTGTTTTCACTCCCCGCGCTCGGCTTACTCACGCCGCATGGTGGCGCGACTGGCGACGGCGGAACGTGATTTTTCGAACGTGGATTTTCATGTGGTGGATGCCGACCGGGAAGCCTTTTTGCCCCTGTTATTGGAATTTGGCGTGGTGGGCCTGCCTACGTTGATCATTTTTCGTTCGGGCGTCCGAGTGAAATTTTTGGTCGGCGAGCACGGTGAAAAGGCGGTGGCAAAACACTTTGGAAATTGGTTTGGCAACGTTCAGCCAGGGCAGGTTTTGAAAAAGCCAGCGCGAGCCGTGCGCAAAAAATGACGGGAGAAATTTGTTATGAACCTTGGTGAATTTGAAAAGAGCAGTGAACACCAGTGACAAAGTTTTGCGCACCCAGCGTTTGCTGGACGAAATGAGCGCAGAGTATCGGACAGCCAGGGGCACAGCGTCCCAAGCCGGCACTGCACTCGTAGCGAATGTTAACCCTTCGGCAGGTAACGCGAATGCGGATGCTGAGAAGCAGCGGGTGGCGGGGATTGTGGAGCGGCTTCAGGAGTGGTTGGACGCACCGACGCTGCCGTTGCCGAAGATTGTTGAGCTGACCGGCTTGAGCCGCGCTCGAATTGTTCAGCTTGCGGAGAGCGGTGCGTTTGAGCGGAAGAACGGGGAAATAGTTTTCGCGTCAGTTCAACAACATTTTGCCAATAGAGCTTCAAAG
>Ga0207702_10002477_pt1 | contig 17448 bp, 18 predicted proteins | sample KBSCornC62_FD_184302 | JGI IMG/M metagenome (GOLD analysis project Ga0207702, IMG submission 184302) | Corn rhizosphere microbial communities from Kellogg Biological Station, Michigan, USA - KBS Corn C6-2 (SPAdes) (version 2) | ecosystem: Host-associated > Plants > Roots > Rhizosphere > Soil ...
TCGAACTGCAGGCGGCCGCAGGTCGGACAGGCGATCAGGACGGGGCCGCGCTCGCGCAGCTGCAGCGCCTTGAGGATCTCCCAGGCGACCTTGACCTCCTCCTCGGCGTGGAAGGTCGAGAGGCTGATCCGGATCGTGTCGCCGATCCCGTCGGCGAGCAGGGTGCCGAGACCGACCGAGGACTTGAGCGAGCCCGACCACTTGGTGCCGGCCTCGGTGATGCCGAGGTGCAGGGGGTAGGGAATCTTCTCCGCGAGCAGTCGGTTGGCGGCGATCGTGTTGGGTACGTTGGTCGACTTGATCGAGACCTTGAAGTTCTCGAAGTCCAGCCCCTCCATCAGCTCGACGAACTCGATCGCGGCGGCGACCAGGGCCTCGACCGGGCTCTCGCGCTCGAGCGCATGCAGGTGCTTGGGCAGCGAACCTGAGTTGACCCCGATCCGCATCGGCACGCCGGCGGCGCTCGCCCGTTCCGCCACCTCGGCGACCTTGTCGCGGCCGCCGATGTTGCCGGGATTGAGCCGGATGCAGTGAGCGCCGGCGTCGATCGCCTTCAGCGCAAGCGTGTGGTTGAAGTGGATGTCGGCGATCACCGGGATCGGCGAGTCCTTGACGATCGCCTTCAGCGCCTCGACGTCCTCGTCGCGCGGCACCGCACAGCGGACGATGTCGGCGCCGGCATCGGCGACCTTGCGGATCTGCTCCATCGTCGCCGCCAGGTTGGCGGTCTCGGTCTTGGTCATCGTCTGCACGGCGACCGGGGCGCCGCCGCCGATCGGCACGCCACCGACGAATATCTGCCGCTTGGAGGCCATATGTAGAGCCTAGCGGTGGGTCTTGCTCGAACGGTTGAACCTGAGCGATGGGCGGCGCGTATTCAGAAACGAATGGGGACGCGGATCCGCGGCAAAGGGAGGGCGGTCGTTCACCGGTGGCAGGCGCGCCTCGGCTTGTTGCTGCTCGTCATCGCGCTCCCCCTGATTGCCGCCGGACCGGCGCAGGCGACCTTCCACCTGATCAAGGTGCGTGAAGTCCATCCCGGTGTGAGCGACGACAGCTACGTCGAGCTGCAGATGTTTGCCGCGGGCCAGAGCTTCCTCGGCGGCCACTCGATGACCGTTTACGACTCCAGCGGCGCGCTGGTGCACAGCTCGACCTTCTCCTCTTCGGTCCCCAACTCGGCCAATCAGCAGACTGTCTTGGTCGGCGACACTGGCGTGCAGGGCGCGTTCGGCGTCGCCCCCGACCTCCTCGACAGCGGGCTTGCGATCAGCTCCACCGGGGGGGCGGCCTGCTGGAACGCTGGCGGGCTGCCAGCCGACTGCGTCGCCTGGGGCAACTTCACCGGCAGCGCCGCGCTGGAGCTGGCAACCGGCACCCCGGTGGGATCGCCCGTCTCGCCGGGCGGCATCACCGCCGGCAAGGCGATCCGGCGCACAATCGAACCGGGCTGCCCGACCCTGCTGGAGGAAAGCGACGACAGCGACGACAGCGCCACCGACTTCGCCGAGGTGACCCCCGCCCCGCGCAACGATGCCAGCCCGATCAGCGAGCACACCTGCGCCGGCGCTCCCAACACCGCTATCGACGAGAAGCCGCCGCTGCGCTCAAACAGCGGCAGTGCCGAATTCACCTACGAAGCACCCACCGCAACCAGCTACGAATGCAAGCTCGACGCCGAGACCTTCAGCGCCTGTCCGCTGGGCGGGCCGAAGGGATACACCGGCCTCGCCGACGGCAGTCATACCTTCCAGGTCCGCGGAGTCAACGCCTCCGGGCCCGACCCGACGCCGGCAAGCTACACCTGGACCGTGGACACCACTCCCCCGGTGGCCACGATCGATACCCACCCGGCCGACCCGAGCCCAGGCGCCACGGCCCAGTTCACCTACCACGCCCCGAGCGAGCCCGGCTCCAGCTTCGAGTGCTCGCTCGACGGCGCCCTGCCAACCACCTGCTCGACCAGCGGCATCACCTACCACGGACTTGCCGATGGGGAACACAACTTCGCTGTCGAAGCTACCGACGGCGCCGGCAACCAGCAGCTGTCGCCGACGGAATTCAGCTGGACCGTCGACAACTCCCTGCTCGACACGACGCCGCCGCAGACGACGATCGAGTCAGGGCCACCCGACCCCAGCGAAAGCTCGAGCGCCAGTTTCACCTACGCCTCAAACGAGCCCGGCTCCAGCTTCGAGTGCTCGCTCGACCGCGCACCATTCGCGAGCTGCCCGGCAGGCGGGATCTCCTACGGCGGCTTGGGCAACGGCCCCCACAGCTTCCAGGTTCGCGCGACCGACCCCAGTGAAAACACCGATCAGACTCCAGCCGGCTACAGCTTTGAGGTTGTCCTTCCAGCGACGCCGCCAGCGCCGTCCGTTCCTCCGACGCCCGCCGCGCCGGCGCCTCCTCCGTCACTCCGGAAGACAGCCTCGCCTGAGACGACGATCGCGGCTCGGCCCCCGGCCAAGACGCGTGACCGCACGCCCACCCTCCGCTTCCGCTCGAACGAGAGTCCTGTCAGCTTCCTCTGCCAACTCGACCACACCGCTTACAAGCCATGCCACTCGCCTTTCACCCCGGCCCGGCCTCTGGCCTTCGGACGGCATACCTTCAGGGTGAGGGCCATCGCCTTGGGCGCCACTGACGCGACCCCGGCGACCGCATCCTTCCGTGTCGTAGCGAGATGAGACCGATTGCCGCCAAGGGGGATGCATGAACGACGCGCTTCGCGTATACCTTGAAAGATGGAGTGGCTTTCTAAAGAAGTCAAGGATTTCCGAGTATGCGCTCGGGTTCGGCTGGTCTTCGGCATGCTGTTCTCCTACCTCGTCCTGATGATTCCTGTGCCGTCGGCTCAGGCGACCTTTCATGAAGTGCTGATCAGGCAGCTCTACCCCGGCTCCGCTGCGGCGCCTCAGTCGAGCTTCCTCGAGCTGCAGATGTACTCCTCGGGTCAGAACTTCGTCAAAAATCATTCGATCACCGTTTACGGCGCGGGCGGCGCCTCGATCGGCACCTTCGTCTTTCCAAACGACCTGCCCGGCACGGGAGTCGATCAACAGACGATGCTGGTCGGCGACAGCGGCGTCCAGGAAGCCTTCGGCGTCACGCCCGATCTCGTCGATGCCAACTTCAACCTCCCGCCAACGGGCGGCGCCGCCTGCTGGGACGGCCTCGACTGCGTCTCCTGGGGCAATTTCAGCGGCCAGACCGCTCCATCCAGCGGTATCCCCGCCGATGCAGCGGGAATCCCAGATGGCAAGGCGATCGAGCGGCGAATCTCCGGGGGGACCTGCAGCAACCGGCTCGAGCCCGGTGACGACACCGATGACAGCGACAGCGATTTCTTCGACGCCACCCCAGCTCCGCGAAGCTACGCGACGGTTCCTACGCCGCCCACCTGCACCCCACCGCCGCCGACTCCAACAGCGGTGATCGACAGCAAGCCCGCCAGCTTCACCAACTCGACCGAAGCCGAATTCAGCTTTCACGCCAACTCCGAAGCAACGGGCTTCGAATGCCGGCTCGATCTGGGCTCCTACGAAGGCTGCACCGCGGGCGCCAAGATCGACTACCCGGGACCCCTGACCGAGGGAAATCACAGCTTCCGCGTCCGCGCCTCCAACGCCAACGGAGTCGGCACGCCGGCGAGCTACAGCTGGACGGTCGACCTTACGCCTCCGACCGCGAGCATCAGCAGCCACCCCCTCGACCCCAGCCCGGGCAACTCGGCGTCGTTCAGGTACCTCTCCAAAGACGGCGGATCGAAATTCGAATGCAGGCTGAGCCCCCCGGGCGGTTCCTTCCAGGCCTGCAACACGCAGCCCCAGGTCTACTCCGGTCTCGCCGATGGCGATTACCAATTCGAAGTGCGCGCGATCGACAGCGCCGGCAACGTCCAGTCGGTACCCACCGTGTTCGCCTGGACCGTCGACAACTCGCTGCTTGACGAAACGCCCCCGGAGACCTCGATCCTCTCCAAGCCGCCGGATCCCAGCACAAGCCCGACCGCGTCCTTCACCTACGGCTCCAACGAGCCCAGCTCCACCTTTCAGTGCAAGCTCGACGGTGGCAACTTCAGCGGTTGCCCGAGCGAGGGCATCACCTACAGCGGCCTAACGGAAGGACCCCACAGCTTCGAGGTGCGGGCGGTGGACGCGAGCCACAACATCGACCCAACCCCAGCTGGCTACAGCTTCACCATCGCCTTCGCGGGAACAGCACCGGCGAGCACCGGCGCCCCGGCCGGCCCCGGAGGACGGGCTCCGAGCCGGGCGCCCAACACGACCATCGCCAAACAGGCGACCCGCCTCCACGATCGCACTCCCACCTTCCGCTTCAGCGCGAGCAGATCCGGCGCGAGCTTCCAGTGCAAGCTCGACGCTGGCCCCTTCCGCGGCTGTCGCTCCCCTCTGACGACGAAGAAGCTCAGCTTCGGTTCGCACACCCTGCAGGTGCGCGCGGCGGTTCAGGGGGCCACGGATCCAACTCCCGCCAAGCTCAGCTTCAAGATCGTGAAAGGCTGAGTCGATGCGCAGGCTCGGACTCCTGAGCGCGGCACTGGTGTCCCTACTCGCGCTGACCTGGCCCGCCACGGCGCCAGCCACCTTCCATGAGATGTCGATCCGCGAGGTATACGCGGGGTCGCCTGAATCGCAGTACGTCGAGCTGCAGATGTGGGCCGCGGGACAGAACCTCGTCGGTGGCCATGTGCTGAAGACCTACAACGCAGCCGGTGGCGTGAGCGGCACCAGCACCTTTGCCAGCGACGTCCCCAACGGAGCGAACCAGAGCACCATCCTCCTCGCGACCCCGGCCGCCGAAGCGGAATTCGGCATCACGGCTGACACCGGACTCGCCCCGAATAGCCTCGACCCAACCGGGGGCGCGGTCTGCTGGGAAAACCTCGACTGCGTCTCTTGGGGCAGCTTCGCCGGCTTTACAGGACCAGCGCCCAGCCCGGCCGGCCCACCCGCGGCCGCGATCCCGGCGGACATGGCCTTGCGACGGACGATCAGCCCCGGTTGCGCCACCCTGCTGGAGCCGACCGATGACCACGACAACAGCGCCGTCGACTTCGCCGTCGTCTTCCCGGCGCCGCGGCCAAACTCCGTCACGCCCACCGAGCGCCGTTGCCCCGGCAGCGGCGAATCTCCATTCGGAGTGGTCCCGGGCGGGACTAATAAGACGGGAGCCCCCCAGACGGTGCTGCGCCGCAAGCCTGGCAGGAAAACCCGCGACCGCACCCCGACCTTCCGCTTCACCTCCAGCGAGTCGGACTCGAGCTTCCAGTGCAAGGTCGACGGCAAGTCGTTTCGCTCATGCCGTTCGCCCTTCACGACCAAACCGCTGAGACTCGGTCCTCACACCTTCAAGGTCCGCGCCCGCGACGATTCGGGCAAGCTCGATCCGAGCCCGGCCTCCTACAGCTTCAAGGTCATCGCAAAGACATAGCCCGCGTCAGCGGACGTGGAAGCCTTCGCCGGTGAGGGTTCCGATGTCGTTGCTGAGCCCGATCACGACTAGCATCGCAACCAGAGCGAGCCCGACGATGCTGGCCCGTTCCATCACCTGTAGCGATACCGGCTTGCCGCGCACCTTCTCGACCAGGCTCCAGAAGATGTGCCCGCCGTCGAGGGGTAGGAACGGGAAGAGGTTGATGACGCCGAGCGAGAGACTGATCAAAGCCAGGAAGGTGAGTGCCGCAGCCGCGCCGAGGCCAACCGTCTGGTGACCGATGTCGCTAGCCCCGACGATGCCGTGGATTTCCTTGCGTTCCTTCGCACTGAAGATCTTGGCAATGCGCTGGGAGGTCTGGCTGATCACTTCCCAGCCTAGGTCGCCGACCCGACTAACGGCGGCGGCGAGGCCGATACCGGTCGGCTTGGAGTCGAAGGAGAAACCGACCAGCGAACGTTTTTCCGCCGCGTCATACCTCGGTCTCACCTGGACATACACGATGCGTCCCTTTCGACGGATCGTCAGGTCCACTGGAGTGCTCGCCAAACAGCCGTTGCGCTGCTTGCCTTTGCAGTGGTGGGTACCAATCTGTTGCCTAATTTGTCCCGCTTGGGCTTCGTCGCCGAGCCCCGCGTAGCGATGGCCGTCGACGGCGAGGATCGTGTCCCCCGGTTGGAGTAGGCCAGCAGCCGGAGTTTTGGGCAGCACTTCTTGCACGGTCGGCGTTTCCGTGGGCAGGATGGTCAGCGCCACCACGATCAGGATCAGGAAGCCAAGCACGATGTTGACCGCAGGTCCCGCACCTATCACGACAATCCGCTTCCACACTGGTTGGTGGTAGTAGGCGCGGTGCTCGACCTCGGGAGGAAATTCCTCCTCGGGGTTCATTCCGGTGATTTTCACGTAGCCACCGAGTGGGATCGAGGCAATCCCGTACTCGGTCTCCCCCCGTTTCACCGAGAAGAGCTTGGGCCCGAAGAAGAGGAAGAACTTCTCGACCCGCATCCCGGTCGCCTTGGCCGCGAAGAAGTGGCCCGCCTCGTGGAGGACGACGAGCAGGCAGAGCCCAGCGAAGACCAGCAGCCAACTCATACCCGTGCCAACCCCCCAACCTCCTCTTCGGTGCGGCGCCGGGCCTCGGCGTCGATCACGAAGAGGTCCTCGAAGTGGGTGGGCACGACGGCGGGCATCGTGGCGAGAACGTTCTCGATCGCCCTCGCGATCGCCGTGAAGCCGATCCTGCCGGCGAGGAAGGCCGCGACCGCGACCTCGTCGGCGGCATTGAGCACACAGGGTGCGGTCCCCCCCGCCCGGCCGGCGTCCAGCGCCAACCGCAGACAGGCGAAGGTCTCCAGGTCCGGCGGCTCGAAGCTGAGCTGCCCCACCGTCGCCAGGTCGAGGCGCGGCACCGCAACGTCGGCACGCTCCGGGTAGTGCAGGGCGTAGGAGATCGGCACGCGCATGTCCGGGTGGCCGAGGTGGGCCAGGGTCGCGCCGTCGTTGAGGTCGATCAGCGAGTGGACGATCGACTGCGGGTGGACGACGACCTCGATCCGATCGAAGGGGACGCCGAAGAGGTGGTGCGCCTCGATCGCCTCGAAGCCCTTGTTCATCAGCGTCGCCGAGTCGATCGTGATCCGTCCGCCCATCGCCCAGGTGGGATGCGCGAGCGCCTCCTCCACGCTGACGCCCTCGAGGTCGGTGCGACCGCGGAACGGCCCGCCTGAGGCGGTGAGCACGAGGCGGTCGATTGTCCCCGGCGAGCGCTCGGCGCCGATCAGCTGGAAGAGCGCCGAGTGCTCGGAGTCGACCGGCAGCAGGCGGGCGCCGGTCGCCTCGGCCAGCGCCATCGTCAGCTCGCCGCCGATCACCAGGCTCTCCTTGTTGGCCAGGGCGACGTCGATCCCCTCGCCGAGGGCGACGATCGTCGGTCCGAGCCCGGCGGCGCCGACGATGCCGTTGAGAACGAGATCGGCGCCCGAGGAGACGATCAGCTCGCGGATCCCGTCCTCACCGGCGAGCACCTGTCCGTCCCAGGCCCCTCGGGCCGCGCGGGCGGAATCAGCGTCGGAGAAGGCAACGGATCGCACCCGGTGCTGGTTCGCCTGCGCCAGGGTTCGCTCCCAGCTCGTGTCCGCGGCAAGCCCCACGACTTCCAGCTCTTCCGAGGAGCCGACTATTTCCAGCGCCTGCACGCCAATCGACCCGGTCGAGCCCAGAATCAAGATCTTCTTCATTCGACCAGAGAATAGGGAGCGCGTTTGCCGAGACCGCGTGGAACCGCGAATATTGCGGTTGGGGACGGTCTCGTCGTCAGTAGACCAGCTGGACGGCGAGGTAGTAGCCGATGACAACGGTGAAGAAGACGGCGTCGAGGCGGTCGAGGATGCCGCCGTGGGGGCCGAAGAGGGTGCCGGTGTCCTTGGTGCCCAGGTCGCGCTTCAGCATCGACTCGAAGAGGTCGCCGATCGGGGCCACGAAGGCGACCGCGGCGCCAATGATCAGGGCGTCCGCGCCGGAAAGCCAGTCCTGGTAGAGACCGGCGAACCAGAAGGCCATCGTGCCGATCAGAAAGCCGCCGATCAGCCCCTCGAGGGTCTTGTTGGGCGAGAGGCTTGGAGCGATCTTGTGTGAGCCGAACATGCGTCCAGTTGCATAGGCGCCTGTGTCGGCGGCGAAGGTGCCGACGAGGACGTCGATCAGCAGCGCGGCGCCGTGGTGGGGCAGGTCGCGAAGCAGCACCGCGTGAACCAGGGGGATGCCGATCCAGACGATGCCGAGCAGGGTCACCCCCATCGAGACCGTGATCCCGTCGCGGTGCTCGTGATCGGCGCCGAGGAAGAAGAGCACCGGGAAGGCCGCGGCGAGGATCAGCAGGACGTTGAAGGCGGTGCCGAAGTGCGCCGCGACGATCAGGGCCGTGACCGCGACGTAGGCGGCTCGCGGGATGGGCCGCGTCGCCGCCGTCATCGCCAGGTACTCGCGCAGGCAGAGCACGCCGACGCCGATCATCGCGATCGCGAAGACCAATCCGCCGGCGACGGTGATCGCGATCGCGAAGACGATCGCCGGGAGCGCGAAGAGGATGCGCTTTGCCGTCTCGCCGCTGCCGCCGCGCTTGCGTCGTGGCCGGCGCGGAGGCCGCGGCGGACGTTTGGGCGCCGGCTCGGAGTCGAGCAGATCGTCGTCGAAGAGGTCCTGCATCAGGTCCTCGCCCCGAAGCGGCGCTGGCGCGCCTCGAACTCGCGCAGGCAGGCCTCGAGCGCGGCGCGATCGAAGTCGGGCCAGAGCTCGTCGCGGAAGACCAGCTCTGAGTAAGCGCACTGCCAGAGCAGGTAGTTCGATATCCGCTGCTCGCCGCTGGTCCGGATCAGCAGATCCGGGTCGTGCATCTCCGGCGCGTAGAGGCGGCGGCGGAACTCCTCCTCGGATTCGCCCTCGAAGCCCCGCGCCGCGTCGATGATCTCTGCCCGGCCGCCGTAGTTGAAGGCGACGAAGAGGGTGATCCCCGAGTTGTCCGCGGTCGTCTCTTCGGCCCATTCCATGCGACCGACGAGGTCCTCGGAGACGCCCTCGCGGCGACCGATGAAACGCATCCGCACGCCCTCCTCGTCGAGCTCGGGCGTCTCGGCGGAGATTCGCTCGCCGAACATCGCCATCAATCCGTCGACCTCCTCCTTCGGCCGCGACCAGTTCTCGGTCGAGAACGAGTAGACGGTCAGCTCCTCGATCCCCAGCTCGACCGCGTCGCGCAGCCGCGCCTTCACGGTGTCGGCTCCCGCCCGGTGTCCCTCTAGGACCGGCAGGCCCTGGTTCTGGGCCCAGCGCCCGTTGCCGTCGGTGATGATCGCCACGTACCGCGCGGAGGCACTCACACCTCCAGGATCTCCTCTTCCTTCCCCTTGAGCAGAGAGTCGATCTCGGCAATCGAATCGTCGGTCTGCTTCTGCAGGGCGCTCTCGGCGCGGCGCTCGTCGTCCTCGCCGACTTCCCCCTCGTTTTTCAGCTCGCGCAGGTCGTGCATCACGTCGCGGCGGATGTTGCGGATCGCGATCCTGCCCTCCTCGGCGACGCCGTGGACGACCTTAACCATCTCGCGGCGGCGCTCCTCGGTCAGCTCGGGGATCTGCAGGCGGACGACGTTCCCGTCGTTGCTCGGGGTCAGGCCGATGTCCGACTCCTGGATCGCTTTCTCGATCGCCCCGATCGAGCTCTTGTCGAAGGGCGTCACGGTGAGCAGGCGAGCGTCGGAGGTGGCGACGTTGGCGAGCTGCTTGAGCGGGGTCTGCGCCCCGTAGTAGTCGACCATGATGCGGTCGAGCAGGTGCGGCGAGGCGCGCCCGGTGCGCACCGTCGCCAGCTCGCCACGGCTGGATTCGACCGACTTCGCCATCCGGCCCTCGGCGTCCTTGAGCAGTTCATCGATCAGCTCCACTGGGCCCCCGTTCTAGTCACCCGGCGGGAGCGCTGGAGACCAGCGTTCCCACCCTCTCGCCGCTGACGATCCTATCTATGTTGCTGGCGTCCCCCATGTTGAAGACGTAGATCGGCAGGTCGTTGTCCATGCAGAGCGAGAGCGCGGTCGAGTCCATCACCTTGAGCCCGCGCTCGATTGCCTCACGGTGGGCAATCGAGGCGATGAACTTGGCATCGGGGTTGGTCGCCGGATCGGAGTCGTAGACGCCTTCGACCCCGTTCTTGGCCATCAGGATCGCTTCGGCGTGGATCTCCAACGCCCGCAGCGCCGCCGCGGTGTCGGTGGTGAAGAACGGGTTGCCGGTTCCGGCGGCGAAGATCACCACGCGTCCCTTCTCGAGGTGGCGCATGGCCCGGCGGCGAATGTAGGGCTCGGCCACCTCCTTGACGTCGATCGCCGAGAGCACGCGGGTGTGCTCCCCCGTCTTCTCCAGCGCGTCCTGGAGGGTGAGCGCGTTGAGCACGGTCGCCAGCATCCCCATGTAGTCGCCTGTGGCGCGGTCCATTCCCTCGGCCGCGGCGGAGAGGCCGCGGTAGATGTTGCCGGCGCCGACGACGATTGCCACCTCGACGCGGCGGGCGCGGATCGCCGAGACCTGCTCGGCGATCCGCTGCACCTCGCCCGCGTCGGTGCCGTGGGGGAGGTCGCCCATCAGCGCCTCCCCCGAGAGCTTGAGCAGGATGCGTTTGAACTTCGGGTCGTTGGCCATCTAGGCCCGCGAGCCTATTCGTCGCCGACGCGGAAGTAGGCGAAGCGGGCGATCCGGACGTTCTCGCCGGTCTTCGCGGCGAGCTCTTGGCGCAGCTCCTCGATCGACTTCGAGTCGTGCTTCTCGGCGTTGACGTGCGACTGGTCGAGCAGTGCCACTTCCTGTCCCCACTTGGCCAGCTGCCCCTCGACGATCTTCTCGACCACGTTGTCGGGCTTGCCTTCTTCGCGCGCCTTCTCCTCGAAGACCCGCTTTTCGGCCTCGCGCTCCTCTGGGGCGATTTCGTCGGTGGTGACGTACTGGGGCGCGGTCGCGGCGACGTGCAGCGCGACCTCATAGGCAAAAGCCCTGAAGTCCTCGTTGCGGGCGACGAAGTCGGTCTCGCACTGGACTTCGACCATCGCGCCGACCTTGTCGTTGGCGTGAATGTAGGAGGCGACGACCCCCTCGTTGGTCCCTCGCCCGGCGCGCTTGGCGGCGGACGCCTGACCCTTGACCCGCAGGATCTCGACAGCGCGATCGACATCGCCATCGGCCTCGGTCAGGGCAGCCTTGCAATCCATCATCGCGGCCCCGGTCTGATCCCGCAGCGCCTTCACATCAGCAGCCGTAACGCTCACGACTCCCCTCCCTCTTTCGCAGTCTCGTCTTTCCCAGCGGTAGCCGCCTCAGCCGACCCTTTCTCCTCCGCAGCGGACTGCTCCGGAGATTTCTGAGTGGCGACGGGCTCCGCTGGAGCTTTCTCCTCCGCTGGCGCAGCCGCTGCTTTCTCTGGCGCGGCTGTCTGTTTGGCCACGGGGATCGGGGCTTTAGACGCTCCGCCCGCGGGTGGCGCCGTAGGGGGTACCGCCCCCGAGGACGCTTTAGCGACCGCGGGGGGCGGTGGGTCCCCTGCGGCGACAGGACCCGCGGCCTGAGCGCCTGAACCCTGACCCGGAGCACCCTGCTGCGCCTGAGCCGGCGCTGCCTGTTGAGCCTGCTGCTGCGCCTGCTGCGCCTGCTTAGCCACCTCCGCTTCAGCCGCAGCCTTTTTCGCAGCTTCCTCAGCCGCAACCCGCTCTTTCTCTTCCTCCTCGCGCTTCTTGCGCTCTTCCTCTTCCTTCTTGCGCCGTTCCATTTCGACGGCGATGCGCTTCTCCTCCTGAACCCGCCAGGCGCCGGCGCCCTCCTCGACCGCGCCGCCAATCGTGCCGATCACCAGCTGGCAGGAACGGATCGCGTCGTCGTTGCCGGGGATCACGTAGTCGATCGGCTTCGGGTCGCAGTTGGTGTCGACCAGACCGATGATCGGGATGCGCAGGCGGGCCGCCTCGCGCACGGCGATCTCCTCGGTTTTCAGGTCGGTGACGAAGACGGCGTCGGGCAGGCGATCCATGTCGCGGACGCCGCCGAGGTTGAACTCGAGCTTGGCCAGTTCGGCCAGCATCCCCATTCGCTCCTTGGTCGGCAGCAGCTCCAGCTTGCCCTCCTCGCGCCAGCCAGTCAGCTCGTGCAGGCGGGCGATCCGCGCCGACATCGTGTTGAAGTTCGTCAGCAGGCCACCGAGCCAGCGCTGGTTGACGTAGGGCATCTTGCAGCGGTTGGCCCATTCTTCGACCGGGCCACGCGCCTGCTTCTTGGTGCCGACGAAGAGGACCGTGCCGCCGCCGCTGGCGAGCTCGCCAGCGAAACGGCGCGCGTTCTCCAGCAGCGCCTCGGTTTGGACGAGATCGATGATGTGGATCCCGTCCAGCTCGCCGAAGATGTAGCGGCGCATGTTCGGGTTCCAGCGACGGGTCTGGTGGCCGAAGTGGACTCCGGCCTCCAGCAGCTCTTTGAGGCCTGCCTCAGGCATGGGGGAAGCTCCTTGTTTTGACTGTGTTCCCCGCCGTCCTTGCCGGGATCCGGCGCGATGCCGGTCAGGATCCGGGTTGGTGCCGACGGGGGTTGGTTTCCGAGCCGAAGAATTGTAGAGGGGTCGAGCGGACTCAGGTGGCGCGAGCCAGACCCAGAGCCGCCGTCAGGTCGGCTGGCAGCTCGGAGCGAAAGCTCATGCGCTCGCCGCTGCTGGGGTGATCGAAGGCGAGCCGATAGGCGTGGAGGAACTGACGCTCGAGGCCGTACTTGCGCTCACCGCCGTAGCTGGAGTCGCCGAGCAGCGGGTGGCCGATCGCGGCGAAGTGCGCGCGGATCTGATGGGTGCGCCCGGTCTCCAGGCGCGCCTCCAGGTAGGTCTCGGCGCCGAGCAGCTCGATCACCTCGAAATGGGTGCGGGCCTCACGCGAGGCGGCGCCGGAGACGGCCATGCGGTGGCGCTGGCGCGAGGCGCGGCCGATCGGAGCGTCGATCGTGCCCGTGCGCGAAGCGAGGTGCCCCCGCGCCAACGCGAGGTAGATCCGCTCGACCTCGCGGCGCTGCACCTGCGCCTGCAAGGCGCCGTGGGTGGCGTCGTTGCGGGCGACGACGAGCAGGCCGCTGGTGTCCTTGTCGAGGCGGTGGACGATCCCCGGACGCTCGGGCTCCTCGCCCCCGCCGAGCATGTCGCCAAGCTCGCTGACCAGAGTGGGGCCGGTATGCGAGGGCGCCGGGTGGACGACCAGCCCCGCCGGCTTATCGACAACGGCAAGGTCGTCGTCCACGTGGACGATCCGCAGCTCCCCGCTCATCTCCATGCCCACCCGCTCCGGTGCGCTTTATGTGGCCAGGGACCGCAAAAGGCGCACCGGAAGGTCATCGGGCCCTGTCCTCGCGAACGTAGGAGAAGGCGAGCAGGAGGACGCCGGCGGTGACCGCGACGTCGGCGAGGTTGAAGGCGGGCCAGCTGCCGATCGCGACGTAGTCGGTGACCGCGTCGACTCGGATGCGGTCGGCGAGGTTGCCGATCGCGCCGCCCGCCAGCAACCCCGTCGCCACCCACATGCCGGGCCGGGCCGGGTCGCGCGAGAAGAGGTAGCCGACGACGCCCAGCGCAAGCGCCGTCACCAGGACCAAGCGCGTGCCGCCACCGCTGGCGAGGCCGAATGCGACGCCGCTGTTGTGGGAGAGGGTGAGGCCGATCGGGCCGAGCACCTCGATGTCCTGGCCCGGGAACAGCTTCGCCTCGACCAGTGCCTTCGCCGCCTGGTCGAGGATGACGACGACGCCGCAGAGTGCTCCGGCAAGGCGCCAGGCGCGGGCGCTGCTCACCCTTCGATCAGGCCGACGACGATGGCGCGAACGACAAAGAGCAGGATGACGCCCAGGATCGGACTGAGATCGAGAGCAAAGCCGCCGCCCCCAAGCGCCGGCAGGAAGCCCCGGAAGAAGTTGAGGTAGGGATCGGTCGTCTCTTTGACGAAGTCGAGCGTCGCCCGCAGGGCCCGGTTGTAGGGCATGCGCGGGATCCAGGAGCTGAGCACGTTGAGGAAGATGAGGATGATGTAGACGAGGAAGAGGGCGCTGACGTAGTCGGCGACGTCGAAGCGGGTGATCGCGAGCAGCAGCGTCATCCCCGCATCCGCTCCAGGGAGGCCCGCACGGCCGCCTCGAACGCCTCTCGCGCACCTTCCCTGTCCAGCGCCTCAAGGCCCGCCTCGGTGCTGCCACCGGGCGAAGCCACTGCTCTGCGCAGCGCCGCGGGGCGATGAACCCGCAGCAGCTCCGCCGTGCCCACCGCTGTCTCGACGACCAGCTCCCGGGCAAGCTCCGCGTCCAGCCCATCGGCGGCTCCCGCGTCGGCGATCGCCTCAACCGCCAGCGCCAGGTAGGCCGGCGAGCATCCCATCACCGCCGTGGCCGCGTCGAACTGAGAGTCCGGCAGCACCACCAGGTGTCCGAGCTTTCCCAGCAGCTCTCGCACGCTGGAATCAGGATCGCCGGCCACGCAGAGCACACCCTTGCGAACCTCGACACCCACGTTCGGCATCACCCGCACGACATCCGCATCGGGAAAGGCCCCGCGGAGCGTCTCCAGCGACGTCGCCCCAAGCAGCGAGACCACGACCTTCGCCCTGCCGAGCTCCGCCGCCGCCTCCCCGAGCTTCGCCGGCTTAACCGCGAGCACGACGACGTCGGCACGTTCGGCGAGCTCCCGATTCGAAGCCACCGCCTCCCCGGCCAGCTCGCCCGCAAGCTTTTCGGCGCGGCCCGAGCCGGAATCGGTGAAGAGCAGGCCCTTGACGGCGCCCTCGAGCCCCCGCGCCATGGCGGCAGCCATATTTCCCGAGCCGACGAATCCGACGATCATCGCTCGGCAGACTAAACGCAGCTAGGACTGGTTGAAGAAGCCTTTGTCGAGCAGCCGCGCCTTCTCCTCGGCTGAGACCTCGACGTTGCGCGGCGTGAGCAGGAAGATCTTCTCGGCGATCCGCTGCATGCCGCCGTCCAGCGAGTAGGTCAAACCGGAGCAGAAGTCGATCATCCGCTTGGAGAGCTCATGATCGGTCGTCTGCAGGTTGAGGATGACCGGGACCTGGCGCTTGAACTGATCGGCGACCTGCTGCGCGTCGTTGAAGTTGCGGGGGATGACGAGGTGTACCTGGACGTCTGAGTCGCCGTTGCCGACCGGGCGCAGCGTGCGGGTGCGCGAGGCGGAGATCGGCTCGTCGTCGGCGAAGATGTCGTCGATCTCGTCGCGGCGGGAGCGGCGGGAGCTCGGCAGGCGGCGCACGGTCGCCGACTCGCGGCGGCCCTCGTAGGCTTCTTCGGAGTTCGTTTCCGGCTCGAAGTCTTCCTCGTATTCGGGACCGTAGTCGTGATCCTCGGCAAGGCCGAAGTAGACCAGCGCTCGGTGCCATGTATCGCGTAGGGCCATGGTTAGTCGCGTGTTTCGGCCTGGGCGGGCCGACTCCTTTACGGAATTATGACCAGACCCGTGCCGATTTACACATAGAGGGCGGTGCCAAGGCGGACGATTGTCGCCCCCTCCTCGATCGCCACCCGCCAATCCTGCGAGGTTCCCATCGAGAGGCGGCTCAAACCGTGCTCTGAGGCGAGCTCGGCGAGGCGAGTGAAGTGGGGACGCGAGTCCTCCGGATCCTGGCTGAAGGGCGGCATCGTCATCAGCCCGCCGACCCTGACGAGGCAGCGGTCGAGGAACGAAGCGAGGTCGGCCGGCGCAACGCCCCCCTTGCCCTCCTCGCCGGCGACGTTGACCTCGACCAGGACTTCCGTGCCGGGACCGCCGTGACGGCCGAGCTGCTCGAGCGCCGACTCGCTGGCAACCGAGTGGATTAGGCGGCAGACCGGCAGCAGCTGCTTGACCTTGCGGCTCTGCAGATTGCCGATGAAGTCCCATTCGAAGGCATCGCCCCAGCGCTCGCGCTTTGCGATCAGATCCTGCTGGCGGTTCTCGCCGACGAGGCGGACGCCGGCCTCGGCCAGCGCCCCCATCTCCTCCAGCGGCACGTACTTGCTGGCGGCGAGGATCTCGACCCCGGGCCCGGCGAGCTCGCGGGCCTCGGCCAGGTTGGCGGCGATCTTCTCGGGTTCGAGCCCGTGGATCAGCCCCGGCACTCAGCCCTGCTCCCCATCGAGCCAAACCAGTCCCGCCTGCCGCCGTGGGTCGCGGTCACGGCGATGCGAGAAGAAGAGCTCCGCCTCACAGCAGGTGCAGAGGTCAGCGGACTGGATCTCCTCTACGCCCGCCTCACGCAGCTGACGGCGGGCCTCGCTCCAAAGGTCAACCTCGTAGCAGCAGGGCCCGATGCCGGGGCCGATCGCAGCGGCAGTCGCGCCCACCGCCGCCGCGCCGCGGAGCGCTATCCCCTGCTCCAGGCCGCGCCGTCCACCATGCACGATCATGGCCCCGCCGGGGCCGATGCCGGCGATCGGCAGGCAGTCCGCGCCGAAGACGAGGCCGACGGTTCCGGGATCCGCGATCACGTGGCCGTCGGCCTCCGCGGGGACGGCGCCGCCATCGTGGATGGCGAGCTCCGCGCCGTGCACCTGCCAGGCGCTGACGATCGCCTCTGGGTCGACGCCGAGGGCCGCCAGTGGGGCGAAGCTCTCCCGCGCGGAACCGAAGGTACGGGTGGTGAAGGCGGCCTTCCCTCCTGGAAGCGACGCCTCGAGCCAGCGCCGGCCGTCGAGCTCACGCCACTCCATCGCTGCTCCTCGCTGCCGCCAGGGCCGCGGCCAGCTCCTGCTCGCGGCCGTTCACCTCGCCGTCGAGCTTGCGTCGCAGCGCCTCTTCCAGGCCACGGCCCAACGCTGGCCCCTGGCTGAGGCCCGCCGCGATCAGGTCCGAGCCATCGATCTCCAGCGCCACGTCGCGCCACTCGTCGACGTAGCGATCGAGCCACTCGGCTCCGAGGGCTCGGGCGAGGAGGAGTTCGATGCCGTCGTGGGGAGTCGCCTGCGCTACGGCTTGCGAGGGACGCTCCGGCTCAGCCGCGGCAAGGACCGCCTCATCTCCCGCAGGACCGAGCGCCGCCGCCAGCAGGACGCGATCGCGGCGCGCAACGCCTCGCCAAAGATCGTCGCCGAGCAGCTCAGCGACCTTTTTCACCAGCTCGATCCCCCCCTTCCTCAGCTCGAGCACCCCCCACTCAGCAAGCAGTGCGAAGCCGTCCAGGGCGTTCTCTTCCGCCGCGAGGCGAAGAAGCTCGGCCTCGCGGCGATCCGCGGAGACCGTGTTCAGATCCGTCTCGCGAATCAGCTCCGCGGTGCGCTCCTCCAAGGCGAAGCCGAACCGGGACGCGTAACGCGCGGCACGAAGCGCCCTGGTCGGGTCGTCGACGAACGAGTCCTCGTGCAGAACCCGCAGCTGTCGCGTCGCCAGGTCCGCCTCGCCGCCGTGGGGGTCGATCAGGCGCACCTCACCTCTGAGCGGAATCGCCAT
>Ga0207702_10002478_pt1 | contig 17448 bp, 15 predicted proteins | sample KBSCornC62_FD_184302 | JGI IMG/M metagenome (GOLD analysis project Ga0207702, IMG submission 184302) | Corn rhizosphere microbial communities from Kellogg Biological Station, Michigan, USA - KBS Corn C6-2 (SPAdes) (version 2) | ecosystem: Host-associated > Plants > Roots > Rhizosphere > Soil ...
AGCGTCGGCGGCAAACACGGCCGGCGTTCAGAGTTACAGCTTCATGGGCGGCAAAGACGGTCAGGACTCGAACGCCATTTCCGCCCAAACTGGCACCCTCGCGCTGGCGTGTGGCGATACGTCGGCCAAAACGGTCTCCGGCATCGCCGTGAAGGCGACCAACTGCCTGGTGAACGCCAACGGCGACGCCCAGGTGACGATGCAGGTGTGTTCGGCGCCGGCGCGCGGCAATCCCGTCACGCCCCCAAAAAATGCGGTTCAGTGCAGCACTGACCCGTCGTCGCCAAACTTCCGTGCGCCGGCAGGCAAGGTCTGCATTCGCCCGACTTGCGATACCGAACCGGTCAACAGCCTCAATGGCTGGAGTGAGCCCGTTACGCTGACGTTCCAGTCCAACATGCCGGCTAGTGCCACGCCCGACGATAAGGCCAAGAACGGTCTGGCGCTGTCGTTCTACCCGCCGCTGGACGGCCAGGTGACGGGTTCGTTCACGACCGACTCGGACAACATGACTGCGCTCAAGATTGTCCAGACGTTCGTGAACAGCCAGACCAAGCGCACTGCGGTTGGTCTGCGCATCGCGTACCGCCACAAGGCCACCGTGACCAAGGACATGATGGTCCAAGGCCCATCCGCAGTGCCCAACCCGGGCCAGCACTCGGCGCAGTGGGATACCTTGTCCAAGCTGCAAAGCAATCCGCTGATTCCGCAGTACCAGGCCAAGTACGCCAAGAATGGTACGGAGTGTATTGACCAGTTGCAGCAAGGCGTGGCGACGGATGGCAAAATCACCGTCTGCGACCCCAACTACAGCAACGAAAGCGGCATCCGTCCCATCGCCACCACCGCGCAGATTGCGGCCGAAGGGCAGAACTGCAGCACGACGCCTCAATGTCTGCAGGAAGTGGTGAACACGAACACCTGGACGGAAACGTGCCAGGCCGACGTGCCGCTGTCCATGCGCAGCTGCGAGACGAAGACGGACTACACCCTCAACGAGCTCACGTTCACGCGCACGCGCCAGAAGGAGGTTTGCCACGAACAACGCACTTCGATGGTCAATAGCTGTGTCACCGCAGGCAGCGTGGCCGGCCAGGGATGCGTCCCGGGCCAACCGTGTGTTCGCGTGACCACCTGCAATGTTGGGCAGCAGTACCAAGTGCAGATGGTTGACTCGTCGGGCATGGGTAACGACGACTGCCAGGGCGGGGACTGGGTTCAGGCGGCCTGGACGTGCACCAACGATGACTATCCAGGCATCATGATGACGACCAACGGCCACGACGGCACCATTGTGTCCGCAGCCGTACCAAACAACGGCTCCACGCTCGTAAGCATTGACGGCTCCTGCTACGGGAAGTTCGAGAACCAAACGAGTTGCGTCAATGGGCAGTGCAACGGCGCGTACACGCTGCGCATTGGCAGCATGGTCTGCGGTGGCTCTCTGATGGCCCAGTTGCAATCGGATGCCGCTAATGCGAATTGCACGCAGAACCCGGACACCGGCTCCTGGTCGTGCACCACTGGGGACTCCGGCGCTACGTGTTCCGCCAACCTGGATGATTCGGGGTACGTATCGAGCAAAACCTGCTCCCAGATTGGGAACCCGTCGAACTCGTGCACCAGCTACAACGGCTTTGGCGGGTCCTGCACCTGTGACTGGTCCCAGCGCGTGTTCTCCGAGCATGGCTTCGGTGCAGCCAGCTCTATTACCGTGCCGGGCTCGTTCTCGATGGCGGCGATGTACGGGGTGAGCCAGAACGACCAGTGCTCGCCGTACGAGTAAGTCGACTGGCTTGCGCAAGAAAAAGGGACCGCAGCAATGCGGTCCCTTTTGTTTGAGTCAACAACCTTACGCGAGCTGGGGCGCCTGGGCGTTGGTCAGACGGGCATAACCGTCCGCCAGGTCGCCAAACCAACCCGCAATCCACTGCTGTACCGGACCCTTGTACGGAGCCCAATGCTCTTGTTCAACCTTGAAAGCACGGTCCAACGCAAACCACTCGCTTGGCGGTTCCTCCGAAGCCTCAGCACGCTGCCCGAGGCCTGCGCGGTCCACCAGCGCTGGCGCGTGGGTGACCAGGTAGTCGCGAACAGCCGAACGGTCCGCCATCCCAAACCAGTTCGCCTTCTGCAGGAGCTCCATCTCGTCGCCGGCCCGGACAAACATCGTCAAGGCCAATAACTGGTCGAGCACCGGCGTCCGGTCAAACAGCACGCACAACCGGGACAAGAACACATCGTCCTTGGTCAGCAGCGATAACTGATACGGGACGTGCCCGCCTGGCTTCGCTGTCTTCGTTTCCAGCCAGCCCCCAGCATAGGGGCGCAGCACGAACTTGAACGGCGATTCAGGGTGCTCCAGCACGACCTCCCGGCCGCTGGCGAGCAAGCGCGCGTTGTCCTCCGTGCCGGTGCGCGAAAAGAGCCTCAAAGCCTTCTTGATGGCTCCGCGTGCTTGGCGACGGTCACGCTTGGTTATGGTGACGGCGGCATGAACCTCCTGCGCCGTCACTACGACTTCCGCTTCAGCCAGGATGCCCAAGGTATGCGCGAGCTGCCGTGCCGTAGCCTGGTTGCCCGCACGATACCAACGAACGGCATCGGCAAGCAGTTGCAGGTCGTCTTCGAGCCGCGCCTTCCCTTCGGCAAAGCGCTCCTCGACGAAGGCGTACACCTTCTCAGGTGTGACGTCATGGACCGTCGGAAACAACGTGACGGCCGATGCCTGCTCCAGCCCGGCAAAATCCAACGTACTCCGGTTCCGCACGCCTAAATCCTGCTGCACCTGGCACTGGACAGCAAACTCAATCCGTTCCCGGAAGGAATCCAGTCCGTACTGCATGCCGGGCAGTCCATAGAGTGCCCACACGTAGCGGGACTCCAAGGACAGGGATTCGAGGTACTCGCGAGCCGTATTGCGCAGCCAGTGGGCAGGCAAGGACCGGTTCGTTGGTCGCGTGAGGAAGGCACGCGCAGCCGGGGTTTCGGTGCGCAACACCTGTGCCTCGAGCGGTGTGATGCCTCCGAACTCGACCTCGCAGTCCAGGATATAGCTGCTCTCTGCGTCCATCGTGAAGCGCGGCGGGGTACCCTCCGCCGGCGGAACGGTCATGGGCATATCACCCTCCCACGACGCGACGGACAGCGACCGTTTGCTGCTCGACGACTTCAGCAGCCGTCCTGGCCCGCTTGGTGGCGTCGAACTCAGACTCCTTCTGGCCGCGCACCAGGCGAACCGAACCCTTCGTCAGGGCGGATTCGATAGCGGGGTCGTCGACCTTGGGTCGAGCCATCATGCGCTCGAACTCGTCGTCAGGCACTACCACGTTGCCCGTCTTGGCGACAGCCTTGATGGACTTCGCCAAGGTCTTGCGCATGCCGAGCCCCAGAGGGCGCGGCTTCAGGATGAAAAAGGCATAGCCTTCCTTCATCTTTTGCTCCACCAGTGCCAGTACGGCGTCCTTGTTGGTGTCGTCCCAGCTGATGGTGATGTCGCCGGTCATGTTGAGCCAGGTGATAGCCGGTTGCGTGTCTTCGTGATGCATGGATGTGTCCTCCAAAAAAGGGTTTGCCTGGCCCGTATAGCCACAAAAAAAGCACCCCTACGAGAGGGGTGCCGCGAGTAGGTGCTTACAGGTTGACCAGGACGTCCAGCCAATCCCAGCCCGTGAGGTCTGGCATCTTGATGACCACTTCGATGTCGGGGTGCTCCTCAGCCATGCGCTCTTTGAACGCTTCAGCAGCATTGAACCCTGTGTCGTTCGCATCGTTGTCGGCAAAGACCACGATTTTACGCAGGGTGGCGAGTAGCTCCGGCGGAACCTGGAACGACTTGATGTTGCCGGCCGAATAGCAGGCCCAGATGGGAATGTCGCCAAGCTCGGGCCAAAAGCGCCCTTCAGCCAACTGCTTCACCCCGCAAGCCGTTTCCACCCCCTCCGTCAAACCCAACGTATCAGCGCCAGTCGCGTCGAAAAGACGGATGGCGGCGCCAGTCGCATCGGGCGTTTCAGACAACTTCTTGGCCTTCGGCACAGGAGCCTTGTCGGTCCGGTCAGGAGACAACCACGTGCGATGCACTGCAATCAGGTCGCCTTTGACGTTGCGCATGGCAGCGAGGATGGCCGGGTAGGCGCCGTCCTGCTCGATTTTCCCGTCCTTTTTGACGAAGTAGCCGAGGCTGGCCAGCGCCCGCACCTCCTGCAGCTTGGCGAGAACCCGAGGGTCGATGCCGCGATGCAGGTAATACGGCGTGACCTTGAGGTCCAGCGACTTACCCGAGGTCCACAGCTTGCGTACGCGCGCCAGTATCTCCTCAGGAGGACGTTGGTCCTCTGCCTTGATAGTGGGTTTCGCCGGCGTAATCGCTTGCCGCGGAGCGCCACCACGTCCATTCAAGTGCTCATCCACCGCCTTGAGCATGCTGTAGAACCGCCCGCCCATAGCTTTGTGTAGCACAGCGAACCCGTCGGGATACGCGCCGCAAGTGCACATGGCGACGCCGCATTCCTCGGTATTGCCGCCTTTCTTGGTGGCTTTCTTGGTGAATCGGAAGTCCTCCTCTCCACCATGAAATGGGCAGGTGACATGCGTCCCAATGTTGGCAATGGCTTCATCAAAAAATCCCGGGCACAGGACCTGGAATAGTTCAAGCCATCGACCGCGGCACTGCGGCCGCAGCAAGTCGGCCGTCAGTTTCTGGGGCTGTTCCATAACTTCCTCTCGTAGCTAGTTGTCCACGCCCCTGTATAGCTCGCCTTACTGGGGTGTTGAGTTGGCAGAAAACACATTAGATGGTAACATATACTTCGGAAAATCGAACAATCTTCAAGGACCGACGTGGCGCGAAAGAGCGTGGCAGTGCACATCCCGATGCAAATGGGCTTCGGATTCGACGTGTGCGACGAGCGAGGCAACGCTCCAAAGTTTCTCCATCGCAAGGCCGAGGTCTATGCGGCGTTGGATGTCATCCAGCAAGCACAGTGGGTCTCAGCGGACGTGGAAACGACCGGTCTGACCGACTGCTCGCTGCCCGTTGCCCTCGCGCCGCTGGACATCAAGCAAGGCGCCTCGAACCTGGTGCGCATGCGTACCATTCAAGCCCGGGTGCCAACGATTCAGGGGCGCCGGGGGCCCCGCGCGAACTTCGTGTTCGACTGCGACAAGATGGGCCCGAAGCTGACCGCCGAAGTGGCACAGGTCATGCTCTCGCGCCGGATGTTCGTTGCACACAACGCAGGCTTCGACCTCTACTGGCTGCGCCTGGCCGACGGCCGCCGCACCATGCCGACCATGGTGGTCGACACCATGCTGCTCACGCGCCTGTTGCGCCCTGAGCTGGTGCTCCAGCGTGCCGTGCTGATTCAAGACATCAAGCATGCCAATGAGGTGCCGTTTGCGAGCGATGTGGTCAAGGCCGCCTGGAAGTCGCTGATTTCCGGCGCGTCCGGCGGCAGCTTGGCTGATGTGGTGCTGGCGCTCTTCGGCACGGTGGTTGACAAGACCTATCAGAAACCGAACAACTGGACAGGCCTACTGGGGTTTGGCCACTACGACTACGCCCTGGACGACACCGTCTGGGCAGACCGCATTCTTTGCGAGATTCTGGGCGTGGAAGAGGATGGCGACCCGCTGCTCGCCTATCTTGGCCAGCGCGCGCGCCGCGCGACCGTTCGTCTCATCGAGCCACAAGTCCCCGAGCTGGTGCTGCTGCGCGAGCATGGCATGCCGCTCAACACGTACATTGGCCGGCGCTACGTGGCGCGCAAGCGCGCTGAACTGGCGCTCAAGGTCAACGAGCTGATTGCGCTGGAACCGACTCTGGTGGAATTCCGCCCGGAATTGGCGGACCCGGACGCGGGCTTAGCGGAGGGGCTTAAGATGGCCCTCGCGAAGGCTTTCGAATCGCGCGGGGTCTCGCTTCGGAAGACTGCGACGGGGCAGCCGCAGGTCGGGGAAAAGGACCTGCGCGCCTGCAAAGCCGCACAGATGGAGAGTTCCCGGTCGCTGTTCAACGCCTGGGTGGCCGTCAGCCGAGCCAAGAAGGCCAGCGCGATGGCGCTCGAAGTCGTGGGCTACGCGGAGCGCAGTCTCGATTGGCGCGTGCGCGCCCTGCTCTCTCACGGTCCGGTGACCGGCCGCCTGGCCGCCGCGGACCCGAACGTCCAGCAGTGGCCACGTGACCAGTTGTTCCGGGCCATGTGCATGTCGCCCATCAAGCCCGGGCAGGAGTCGATTTCGTTTGTGGCCACCCCCGCTATCCGGTACTTCCTCGAAGAGGTGCTGGATAGCCCCGTGGCAATTGGCGAGGTGGTGGAGCTGGATACGGCCTGGGCCGCGGCACTGTTCGTCAACGACAAGCTGTCGATTGTGGCCACAGAGGGGAACCAGGAGGTTCTCGCCAAGTGCAAAGGGAAGCCAGTCGAGCTTGGCGCCAAGGTCAGCACGGAGTTCAGCACTTACGCGGCCATTGTGGATGGCAGCGGTGAGCGCAAAGCGGTGGGCCGGGCGTTGGACGACTGCTTTACCCACAAGATTGTCGCGTCGGACTTTGGTGCACTGGACGTGCGCGTGGGCGCGGCGCTGTGTATCCGCTCACAGCGTGACATGCTGGCGCTGGCCAAGGGGATTGCTATCCCCGGCCCGGTGCAGCCGCCTGAAGCGGTGCTCCGCATTATCCTGCAGGTGGCCCCGCTCCTCGATAGCACAGACCCGGTGGCCGCGCTGGAAGCGAAGGCGGCGAAACTCTACAAAGACGTCGCGCGCCTGGAGAAACGGCTGGACGACCTCAAGGTCGAGCTCGACAGCGACCGAATTCAGCGGCGCCGATACTTCCAGCTGCGCGGGGAAATCAAAGACGAACTGCTGTCCGTCAAGCTGGGCTGGCGCCTGGCACAGTGTCTCGCCTTGGGCGCCAAGCGCGGCGACCGCGAATATTCAGCGCTGCGAGACGCTTTCGTTGCCGACATCGACATTCACACCTTCACCGGGATGAAGCTGGTCGGCCGTGACCCGATGCAGGAGTTCGACGGCCTGTCGGTCGCGGACCGCAAGGCGCTGGAGAAGAAGCTCAAGAAGGAACTGGGGCCGCGGCGCCAACAGGGCAAGATTGCAAACTTGTCGCTCCTCTACGGCATGGCCGACGCCGGCTTCCAAGAGGCCGCTGCACGCGGCTACGACGAGCACTGGACCATGGAGGAAGCCCACGACATCCGCGCACTGTGGATGAACGCCTACCCAGAAGTAGAGCTGTGGCACCTGTGGACGGAATGCCTCCAGTGCGACGTGGTGTATGTGGCAGAACAGGGCAAGGAAAAGCCGGTGCGCACTGGCTGGTGGATGGCCCGCACGCTGGCCGACCGCGACATCGTGGCGTTTGGCCTCAATGCGGCCCTGTCCTACCAAGACCAGTCGAGTGGCGCCGACATCCTCGGGCTCATCATGCACCGACTGCACGTCGAGTACCCGCACATCTTCGTCGCGGCCATCAACCAGGTGCACGACGAGGTCGTTTTTGCGCTGCTGTCCGAGAACGTGGATGTGGAGTTGCCCATTGTGGAGTCGGTAATGGTCGAGGAAGCGAACAAGCTGTTGATGCCTTTCGGCGTACCTGCGAGTGTTTCTCCGGCAGTTGGGCCGTTGTGGGTAAAGGATTGATTCTGAAAATTAACTAGCAAATAAGCTTGATTTGCGATATACTGCAAACATGAAAAATACCAAACTCCTCGCTATCGATGGCATGGGCATGCTCCATCGAATCTACCAGGCCAACCCGGCGCCGGAAGGGCGGGAAAAGGCCGAGGGTGCCATCGCCACGATGCAGATGTCCTTCCGTCGGGCACTGCGTGAGCATCGCCCCTCGCACTGCCTGATGGTGTTTGACGCGGGCGGCCAGACCTGGCGCCATAAGCTCTACCCGCCGTACAAGGCGAACCGTCAACCCATGGCGGCGGAACTGCGTGAAGAGCTGGCCAAGTACAAGGCGACGCTGCTCGAGGAGGGTTGGGCGGTGGTCGAGCATCCGGGGCACGAAGCGGACGACACGCTGGGGTCTGTCGCGTTTACCGCGTCCGGCCTTGCAGTCGAGGTCGTCGTGCTGGCGAGCGATAAGGACATCGCGAGCGTGGGACAGCTCGGTGCTCGCGTGTATGACCACTTCGACCACCGCTGGCACGACGATGCCTGGTGCCGCAACAAGTTCGGAGTGGGCCTCGCTCGGCTTCAGGACTGGCTGGCGCTGGTGGGGGATGCCTCCGATGGCGTGCCGGGCGTCGACACCGTGGGCGCCAAGACGGCCACCCGTCTGCTCCTCGAGCACGGCGACCTGCCTGGCGTATTGGCCGCAGCGGCCGAAATGTCGGGTAAAGTAGGGGAAAAGCTCCGCGAGCAGGCCGATATGGCCCGCCTCTCGCGCCAACTCACTGCGCTGCGCATGGACCTGTTCCCTGCAGGCCTGGAGCTGGCGACGATGCAGGTGCCCGTCGCCTATCGCCACTGACGTCAAACCCAAATTTTTGCAGTAGAGCCGAACCGTACGATGTTTGCCAAAGGACCGATGCCCGGTGCGACCCCGAAGGAGGATGCTCTGCGGGTTCTGCCTGCGGGGACCAAGTGCTCCCGCCTCTCCCGGGCGGGGATTACCGGGTTTGTCGTCGAGCTACCCAGCGGAAAACAGGTAGGTGCCGGCGGTACTGCAGGCGCCGCGTGGCGCGCAGCGCTGGGCTGGGCGGAGCGCAACCTGACCACCAGCGTGGCGAAGTGAATCATCGCCTGGCGCACCGAACATGACCGCGTGCAAATCGACGCACCCTCATCTGACGCCTCCGCAGCGACGTGCACTGCGCGAGCTATGGCTCGCTGAACAGCCTGGCCAACCAGGCTCGCCGCCTTACCCCGGCGCTGTGGGCCACGTGGGTGTCACGTTGGTCAAGATGGGGTATGCCGAACGCCTTGGCACCTGTGCGTATGGCGGGGGCATCCGCCTGGTCCGTTATCAGCTCACGCCGGCAGGCCGCCAAGCCGCGACCTCGGCCAACAAAGCAACCGCGCAGTAGGCCTGCACTGCCCTCCTATACGTCCTTGTTAAACCCCAAGGACACACACGGAGGACCTATGGCGCAGCAGAGCCTTTTTTACTGCGGGATGACCGCGCACGAGCCAGCCATTCTGCTGGACGCATTGCCTACGGAATTGGCAACGCCGCAGTTGAGCGACTACGACCGGTTCATTGTCTTCTTCTCCGGCGGCAAAGACTCGGTGGCCTGCTTTCTTTGGCTGCTCGAGCAAGGCGTTCCGGTCGAGAAAATCGAGCTCCATCACCATCTCGTGGATGGCCGCGAGGGCTCGACACTGATGGATTGGCCGGTCACCACAGACTATTGCACCAAATTTGCGGCCGCTTTCGGCGTACGCATCTCCTTCTCATGGAAGGAAGGTGGATTTGAGCGCGAGATGTTGCGCGAGGAAGCCCCAACAGCGCCGGTGCACTTTTACACGCAGTCTGGTGAGAAGCGGCAAATTGGCGGCAAGGGGCCGCTCGGCACGCGGAGAAAGTTTCCCCAGGTGTCGGCCGACCTCTCGGTGCGGTGGTGCAGCAGCTACCTGAAAATCGGTGTCGGCGAGGCGTACATCGTCAACGACCCGGTCTTCCGGCAGGGCAAGACGCTGGTGCTGACCGGCGAGCGAGCTGAGGAGTCATCGGCTCGCGCGCGCTACAAGACCTTCGAGCCGCACCGGTCCGACAACCGGGATGGAGCGAAGGTGAAGCGCTGGGTGGACGTCTTCCGCGCAGTGCATGCGTGGAAGGAAGCCGCGGTATGGGACATCATGCGCAAGTACGGCGTGAACCCACACCCAGCCTACCATCTCGGCCTCAGCCGGACGTCGTGCATGGCCTGCATCTTCGGCAGTCCCCAGCAATGGGCGATGCTGAAGACCTACATGCCGCGCCATTTCCGTAGCATTGCGGACTACGAGACTGAGTTCGGCACCACCATCAAACGCGGCGCTTCAGTCGACCAGGTGGCCGCCAAGGGCACCGCGCCTGAATTGGACCCGCACTGGCTGGCTATCGCAATGGGCACCGAGTTTGCGCCGCCCATCCGGCTGGACCCTGCTGCATGGGCGCTGCCGCTTGGCGCTTTTGGTGAATCAGGCGGACCAACCTAGGCCCGGATGACGCTTCAACTCTAGGCCCGTGCTTTGCGCGGGCCTTTCTTTCGCCCAGGTGCCGAGCGAAAGAAAACCGCCGCTGATTGCTCAGCAGGCGGTTGAGAGGGTTGCGCGGTCAGGTCGCAACGACGCGCGGCAGCTCGTACAGGTCGAGCGCCACATCCGAAGCGCTGACCGTTCGGTACTCGGTGATGATTTTCGGGTTGAAGACGACCACCCATTGCTCCTGGCCGCCCGCGTTGTAGAGCGACGCATCAATGCCCTGGTCAGCTAGCCAGGAAGCCATCTGCAGCCCGACGTTCCCGGCCAGCGCGTCGTGATTGACACCCAGATTGACCAGGTAGCTCACCGGTACGGTGTCCCGGCCAAGCCGACTCGTCGCGGCCTCAAGGTCAGCCAGCACCGCGTCGCGCTTGCGAAAGCGCGGCGTCTCACGAACGAACGCTTCCAGCTTGGCCAGCGGCAACTCTCGCTGTTCCAACCAGCGAGGCTCACGCAACGTTACGAGCGTCGTCACTCCAGAGCCGCCGGTATACGAGCGGGCTCGGTGATAGCGCGTAGTCAGGTAGATGCCTGGACCACACTCGTACTTGCCTGCACGTGGAGGTTGGATTTCAGGTCCGCCAACCCAGCGGCGCCCACCATGCCACAGTTGAATCATGATATGTCCTTCAGAAGCTTGTCCTGAAGGGTATAGCCGCCACACGCAAAGTTGCCTTAATGCGGTTAACTAGATATACTATTGCCAATGAAATTTGACGCCCATCCTGGGCACAATTGCATCCCGAGTCAGCTATGCAGACCTCCCTCTCGCGCATCCCCCGTTTCAAGCTCACGCCGGTGCAAACCCATCTTCTGGGGTTTGTAGTCCTGTTGCTATCCATCCTGGCCGTCGCCACGGCGCCTTTTACCATTGGGCCCGCCATCCAGTGGTTGGGGCGGGTCGCGGGCATTTTCGGCGCTCACCTTGCTGCAGGCTGGACCGCCTTCTGGGCCTGCCTCGACTCGCTGCAGAAGACCATCGAACCGTGGATGGCCACGCATGCCATTTCTACGCGAACCGCCACCTGCGTGTTTGCCGTCGGAGCATTCTGGTGGCTTGGCGCTGCGGGTAGCGCTGAGCGGATGCAAGAGGACGCGAAGGTGGCGGTCTTGAGGGCCGGCTCGAAGCCGGCTGAAACCATGGGCAACCGCAAGCTGGTGCGTTGCTACTACGTTGCAACCATCGCTTTTCTTGTGTGCTGGGTATTTCTCCTTTGGATGCTGCCAAGTGAAGGCTTCACCTTGCTGGTGAATGCGTTCGCCGCGGCGGGCGGAATTCCGCCGCTGCTGGTGGAGTTGGTCGCCTGGGCACTGATGCTTCTGAGCTGGCTTCCGGTCGTACTGCTGGGGATTCTTCTGCTGGGCGGCCTCGCTTACGTCTGCCAGCAGTAGGGCCTTGACGTAAAAATTTCGCTGCCTGGGCTAAATTTCTACCGAAAAGTGCCGATAACCGAAACGAGCTTTCTCAATTCACGGTCGGAGGTCAAATTGAAGTATCGCAATCTGCTGTTCGCCGCTCTGGGCATTGTGGGCCTGTACATCGGTATCCAGCTGCTCGCCGTGGGATGGCGCCTGTTGAGTGCACTGGTCCAATTCCTGGCGTCGGTCCGGTCGGACCACGATGCGTTCACCGTCGTAAGTTTCGCCCTGGCCGTGCTGCCTGCCGCTGCCGCCCTCCCCTTGTACCGCGAACTTGTGGACGACGGCCCTTGGGGTCTGCGGTCATGGAGCGATTTCGGGGCGCTGATGAAGGAGAATCGCCGCTGGTACGGGCTTGCGGCGGCCGGAGGTGCGTGCGGCGGGCTAGCGTTGTACCTGTTCCTGACGCACGAGACTCTTGTGCCCCTGGGCTTTGGGCTCTTCGCCTGCTACTGCGCAACGGTGACCGGTGTGGCATGCTTCGGCTTCCTCCTGTTTGATATCGGCCGAGGACTATGGCTGCTGGCCCGCGACGGAGGTTGGGCGGTCCGCTCCTGACCGGGCGGTAGTTGCACCAATCAAAGGGCCTCCAAATGGAGGCCTTTTTCATTTCCTGGGTAGGTTGCGCCCCATCGTCTTGTGTAGACGAAAAACAATTAACACGATATACTAAGCCCACCAAAATCCATCTCCGGAAATCACAATGGGCCAGGCTAAACTGCGCGGCACGCGCGAAGACCGCATCCAGCAATCCAAGGCTGAGCAGCAGCGCGAAGAACCCATCAACATCCCCTGTAAGACCTGCAAGGAAGTCTTGAATGGCTTCACCCTGCTGCACACGAGTCCGGCCGGCGCAGCCTGGCAGAAAGTCTGCGCGTGCGGTGCAACGACCACGGCCGTGGTCCAATGCAAGGGAAGCACGGCCGAGCGCGCGTTCAAGTCGACCTTGGGCATGCTGAAGGAGGTGGCCGGCGACGAGAAGAAGGTTTCCGTGTCGTTCCTCGACAAATCCGTCGATACCGTCGAAACCGGGCTGGTCCGCCTAGGCTGAGCAGTGCGGTCACGCTATACGCCTCCGTCAGCAATAGTTTTCTGAGGTCATAGCATGAACATCACCGCGAACGAAAGCGAGCGCGTCTTCGTGGTTTCGACTGGCAGCAGCTTTGGCTCGCTTCCCTTCAAAACCGTCTTCTATCAAGCGCTGGAGTTGGCCCGCCGGCTGCAACAGGCCGGCAAACCCGCTCCCACCCCGCTAGAAGAAGAAATCGGCACGCTCGCCCAATATCACCAGTATCAATCACTCCTTTCCGACTACCAGCAGGTCAACGACCAGGAGACCTGGTTCGACGACCGCACCCCAGCCCCCGTGCAAGCGGCGCTGGAACGGCTGCGCGCCAGCAATGGGCTCACCCGCCTGTTCTTTGGCGACGCCGAGACCGGGCGGTCGTGGTTGGTCGAAGACGACGTGGTCGGTCGCATTCGGCGCACGCAAGATGCGATGAAGCTTCCGATGTTGGTGGGTAACGCAGGGTCCGATGGACCTATCCTGCTCACTCACTGCATCGTGCGCATCATCGATATCGACGGCGACGGCGAGGTTTATCGCCATCCAACGTTCCATCTCCCAAAGATGGAGCTGAAGGAAGCCGCGTCGTACGACAGACCCTTCGGCTTTACCCATGCGGTGTGGGTGGAAGGCGTGAACGGGGAAATGGAGCTCCACCAGAACTTCAGGTCTCCCGATGACGCCCATCAATGGATGGCGTTTTTGGCCTGCGATACGTACGGCTGACCGTCGTGCAAATCCAGGCTCCAGGCATGTAACAGTCTGACAACCTCCAGAAGCCCTCTTACCCAGGGCTTCTTCCTCTTCCAGCTCCGCGTCCGCCACTGCATACTGCTCGCCCTATGCGCATCCTTTCCTTCATTGCAGGTCTTGTTCTTGTCGCGTTGCAGTCCGCATGCAGCGTTGGCGCGCCGGCGGCACCGGACTTCTCAGCCTGCCCAGAGAATTTCTTCCACGGCCAGGCGCCACAAGCCTCGTCACGCCAGCCCGGACAACTGCGCGCGCTGTGCTTCGACAGCTTTGCCGTCCTCTACTCGGGCCAGTCGAAGACCCCGGTCTACTCTGCTGAGTACCTGACCCGCGAACGCCTGGAGGCCGCCGAGGGGCTTCCTCGCACAAACCGCTTCTACGAAGAAGCGCGGCTGCCGGCCGCTGAACGCGCCACCCTCGAAGATTACCGACACCGTGACGGTGAGGAGACCGTCGACCGCGGGCACATGAGCCCCGCAGCGGATATGCCCAACGCCAACGCGATGGCACAGAGCTTCTCGCTGGCGAACATGGTTCCCCAGGCGCCAGAGAACAATCGCGGTGCGTGGGCGAAGAATGTGGAACGACCCACTCGGCAGTACGCCAAGCGCAGTGCCCAGGGCGTCTACGTCCTGACCGGGCCCATCTATTCGCAACCGCGGCCGCGCACGAAAGGGCCTGGTGAGGTCTGGATTCCGGACCAGTTGTTCAAGCTGGTCTATGACCCGGCGCGCAAGAAAGCCTGGGCCTACGTGCTACCGAACACCAATGACGCCCGCGTCACCGGTGTCATCAGCTACGGTGAACTGGTCCGCCTTCTCGGCATGGAGCTGCTGCCGCCAGGCGCGCTCTAACTCGCGCAGAAATGACGAAGCCCCGCAGACGCGGGGCTTTGCCTTTGTGAGTCACCGAGTTAGGCGAGCTGCCGTGCAACCACTGCTTTCACCAGCTCTTGGCATTCACGTGCGGTGAGCTTGCTGGTCGACTTTGCTGTCAGGTAGGCCTTGCGCTGCAGTACGATACGCGCAGCTTCATGCATGACCGGCCAATCCGCCATCACGTGCGAGCCGTCCGGCAGGCGCCAGGTGAAGTGGTCGCCGAACTGCAGCGGTAACGACTCCCCAATCGTGATGCCGGTCTGAGCGCTCCAGGCCACAATCTTCGCCTCCAGCTCGCGGAACTTTTCCAACTCACGGAGCGTGGCGTCGACAACAAAGCCTGCCGCAGTTTGCCAGCGGTACTTGGCCGTGGAGCCGGCCCACACCGTGCTCAGCAAGCGATAGCCCGGCGCAATACGCAGACCAGCGAGCTGAAGGCGCTTTAGTGCTCGCGTGCCCTGGACCTCTTGAATGAGGGCCGCTTTGGTGCTCTCGAATGTCGAGCCATCCCCGCGCTGGAAGGCATACAAGGCCGACTCACCCGCCCATTCTGTGCTGAGCAGTGTCAACCCGTTCATCGTTGCAACGCGCTTGAGCGGGGCCAGCAGGCGGACATTGCGCTCAGCGGCCCTTGCCTGCGCAACCCACGGCAGCGCACGGCGCTGGCGCCCATCCGCGCTGTGAAACTGATAGCTAGCCACGAGGCCGCGCCACTTGCCTGGCACGAACGACAGCCCTTCCTTGCGCGCCCAGCGAACGGCCTGCTTCACGTCGGCCAGCAACCCGTCGTTCAGCGCGCGGCGCAGCTCGAAGAATGTGCCATCGAGATGCATGGACGCCGGCAGTGCAACACGGAACATGCGTTTGCCGCTCTCCGACTTTTTCTTGAGCGATTCAATCGTGCCCTTCCCCGCCAAGCGCTGGAGCTCTTCCGACGCGTCAATGGGCCACCCAGAGTTCTTGAGCTGGTTGGGCTGAATCCAGCGGCGGCTGCCGTCACTGAGTTGCAGTTCGTGCGGCGTGCGTGCCCCCAGCCACGAAGGGGTCACCACCCGGGCGCCGTAGGCTTCGACCGAGGCACTGAATTCAGCATAGAGCTCTTCGGGAGTTATGTCTCGACGCATTGCGTCACGCCGGTGCTGAGCCCAGTTTGCCGTTCGGACGGGGTCTGCGGGCCAACCGTGCACTTGGAGGTAGACGTTACGAAATTGGACGTGTGTACCGTCTTTGAGTTGGAACGAGTACGAGGCCTCCCGACCCTTCCATTCCGTATCGAGGAGCTTAGCGCCGTGCTTCTTGGCCAGAGCGGCCATGCGCTTCATGCTGATGGGGCCCCACTTCGCGTCAAGAAGACCTTGTTGTTCCAACGTCTTATCCAAATCGGAGGGCCATCCGTGGCGCTGCAGGCCGAGCACGTTCAGTTCGAACTCACGCCCATCGCGATGGCGGAAGGCGGCATATCGAGCGTTACGGCCGGGGCCAAGCAGCTTCACTTTGTTTTCGGTTGCAAGTTGCTGGCAGAGAGCACGCGCGGCCAGCGGCGCATTCGAGCGCGGGGTCATTCCTGATGTGTCCTAGTGGGTATTGGCTTGCGTAGCAATATATCATAAAACAGGTAAAACGCAAGTAATAGACCAGTGCGGCGATGTCAGCACCTCCACGCGGACCAACGCTATACAAATGCTCCCGCCCGGTCACTGGTGCACCCACTCAGAGAACGGGTACCAACCCCGCTAAGCTGCGTCCGGCCCGCCCGGTTCGCACCTCGGAGCTCCAACTTGACCCGCAATTTTTTGAGTATTCACGACCTGGACAACGCCGAACTCGCGGCGCTGACCGCCCCTTCCTTCCGTGGCCTGGATGATGTGCCGCCGATGCGGGGCACCCTCGCCTTCTTGTTCTTGCAGCCTAGCCTGCGCACCATGTCGAGCTTCGCGAACGCCGGCGCACTGCTGGGTTTGTCGCCGGTGCCACTGCGCACAACAGGCGACGCCTTCCGTGACCAGGTCGACCTGGAAGACGAAATCGAGCAGCTCGGCCTGAACAGCAGGTGCGTCGTGGTGCGAATGCCGACGCCACTGCGCCGCGAGCGGTTCACCCATATGCGCGTGCCGCTCGTCAACGCGGGGGATGGCTCGAATGAGCACCCCAGCCAAGCGCTCATGGACATCACTGCCCTGCGCCAGTTCGGGCTGGAAGGCAAGCACGTCGTGCTCATGGGCAACGTTCGGGACTACCGTGTGCACCACTCCCTGGTGGGCGGGCTGGCCAAGCTGAACATGTGCTCGATGGAGCTGCTGTACCCGACGGCGATGCCCATGGCAAAGGAATACCTGCCGGCCGGCGTGCCATGCACGGAGACGTCGTCGGATGATGAGGTGGACGACGTGCTGTCGCGCGCGGACTACGTGTACCTGACGCCGACCCAGTTCTTCAATGCCCCGCACCTGCAGTTCGGCGATAGGTTCTCGCTCAACCTGGCGCGCGCCCAGCGCGTGCTCAAGCCCGGCGCGAAAATCCTGCATCCCTTCCCGCGGTTGACGGACTTGGCCTTCGACCTCGACCACACCTCGTTCGACGGCTACCACCACCAAATCAGCCTGGCCACGCCCGTGCGCCGGCGCCTGCTGGCCTGGCTGCTGCGCGGGTAACCTCCAAAAGCTGGAGGCTGGTCGGCCTGCGCAGAAAGAAAAAGGCCCTGCAATGCTGCAGGGCCTTGAGGTGCACGGTCTCGACTACGTCGAGATGCGCAGAATGACCTGGTTGACCTCGTGGCCCGGCCGCCCAACGGGCACCTCGCCAAGAAAGACGCTGACATCTCCAGTCTTGTAGGTCTTGATGTAGCCATCGGTCAAGCGGCCCACAGGTGTGGCTCCAGGAATGCCCCGAAGGTACTCGCGAAGCTCGTCCACCGTGGCGACCTGGCGAAGCTCCTTGTGTGCTACGGTGGCCGGCGAGCCGACGTCGAACTGGTTTGTCGGCGGTGCAATGCAAACCCCTGCGCCGCTGGCGAAGTGGCGGCGCTTTGCAAACTCAAGTGCTTCCTGAGTGATTTCGTTGAGCGCGTCAACACCGAAGTAGCAGCGTACCGACTCGACAAGCGTGACGTAACACGGGCCA
>Ga0207702_10002483_pt1 | contig 17418 bp, 15 predicted proteins | sample KBSCornC62_FD_184302 | JGI IMG/M metagenome (GOLD analysis project Ga0207702, IMG submission 184302) | Corn rhizosphere microbial communities from Kellogg Biological Station, Michigan, USA - KBS Corn C6-2 (SPAdes) (version 2) | ecosystem: Host-associated > Plants > Roots > Rhizosphere > Soil ...
CAGTTCGTCGCGGCGATATTGTTCACGGGTGATTTCGGTCCAACACATGTTGTGTGCTCCCTCGAGTCTTCGCAAACACGAAGGAATCACAACGGGCTGGAATCACTCAACTTTCTTTTTCGGTCAGGCTCTCAGGATGAGGGGCCCGCTGATGCACAGGATCTCAACTGCAAAAGGCCCCGGCTTGAAAAAAGCCGGAGCCTCCGTACGCATCACCCCGCTCTAGTTCGGGAAGCAGCGGCCGCCGCCGGGGCCGAGGTGGAATCCGGGGGGACACGCGCGCTCAAATCCCCGATTCGGGTGACAGCGCATGCCTTGCGGCCCGAGATGCCAGCCGACCGGACACGCGCGGCCAACGGCCATCGGGTGGCAGAAACCGCCAGGTCCACGCCACCAGCCGGGGCCGCATCCTTCCGCGGCCTGGGCTGCGCCTGCGAAAGCGACGACGCCAAGCGCGAGAGATGCGCTCAAAATCAAGCTCTTCATGCGATCAATTCCTCCGTATGAAACCCTCTCTGAGGAGAGCGCGCGCATGAAGCGATAGGCCGGCTTAATGGAACATGAACGGGCGGGCTTCTGCCGGACGGGTTAGCGAACCGTAACCAGCGGCTACCAATACGACGACGCGGACGGCCTATCCGCCGCGAGAGAGGCGGCTAAACCGAAGCGGTCTTCAAGGATCATCGCTGACCTTGAAAAGCAGAACCGGCGTGGCGGGTTAACCCGCCACGCCGGTTACCGCGTTGCGCATGATGGTGGTCCAGCGGATCGCACCGCATGGTCGCGGTGTCGTGTGAACCCTGTTTGCCGCAGCTGGTTTCAACCTCGACGGCAGGTTGGCTGTATGCGGCCACAAGCGCTCCGACGACCTGCGCATAGTGCATCGCTTCCACAACGGGTCCTCGGCCGGTCGCGGCATCGAGTTCGCTGAGGCTCGGTTCGCTGGTGTCGCTCTCCTCATTTCTAAGGAGGGGCCATCCCTTCATGTGGCCCCGCGGCGGCCGCAAAGCCGGCCCGCGGCGCTCAGAACCGCGAGCGGATGGAGCCGAGGATCCCGGCAGTCGTATCCACCACCTGAAGGGCCTGTTGTACTTTGGCCGACCCCAAGGGAGACCGGGCACACTGGTCGGAAGCCTGTGCCAGCTTTTTTCGTTCGCTCGCGAGAATGTTGGTCGACTTGTCTAGCGCGAACTTGACGACGTCCCGCATCGGACTGTTCTCGCCAAAATCGGTCAGATCCTTTTCGATCGTGATCAGATATTCATAGCTCGAAAGCTCCTGCGAGATTTCAACAAGGTCCTGAATCGTTGACTTGATGCAAGCCGCGTCAGCGCCGGAGATATCGGGACGCGTTGAAGTCTGGAGCAGATCTCCCATCAGGCCAGCGAACATCGGCTTCAAATCCTCGACCTTCTTCAAGTCCGCCGGGCTGAGGACGCCGGCCAGGCACACATTGGTGGCGAGCAGCAGGCCAAGGCCGTTCCACGCCAGCCGAATGGCCAGCGCGCGAAATGCTCCGGCGCGCAAAGCGTTGCCCGTTGGCCGTGTCATGTCAGGCGTTCGAAATCCTCGGCTTCGGAAAGTTCTTCCCAACCTCAACGGAGCTTAGCGTTCCCGGGGAGGTCACTCAATCGCATTCTCCGCCGCAAAAACAGCGGTAGCCTTGCCCGCCTTGCGGCCACGCCTCCGTTGTGCCCGAACGGCGTTTATGTATTATCAGCGAATACTTTAGGCGCTGCACGCCGATTTTGAGAAGCAGCAAAAAGGCCGCATTGGTTTGGCCGCGGGGGATCAGGAGTGGCTGACGGCTCCGAGCGTATTTTCCGTGCCAGCGCGCTGCAGCGCGCCGCTTCGCCTGACGAACTCGACCACCTCGTCGCCATTACCAAGCCGTCGGATTGGATCTTCACGGCCGTCCTCGCCGCCGCGCTGGTCGCAGCGGTCGTGTGGGGTATTCTTGGCCGACTACCGTCGCGCGTATCAGGCCAGGGCATTTTGGTCGGCAGCGGCCGGGTCTTTGATGCGGTCTCCGCCGCGGAAGGCAGGCTCGCCTCGCTCAGCGTTTCGGTCGGCGATCACGTCGAACGCGGTCAAACGATTGCGCAGATCGCGCAGACCGATATCGAGCAGAAATACAGGAATGCGGTAGAGAGCTACAAGGAGCGTCAGCGCGAGCACGACGACATGTCCGCGAAGGTCGCGGCGGAACTCGCGGCAAAGACCACCAACTTTGCCAAGCTCGAAGCTGCCTTCAACAAGGTCATCGAGGCGAGCGATCAGAGGGTTCAGTTCCTCGCCACCGATGTGAAAAACCTCGAGCAACTCATGGCGAAGGGTTTGACGACGCGGAAAATCCTTGAAGACCGGCGGCTGGAGCTGACGGAAGCTCAACAGCGGAACGTGGATTCGCAAAACGAGATACTCAAGCTTCATGCGCAGCAATCCGACCTGGAAACCCAGCGCGAACGTGAATTGCAGCAGTCCCAGTTCGCGGCCAATAACGCACGCCGCGAGATGGATGCGCTTGCCGGAACCCTGGGACGCAATTCGGAAGTCTTGAGTCCGATCGCAGGACGTGTCGTGGAAATAAAGATATCGGCTGGCTCGGTGCTCAGCATCGGCACGCCGGTCGCTCTGATTGAAGACGAGGGCGTCAAACTCGAAGCCGTCATTTACATACCGGCGGAGCAAGGCAAGAGCGTCAAGCCGGGTTTTCAGGTGCGTGTTGCTCCAAGCACCGTCAAACGTGAAGAGTTCGGCACGATGATTGGGACGGTGCTGGACGTTTCGGACTTTCCCGTGACCCCGCAAGGCATGACGGCCGCGCTCCACAATGAGCAACTCGTGAAGCTGTTCTCGCATGACGGCGCGCCCTATGCGGTCTCGGTGTCCCTGCAGCAGGACAATGCCACGGCGAGCGGATATCGTTGGGCGGTCGGGCAGGGGCCGCAGATCCATCTCTCCAGCGGCACGCTGGTCCAGGCCGAGATCACGACCCGAAACCGGCGCCCGCTGGACCTGGTTGTGCCTCTTTTCAAGAAGCTGACGGGAACAGATGGATAGCTCTGCTCCGCCTCAGGCCGGGAGACAGAAACCTTCCTGGCGAAACCGTGGCATCAAACGAACGCCGACCATCCTTCAGATGGAAGGTTCGGAATGCGGGGCCGCGTCCCTCGCCATGGTGTTGGCCTACCACGGCGTATGGGTTCCGCTCGAACAGCTTCGTGTCGAATGCGGCGTGTCGCGGGATGGCAGCAAGGCAAGCAATATTGTCAGGGCGGCGCGGCGTTTCGGACTTGAAGCGCGGGGATTCCGGCAGGAGCCGTCGTCGCTGTGCCTGACCGCGATGCCTTGCATCATTCACTGGAACTTCAACCACTTCGTGGTTCTCGAGGGCATCAAGGGCAAGTTCGCCTACATCAATGATCCGGCTTCCGGGCGAAGACGGATCGGCATGGAAGAACTCGACCGGTGCTTTACCGGCGTCGTGCTCACCATGGAACCGACGGGCCAGTTGCTTCCATCCGGTAGCAAACCGAAGGGATTGGGTTTGCTGCTGCGTGAATTGCGCGGCTCGAAGGCCGCGGCCGGCCTGCTCATCCTGCTCAGCTTCGTGATGGTGATACCCGGCCTCGTCGCCGCGAGCTTTTCGAAGATCTTTATCGACGACATTCTCATCCAACATCTCACCGGATGGCTGCGGCCGCTGCTGATCGGCATGGCCATTACCGCGCTGGCCCGGACGATACTGGCTATCTTGCGGCAATCCCTGCTTCTGCGGTTGCAGACCAAGCTTTCGGTGGTGATGATCAGCCGGTTTCTCTGGCGGGTAATGGCGCTGCCGATCGAGTTCTTCAGCCAGCGACACGCCGGTGATATCTCGACCCGTGTCGCGGCCAACGAGCAGATTGCGCGGCTGCTATCGGGTGGAATTGCAACAAACGCATTGAATCTCACTTCGGTGGTGTTTTTCGCGGCGGCCATGGCAATTTACGATTGGTCGCTTGCCGCGATCTGTATCGGTTTGTCGCTGCTCAATGTGCTTTCGCTGAAATTCTTCGGGCAGCGTCGGCAGGATCTCAGCCGCGGCCTGGCGCAGGAACGCGGAAAGCTGTTGGCGTCCGTTGTCGGCATCGTCAGGTCGATCGAGACAATCAAGGCGAGCGGCCTGGAGGACGAGGCCTTTGGGCAATGGTCCGGAATCCAGGCAAAGCTCCTCAATGCAGAGCGCGATCTCGGGACATCCTCCATCATGCTCGACATGATCCCGGCGCTGATTTCGGGACTGACCCTGACCGCCATACTGGTCCTTGGTGGCCTGAGGGTGATTGAAGGCTCGCTAACGCTGGGAAGCCTTGTTGCGTTCCAATCGCTGATGGCAAGCTTTTCCGAGCCGCTCACAACCCTGGTCAATCAGGCGGGCAGCTTCCAGTTGATCCGAGGGGCGCTCGATCGCCTTGAAGACGTTTATAACTATCCGCTCGACGACACCGGCAAAGGCGTTGCCGCGCGGGACAGCTTTCCTCCCAAGCTTGCCGGGAGCATCGAGTTCAAGGACGTGAAGTTTGGCTACTCGCCGCTCGAGCCGCCGCTCATTTCCGACCTGTCGATCGTCGTCAAGCCGGGATCGCGGGTGGCACTGGTCGGCGCCTCCGGAAGCGGAAAATCGACGATCGGTCGGTTGATTTGCGGACTCTACAAGCCTTGGGGCGGAGAAATCCTGATCGACGGCTCGAAATTTCAGGACATCCCGCCCGAAGTCCGGGCCAATTCCATCGCCTATGTGGACCAGGATATTTTTCTGTTCGAGGGCACGGCGCGCGACAATCTCACGCTCTGGGATCCGGCGACACCGGACGTCGATCTCACGACGGCTCTCCAGGAAAGCGTGATCCAGGACGACATTGCGACCAGGGTAGGCAACTACGATTGTTATGTCAGCGAAGGCGGCACGAACTTCAGCGGTGGACAGCGTCAACGCATTGAAATAGCCCGCGCGCTGGTCGGCCGTCCGTCCATTGTCGTCCTCGACGAGGCGACCGCCGCGCTCGATCCGATCACGGAACAGATCATCGACGATAATCTGCGCAAGCGCGGCTGCACCTGCATCATCATCGCGCACCGTCTGAGCACGATCCGAGACTGCGACCAAATCATCGTGCTGCGACAGGGAAAGGTCGCCGAGCGCGGAACCCATGAGAAGCTGATGGGCATTAACGGCGAATATGCGAGGCTGGTGTCCCAGGAATGACCAGCGGGATCGACAGCACCACGTCCAGCGCCGGGCTCGTCGGGCCGGCGGCATTGCCGATTGACGTCGCAATGGACGGACGCCGGTCGATGTTGCTCGACCACCGCGGTCATGTATTTCAGGTCACCTCCGGTCACGCCGATATCTTTGCCGTTGATGTTCAGAACGATATTGCCGGCGGCAGACACCACCTGTTCCGCATTGAAAGCGGCGATATCATTCCTGATCTCCCTGAGGTCGCCGGGCCGTCGGGCGACGGTTTGTATTTCATCGCGGTCGGCTCCAGCGGCGGCCGGGCGTCGATCTTCCGCCGGGACGAACTGACATCGACGATGCACCCGCGGCGCTGGATCGAGCGGCTCGCCCGCTTTGTCGCGGGACCCGCGCCGCGGTGGCAGATGGCCGAATTGCCGGGCGGTGGCAGCGAATTGGCGGCCGGCGAATGCCGCCGCGGTCCGATGCGGGACCTTGCCTGGCTGACGGTGGAGAAGGGCGCTGTCCGGCTGATGGGCGCTGGGCCGGCTTACGCAGCCGGCAGCTATCCGCTGCCGTTGACGTCAAGCCTCTGGGTCGAGGCCGGGGCCGAGGAGTGCGTTGCCAGCACCTCCGCCGACGGTCCGGAAAACAACTCGATCTGGCCATCGATCGATCAATTCCATCTCGGCATCGTCGCGTGCATCAGAGATCGCCTGCTCGACGAGGGACGACGCGAAGGCGACCGTCTGCTTGACCGGACAAACCGGACGGCGTCGCAAACGCTGGAGGCGTTCGACCGCCTTTCCGGCATCATTGTCAGGCGCTTCGACCACGCCGAGGCCGATGCCGACCATCCGGACAGGCTGCTCGGGGCTTGCCGGATCGTTGCGGCCGAAATTCGGGCGCCGATAAACGTCTCCGCCAACGCCGGGGGCGGCCGTCGGGACTTCGCCGCCCTGGTTGAGGTCGCTCAAACGTCGCGCCTTCGCGTGCGCCAGGTCCTGTTGCGCGAAGAATGGTGGAAGCTGGACGCCGGCCCGCTTGTCGGCTGGCATGGCGAAAAGCGTGAGCCGGTTGCCCTCATCCATGAGCCGAAACGCGGCTACGTCATGATCGATCCTCAGACCAAGCTGCGTCGGCTCGTCGACCGTTCCGTCGCCACGCAGATCATGCCCGAAGCTGCGACGTTCTATCCGCCGCTGCCTGCGCGACCCCTGGGGTTCGGCGATCTCCTGCAGTTTTCCATGCGACACGCGCGGGGCAACGGGCTGCGTATCGCGCTGGCCGTCATCGCTATCGGATCGTTGTCGCTGGTTACGCCACTCATCACCAACACCCTCATCAGTTCGGTCATACCAAGGTCGGAACTCGACCAACTTGTTTTCTGTGCGCTTGCGCTCGGGCTGACCGCACTATCGATGGCCGCCATCCAGGTGATGCAAGGGCTGACCATGCTCCGAATGGAGGCAACCATCGACTGGCGATTGCAGGCGGCGTTGATTGATCGCCTGCTCAAATTGCCGGCTTCGATCTTTCGCGACTACACGGCAGGCGACCTGGTCGACCGCTCGATGGGAATCGATGCCGCACGGCGCGCGCTGACGGGTCGCGGGCTGCTTGGAATGCTGGCGGGCCTGTTCTGCCTGTTCAGTATCGGCCTGATGTTCTACTATGACCTCAAGCTGGCGGCTATCGCGGTCTTGCTGATCCTTGTTAGGGCATTTGCCATTGTCGGCACCAGCCTGATACGCCTGCACTATGAGAATGCGCACTTCAATCTGCAAGGCAAGGTCAGCGGCTTCGTCCTGCAACTATTGACGGGCGTCGGAAAACTACGCGTCGCGGCGGCGACCACGCGGGCACTCGGTATCTGGTCGAAACAGTTCGCGGTGCAGAAGCGGTATTTCGTTTCATCCCAGATCGTGGGCAACGGCTTTGCTGCTTTCGAGACGGCATTTCCGACCATCGCGACGATAGTCATTTTCGCGTACGCATCCTCCGACAGCAAGCTGGCCAGCGACCTCGGTGCTTTCTTCGCCTTTTTCTCCGCGTTCGGACAAGCGATGGGTTCGATCGGCGCCTGGGCGACCGGAATCAGCGAGACGCTGATCGCCATACCGCCGCTGCTTCGGCTGCGGCCGTTGATTGCCTGCGCCGCGGAAGTTCCCGACGACCGGAAATCTCCGGGGGAGTTATCCGGATCGGTCGAGCTGGCCCGCCTATCGTTTCGATATCTTTCCAGCGGGCCGCCGGTGCTCGACAACGTCTCCTTGAAAATCGCGCCCGGTGAATACGTCGCGATCGTGGGCCCGTCGGGCAGCGGAAAATCGTCTCTGTTCCGGCTTCTGCTGGGATTCGAGCACCCGGAATCCGGAGCGGTATTCTACGACGGCAAATCGATTGCGACGCTGGATACCAGCGCCGTGCGGCGTCAGCTCGGCGTGGTGTTGCAGAATGCCAGGCTGGCGAGCGGAAACATCTACGAGAATATTTGCGGGGGCGTCCGGCTGCCGCTCGAGCAGGCCTGGGAAGCCGCGCGCCTCGCAGGGCTGGAAGAAGACATCAAGGCCATGCCGATGGGAATGCTCACCCAGATTTCGGAAGGGGTCAGCACCCTGTCCGGCGGCCAGCGGCAGCGCATCATGATCGCACGCGCCATCGCGCGCCGTCCGCGCATTCTGCTGTTCGACGAAGCCACGAGCTCGCTCGACAATCAGTCGCAGGCCATCGTCAGCGATGCCTTGGGAGATCTCAATGTCACGCGAATTGTCATCGCTCACCGGCTGAGCACGGTGCAGAGGGCCGACCGTATCATCGTGATGGTGGACGGCAAGATCGTTCAATCGGGGACTTTCAGCGAACTGAATTCCGCGCCCGGCGTATTCGCGTCTTTCTCGCGACGGCAGATGCTGTAACGCTTCCGCGCCGACTCATTGTGATGCAGGTCACGCGGTCAATGAACGAAGCGTCTCTCAATCGTCACTACCGGGCATGAGGGGATGGTCCCCTCCTTGACAAGGGAGAGACTGATATGAACACCGATATTCGCGAACTGAGCACCGACGATCTCGAGCTCGTGGCCGGCGGAAACAGCAGCCAGATTCACCAGCCCTGGTACCGCGGCCCGACGATGCATGTGCCGGGCTCGATTGCGCAGGGCGACACGCTCGACAACACCCTGACCTTCGACCAGTTGCCGTAATCGTCGGCACTTCAGGAAGTAAAAGGGGGCGTGGCAGCACGCCCCCTTTTTGATCCGAGTGTCACGCCCGGAAGGAAGCGTGCTTGACTGGGGGGCGCCGAGTTGGTGACGGGAGATCGCCTCGCGATCGGATCAATCGAGCAATCGTCGGGCCCGATGCCGACGCGTTTCTTCGTTCCAAAAGCAGCCGAAAAACGAAGAGGCCGCCGACGGCGGCGGCCTCGAAGGGGTCGGTCGGTTCCGCGTTTCTTACGGAAGACCGTCGACGTTGTCGATCTGGTCGTGGAAGGAGCCGGTCCCGTACAGGGGGCTGCCGTTGTTGGGTCCAAACGAGGTCGCAAACGTCCGGTGAAATCCGGGGTCATTGGCCTGGTTGCGCATTCCGCCGCTGACAGCCTCGAGGTCGCCGAGGCTCAGTTCGTTGGTGAGATTGTTCATGTGTCTCTCTCTGCTGTTAAACGAGGGGACCATCCTCCTCATGCGCGGTGGACGCCGCGACCGGAGAAAGCGTTCATTGGCAGCGTGATCCAGGTCACCATCCGAACAAGTGAGAACGGAACCCGCGCCTCCCGAAGACGGCCGACCTTTGCCGGTAAGCCTCACCGGCGCCTGGGGGTAGGCGGCGACGGCGCCGCGCTTCGTCTGTCAGCCGCCGGGGCCGTCCCTCAGGATGTAGCCCATCAGGTCGCCCACGTTTTGCTCCAGATCCCGGATGATGTCCTTGACGACGTCTCCGATCGAGATCACGCCCACGACCTTGCCCGCGTCCAGCACCGGCAGATGGCGAAAACCGCGCGCAGCCATCATTGCCATGCAGCCTTCCAGCCGATCGTCCGGCTTGACCGTCACCGGGTTGCCCGTCATCACCTGGCCCACCGGCGTCTGCTTCGCATCGAGCCCGGGCAGCAGCACTTTGATGGCGCAGTCACCCTGGGTCACGATGCCGACCAGCACGTCGTCGTCGATGACCAGCACCGACCGGACCCGGCTTTCGCGCATCCGGCGCAAGGCTTCGACGACCACGTCGCCGGAACGAACATGGATCAGGGCGCCACTCTTCTGGGCCAGAGCGCTTTTTACCGTGCTCATCGATCTCCCCTCGTGGGCCCTGTCCTGCCTCGTCTTGATGGCCCATTGAAGGTTAATCAAAATATCTTGCCTTGTCACCGCGCGGATGTCGCCGGCGAAGCCTGCCGCCGTTAAAGGGTAAATCGGAAGTCGGTACGGGCCAGCTCGATGTCTGCTTTTGGCGCTTTGGAGACAAATCAGCCGGGTTGCCGCATGTCTGCCTTGAAGTGGCAAACCGGAAGTCGCCAATGGCGGTCTGGACTTCGGCATTTGACCCAGAGCAGAAGTTGGCCCTAGTCCGGCGGTGGGTCGGTATGCTTTGATATCCGGGAACTGAACTCACGATCCGAGGTCATGCCTTGGCAGCAGAGCGAGTGGAACGAAGGCTTGCCGCGGTGCTGGCAGCTGACGTCGCGGGTTACAGCCGCCTTATGGGCGCGGACGAGCTTGGCACCTTGGAGGCCCTCAAGGCGCACCGCAGGGAGGTGATTGATCCCACCATCGCCAGCTACAAGGGTCGCATCGTAAAGACGACCGGCGACGGAATGCTGGTGGAGTTCGCAAGCGCCGTGGACGCTGTGACCTGTGCCATGTCCGTGCAGCAGAAAATGGCCGAACGCGAAGGCTGGTTTACACCCGCAATTTCTTTCCGGATTGGCATAAATGTCGGCGACATCATCATCGAGGAGGCCGACATATTCGGCGATGGCGTGAATGTCGCCGCTCGGGTCGAGAACGAATGCGAACCAGGCAGTGTCTGCCTTTCAGGCAGCGCGTTCGAGCAGGTCCGTGGCAAGACTGGTTTCACGTTCGACGATCTCGGCGAGCGCAATTTGAAGAACATCAACCGGCCGGTTCGGCTCTACGCGGCGCGGACAGCAAACCACGACGCCAAAGTTTCGGGCGAAGCTGCCGGGCCAGTCATCGAAAATGTGGGACCGCTGGCCCTTCCCGACCGGCCCTCGATCGCGGTTCTGCCATTTCAGAATATGTCAGATGATCCCGAGCAGGAGTACTTCGCCGACGGCATTGTCGAGGACATTATCACCGCCCTGTCTCGCTTCAAGTCGCTGTTCGTGATCGCCCGCAATTCAAGCTTCACGTACAAAAACAAGACCGTTGACGTCAAGCAGGTCGGGCGTGAGCTCGGCGTGCACTACGTGCTGGAAGGCAGTGTACGTAGGGCGGGTGGGAAAGTTCGAATCGCCTACCAGCTCATCAAAGCCACATCGGGGGCTCACGTTCATGCCGACAAATTTGACGGAGACATGGGTGATGTTTTCGCCTTGCAGGACGGTGTCACTGAAAAAGTGGCTGCGCTCATCGAACCGAACATCAAACGAGCTGAAGTCGAGCGCGCCTTGCAGCGACGCCAAACCAACCTCAGTGCCTATGACCTGTATCTGAGAGCGTTGCCATTATACTACTCACTAACCTCCGAAGGGTTGTCGGAAGCTCTTCAACTTTGTCACCGCGCCCTGGAGATAGACCCACGCTACGGGACGGCAGCCCGGTTCGCGGGTGAGTTGCTTGGCATGAGAACCGCCCAAGGCTGGTCCACCGACGTGAAGGCGGACTACTCCGCCGCCTTTCGGTTTTGCCGACAAGCGCTGGAAATCGATGATACGGATGCCGATGCTTTGGCTCAATGGGGGCGCGGCCTCGGATTCATGACGGATGATTACCAGGGTGCGGCGGATTTTGTCGATCGAGCAATCGCAATTAACCCGAATTCGGCAAGAGCCTGGTCCTATCGAGGGTGGGCATATCGATACATGAGGCACGCTGACGAAGCGCTCTTGAGCTTCGAAAAAGCAATACGCCTCAATCCCCTCGACCCTACGTTGTTCGACACCCTGACCGGGCTGGCGAGTACGCTGATTCTTGCGTGCCGGGATGAGGAAGCCTCGATCCAGGCAAGGAAAGCATTGGCCCTCAATCCCCGCTTCACCGCAGCACATCGTTGCCTCGCGGCATCGACCGCTCACCTCGGTAGGGAGCGCGAGGCGAGAGATGCGGCTGCGGCGCTGATGGAGATCGAACCGTCGTTCCGCATAACAGCGTGGGCGCAATACGGTGGGCCGTGGCAAGGTTCGAGGCTTTTGGATGGCCTCCGGCTTGCGGGGCTTCCGGAATAACAAATAAGACCCAGTCGGCTTGTGATCCGACGCGGAAGTCAATAACGCAAGCTCTGCCTTCCCGTTGCCCCACGCGCGCGCGGCCTGATCGAAACCAGCTCCGACCCCGAAGACGGCCGAGGTTTGCTGGTGAACTCGCCATCACCCGCGAAACCTTGGCCCCGCTCGACGCCAAAGAACGCGAGACGCTCATGGAGTTGCTGGGCAAGCTGCGGTGACGCGCCCGTATCCGGTAATTGCCGCTAGGGGGTTGCGACCACCGCGCGTTCCGATCTCGCGGATTGCTTCCAGACGACCAGAAGGGCAACGAACAGGATGCCTGTGACGGCTGTGCTGAGAGGGAGGCCGAGCAGGTTGCGACCGGCGAGAAGATCGCCGACCGCAGTTCCTGCGGCCCTGATCGCGACCACCGTCAGCCAATAAAACGGCAGCAGCAGAAGTAGTCCCCGTCGTCCCATCAGGAACAGTATCGCCACAATCGGCGAGAGCAGCAGCGCCGCTCCGGCGTCACCGAGATGCATGTTGTGGGAGCAGAAATCTCCCATCACGGTCCCCAATGTCCCGGCGACGAACATGCAGACCCAGTAGCCGAGATCGGCGCGAAGCACATCATCGGTCTTGTTCGCAAGCCGACGCCATGCGAATTGCCAGCTCGTCCATAGCGCGGCAGTGAGAATCAGGATCAGGGCAGACATCACCCAGATTCTCGGCAGCTTCAGATCGCCGGCCGCGAAATCCGCGAAGTTCGTCGCTGCCGTTCTCACAATGATGATGGCGGTCCAATAGTAAATTTGGTGTCGCATCCGGTCGAAGCGCTCGACCGCTATCACGATGGCCAGTGCGGCGGCGAGAAACGGCAGGCCGGCGACATGGCCGAGCCCCAAATTGTGCGCGAACAGGTCGCCCATGTTGGCGCCGAAGATGCTGGCAAGGCACAACGCGCTCCAGTATCGCGCCCCCAGCGCCGGCAGATGGTTCGGCTGCATCGAGATCGTCCTCTGCTGTCGGCTTGATTAAACGGCGCTTGTGTGAGTTTTGCCTGGATGGGTGCCAGCGCGCTGCGGAAGCAGCGCCACGCAGGCAATGATCACGGCCGCAAGGATTGCCGACGCGTAGAACCTGCTGAAGGCGAAACCGCCATTATTGAGAGGTTTGTCGAGCAGATCGCCCAGCGTCGCACCCAACGGCCGGGTCAGGATAAAGGCGGCCCAGAACAGCAGCGTTCTGGAGATGCCGGCATAGAAATAGGCCGCCGCGATCAGCGCGAGACCGGCGGCGAACACCAGCGCTCCTCTTTCATAGCCGAGCCCGTTGGTGTCGGCCATCCAGTCGCCGAGCGCGGTGCCGAGCGTCTGCGAGAACAGGATTGCAACCCAATAGAACATCTCGATCCGAGGCGTCGAAACCGTGTTGACCGAGATCGATCCTGCCGACCGGTACCAGATCGCCAGCGAGAGCATCAGCAGGACGAATAGCAGCGAGGCGCCACCGGGATAACCGATGCCAAGCGAGCGATCGGCGAAGTCGGCCATGGTGGTTCCCGCGGTCGTGGTGGCAACGACGACAAGCCAGTACAGGAACGGATGGAATTTCTTCGCGGAGATCTGTGCCGCGGCCGCGACCACGAAAATGCCGATGAAGATGAAGCTGGAGACGGCGTAGCCGAGATTCATCGACATCGAAACGGCGTCGCCGCCGGTTTCGCCAAGCGTCGTTGCAAGGATCTTGATGATCCAGAAGACGAGCGTGACTTCCGGAACCTTGCTTCGCTCGATATCCCGATCCATGCGTTTTCCTTCGGACTATTGTTCGTGCACTACTTCGCGGGTTTGCTTTGGGCTTCGGTAGCCCGTCGCAGCCGATTGAGATTGTCGAGCGAGGACAACGCGGCTTCCGGCTTGGCGGCCGCGAGCGAGAGCACCAGCGCTTCCAGGCCGACCAGCGTCGCGCCGTGCAGCGCGACCTGGCCCGGACGCCCGCGCGGGATCGCCACGCAGACATCGGCAAGTTTTGCCAGCGGCGTGTCGTCCGCTTCGGTGACGAGTACGGTCGGCAGACGCAACGCTTTGGCTTCGGCAAAGACGGCCTTCACTTCCCGGTAGAGCCGGCCGTAGGCGAGGATGAGCAGCACATCTCCCTTGCCGAGGTCGAGAAGCTGATCGGCCAGCATTGCGCCGGTGGCATTGATCGTCCGGCTGCGGCGGCCGTTTCGTGCCAGCAGAACAGAGACATAGGTCGCAAGGGCGGAGGAGGGGCCGATCCCGAACACGGCGATCCGGCTTGCGGCATCGAGAACGCGGACGCTCGCCGCGATCTGGGCGCGGCATTTTTCAGATCGGAGGACATCGAGGGCGTCGGCGTGAGCCTGGAATACGCCGTCCAGCGCCTGTCCCGTTGCCTTCTCGAGATCGATCAGCGTACGCCGCATGTCGTCGGCCGGCGTCGAGACCGGCTCCGAATTCAGAATGGCGGCTTTAAGATCGGCCAGACCGGCGAAGCCAAGGGTCTGAATGGTGCGCAATACCGTGGCATCGGAGGTGCCGATGCGGGCGCCGAGCGCAGCGGCGGAACTGGCCAAGACGATCTGCCGGTTCTCATCGATGAATTTTGCGACGCGTTGGCCGGCAGCACCGAGCTGCTGGTCGGTCCGCCGCAGCACGCTGCCAAGATCGACGGTAGCTTCGACGGTCAAAGCGGCTCTCCGGCATTCGGATCACATAAGTCAAGTAGTAAAAACAACTACACCAGACAATGATGTAGTATATGCTACATCGCAGCTATTTCAAGTGGGTTGTGATGGCCAGTGGCTGCGGACGTCTGATGCGTTTGGCTGTATGTGCGGGCTTCGAGCTGGCGCTGCTGACGCGAACCGCTGTCGCCGGACCGCCCTATGTTGCGGACGATCCCGAACCGACCGACTACAAGCATTTCGAGATCTACACGTTCAACAACGGCACGACGACGCGTTACGGCACCGCCGGCGAGAGCGGAATCGACTTCAACTACGGCGCGGCGCCGGACCTTCAGTTGACTGCAACCTTGCCCGCCGGCTTTGAGCTGCCTGCCGGCGGTGGCATGAATGTTGGCTTGAGCAATATCGAACTCGCGGCCAAGTATCGTTTCCTGCACCAGGATTCGTTCGGATTGGACGTCAGCGTGTTCCCGCGCATTTTCCTTCCAAGCGGGTCGAACAGCATTGGCGACAACCGCGTGTCGCTGCTGCTGCCGGTATGGGTTCAGAAGGACTGGAGCGGCGGATGGTCGGCGTTCGGCGGAGGCGGATGCACCGTCAGCGAGTCCCGCGCGGTGGATTTTTGCCAGGCGGGCGCGGTTCTCACCTATCAGCTGTTGCCCAAGCTTCAGATCGGCGCCGAACTCTTTCACCAGACCGCGGATTCACGCGGTGCGCCCGCGACATCGAGCGTCGGCATTGGATGGCGCTATGATCTCAACGACAACTATCATCTGCTCGGCTATGTCAGGCGCGGGATCGAGAATACCAACGAGACCGATCGATATTCCTGGTACGCCTCCGTACTGTTCACATTCTGAGCTGGTGAAAATACGCATCCGCTTGCGTGCATCGGAAAAGGAAATTGGATGAATTTCGGATCCTGGCAGATATGGGCGGTGCTCTCGGCAGTATTCGCCGCACTCACGGCCATCTTCGCGAAAATCGGCGTAGAGAACATCAACTCCGATCTTGCGACCTTCATTCGCACCGTCGTCGTGCTGGTCAGCTTTACGCTGCTGCTGTTTGCCACCGGCGAGTTCGTGCCGCCCGACCGGATTTCAGGCCGGACGTGGAGCTTCCTGATCCTGTCAGGTCTCGGAACCGGTGCGTCCTGGCTATGTTATTTCCGTGCCTTGAAGCTTGGTCCGGCATCGCTGGTCGCTCCGGTCGACAAGCTGAGCGTGGTGCTGGTCGCGATTTTCGGCGTGCTTGTCCTGGGCGAGCGGCCGTCGCCGGCCGGATGGCTGGGCATCGCCATGATCGGCTGCGGCGCCGTACTGATCGCGGCGAAGGTTTGAAGATTTGCGGCAAGCGCGTTGCGTTGAGTCTTGCCGATCTTTTCCGCGTCATGGTGAGGAGGCGCGCTCCCGGCAGCGCTCTTGCGCTGTCCGGTGCGCCGTCTCGAACCATGGGCCGCGGGCGCCGTGGCCCATCCTTCGAGACGCATCGCTGCGCGATGCTCCTCATCAGGATGAGGTTTCCCTTAGTGTCCGGCGATGATCTCCGCGATCTTCGTCGCCGGCGGTGTGTTGCGGCTGCGTTGCGTTCGCACGATGCCGTCGATGATGGTCATGCTGATGCCGGGCAGGTCGCCGAGTTGCACGCTTTCCAGGATGTTCTTGCCGGGAGAGTGCTGCGCTCTGTCCATGATGACGAAGTCTGCCGAGCGGCCGATCTCGATCAGGCCGCAATCGAGCGCCCGCATCCGCGCGGTGTTGCCGGTGGCGAAGCAGAATGCGAGTTCGGCCGGCACTTCGCCGAGCGAGGACAGCATCGACACCATGCGCAAAATGCCGAGCGGCTGCACGCCGGAGCCGGCCGGCGCATCTGTGCCGAGGATGATGCGGCTGAGGTCGCCCATTTCCCGCGCGGTGCGCAGCGTGAACAGCGCCGAGCGTTCGTTGCCGTTGTGAACCAGTTCCAGGCCGCGCTTGCAGCCCTCGCAGATGCAGCGGATCTGGTCGTCGGGCAGCGCGGTGTGGCCGCCGTTGATGTGGCCGACCACGTCGGTGTCGGCTTCCAGCACCACGTCCTTGTCGATCAGGCCGGAACCGGGGATCGAGGGGCCGCCGGTGTGGATGGTGCTCTGGATGCCGTATTTGCGCGCCCAGCCCACCATCTTGCGCGCGGTCGGGCCGTCCTTGACGCCGCCGAGCCCGACCTCGCCGAGCAGTTTTACGCCGGCCGCGGCGAGTTCCTTGAAATCGTCCTCGACCATCTCGCATTCGATCACGGGCGCGCCGGCATGGACCTTGACGCCGCCGGGCCGCAGCGTCCAGAACGCGCGCTGCGCGAAGATCGCCATCGCCTTCAGCCCGACCACGTCGCGGGGACGGCCGGGCATGTGGACTTCGCCGGCCGAGATCATGGTGGTGACGCCGCCATGCAGATAGCTGTCGATCCAGCCGCTTTGATTTTGCCGCGGCGTCCAGTCGCCCGCCACAGGGTGGACGTGGCTGTCGATCAGGCCGGGCGCGACCGTGGTGCCGGCGGCATCGACGGTCGTGGTGGCGTGCGCGGTGTCGACATCCTTGGCGCGGCCGATGGCGGTGATCTTGCCGTTCTCGGCCACGATGGTGTCGGCGTCGAGGATCGGCTTTTCCATCGCGCCCGACAGCAACAGCCCGATGTTGCGGATCACCAGTCTGCCCGGGCCGGTTGCCTGGGGTGCGTCATGGGCCATCGGGTTTCCCTCAAGTTTTTCCTGGTGGTTCAATGCCTTCGCGGGCGGCCTTGAAGCCATCTTGCGCGGCTTGACGGCGGGATCAAGCCGGATTATTCATTTGTACACGAACGATTGTATACGAACGAGTTTTGCCTCGCAAATCGGCCTCTGGAATCGCAAACCATGAGCAATTTCAATCAGGAAAGCGTCACCAGCGTCCATCACTGGACCGACACGCTGTTCTCCTTCACCACCACCCGCAATCCCGCGTTCCGTTTTCGCAATGGCGAGTTCACGATGATCGGGCTGAAGGTCGGCGAGAAGCCGCTCTTGCGCGCCTACAGCGTCGCCAGCGCCAATTACGAAGATCGGCTCGAGTTCTTC
>Ga0207702_10002486_pt1 | contig 17406 bp, 13 predicted proteins | sample KBSCornC62_FD_184302 | JGI IMG/M metagenome (GOLD analysis project Ga0207702, IMG submission 184302) | Corn rhizosphere microbial communities from Kellogg Biological Station, Michigan, USA - KBS Corn C6-2 (SPAdes) (version 2) | ecosystem: Host-associated > Plants > Roots > Rhizosphere > Soil ...
GCCCGGCAAATACCAGGTGGTGCTCACCGTCGATGGCAAGTCCTATCGCGCACCGTTGAACGTGGTGCCCGATCCGCGCGTAGCCATCGATCAAAACGCATTGGCCGAAGGCCTCGCCTTCTCGCGCGAAGTCGGCACGGCGCTGCAACAAGTCTGGCAAACCCACGGTGAGGTGGACGCTGTACGCAACCAGCTTGACGAAGCCGAGAAAAAACTGGGCAACGACGCCAGCCACAAATCCCAGCACGACGAGATCGATGCCTTCCGCAAGAAAACCGATGCCCTGGTTTCCGGCGATGGTGAAATGGCCACCAATCTCGAAGCCATGAACGACGCCCTCACCGCCATCGCTTCCGATGTGGAGGGCGCCGATCGCGCGCCGACCGACGGGCAGCGTCAGGCGTTTGCGCAGTACAAGGCGAATCTGGACAAGGCTGTGACGCAGTGGCAGTCGATTCGTGGTTCGGACTTGTCCACGTTGAATTCGCATCTGCATGCGGCGGGTGTCAAGGCGATCACTGTGCCGGCGGCGAATCAGCTGCACGCCGAAGCTTCGACCGATTCGGATGACGTGCCGTGATGCGTGGATAAGCAACGCATCAGTACCCTCTCTCTTCTGAGAGAGGGTTGACGTCAATGCTTCGAATTTAGGCGAACGTCCTGATCCCCTCACCGTCGTCCCGGCGAAAGCCGGGACCTAGCGTCTGTAATTCGTCACCCTGCATCTATTCCAACAGCCAACGCATCGGCGTATCTCGTTACAGCGAAATTTCGCAAGCGTAAGTCATATATCCTCAAAAAACGCCTGATGACAACTGCGCTCTGGCGTCAAAAATTGGGCGAATTTGCAAGGAAGCTGCTCGAATTCAGCTACAAATTTGTCACTTGTACGAGCTTTGGTGTCAGTCGCATACTCCGCAAAGCATCCCATTTTTTGGGTCGAATTGAAGGCCGCGCTGAACATTCTCGCCAACTGAAGGATTGATCATGTTTCTGTTCAAGACCTCAGGAACAACACTTGCTAGTGTCGTGAAGAACCAGAGGCACGCATTTAATGGTCAACCACGCGACTGGCACATCGGCGAGATTGTGCTCGTCAGTAAAAATCGCGCGGACTGTGATAAGAACGAGCGGCAAATTCAATATGTCATGGCGCTCGATTCAATACGCCCCATTGAACCAGGCGAGTCTGAGCGGTACTGGCCAGGCACCGAGGGGCGGTGGCGCTATCTTGTGGAGTGCCGCTGCACGCAACGGATCAACCACCCGTTCAATCTGCAGGAGGCGCTTGGCATTTCCGCAAAAGAATACTCGGCGGTCATGACCTTCAAGCGCCTCGACCCAGAGCATGAAGCGCAACTTCGCGCTTTCCTTAAACATCGTGAACCAGAGCTTCTGTCATGAGTTCGGTGCCAGAACTACAAGAAAGGCTGCGTGCCTTTGTTGCTGCCCGTGACTGGGCTCAGTTCCATTCACCCAAGAACCTCGCGGCGGGTCTAGCCACTGAAGCAGCGGAGATACTAGAGATTTTTCTGTGGCTCACGGAAGCAGAGAGTTCACAGTTGAGCGTCGACAAGCTCGCGCGCCTAAGAGACGAGATTGGAGACGTCCAGCTGTATTTGGTAAACCTTGCCGACAAATTTGCGCTTGACCCACTTGAGTGTGCTTCGGCCAAGCTGAAAGTAAATGAGGCCAAATATCCTGCAGAGCGCGTGCGTGGCAGCGCCAAAAAATACAACGAGTATTAATCGGTCGCGGTACAGCAGTTCATTCAAGCCGACGCCGCTTATAGGTGCCGCCACCTGACTTCAGCGTCAGACATGCAAACCACATGCTTAAACCCCGCGCTTCAGGAGAACTCAATGTTTGACCACATCTTATTCGGTGTCAGCGACTACGCAGCGAGCAAAGCATTCTTCCTCAAGGCGCTCGAACCGATCGGAATGGCCGTAGTCTCGGAGGGGCCGTTGGGCATCGAGCTTAGTGCGGACGGCAAGTCTTCATTGTGCCTCTGCCCGACCGATGAGAAGCCTGCGCATCTTCACCTGGCGTTCGTGGCCGAGAATCGCCAACAGGTCGAAGCTTTCTATCGCGCAGCTCTGGAGGCGGGTGCCAAAGACAATGGTGCGCCTGGTCTGCGCCCGAACTACAGCGGGAAATACTATGCAGCTTTTGTGATTGGTCCGGACGGACACAACATTGAGGTGGTTTGTCACGAACCGGAGGTCTGACAACTTGATCAAGCGGACGCGCTGCTAAATTCAGACTCAGCCGTCAGACCCGATTTAATTGCCATCGGAGATGTGAATGAACTCTCGCTTTCCATCCGCAGATGAATATTCGGCACAGAAGGCCCGCTACGGTAGTTTGACGGTTGTCGATATAGGCGCTTATCAACGGACCGTCAGCGATCGAAATGATGTGCTATCAAACATCAACGGCGATTGCATGCGGATAGCCGTTTTTGAGGGCGAGTATCGCTGGCACTATCACCCTGGCTCGGACGAACTTTTCCTGGTGGTAGAAGGGAAGCTGCAAATCGATATGGCGGACAAGGATACTGTTGAGTTGACTGAGTGGCAGTATGTGGTGGTGCCGGCCGGTACGGTGCACCGGACACGAGCTATTGGGCGCACAGTCAATGTCACGTATGAAAAACAAGGTGCGCAGACTGTTTTTGTCGAGAGAGCGGATTAACGCAGCGCTCAATCGCACTCTCCACGAATACGTTGCCAACCGATCAGGCTGTCTTGGTCGGTTTACGTCAACCATCAAGCCAACGAAAGGCGCGTCGTAGCTCGTCCTCGGCATCGCTCGTGTAACAGCGGCCGTGAGCAAGAATCACTCGCTTCGGATGCCAGGCCAGCATGGTTGCCAAGCAGGCTAGTGCTTCGGATTTGCGGCGGAAGGACATGCGCCAATCCAAAGGAGTCTTGCCGTCGGGGTCCAACACGCCGCCTAGTCGTCCCACCCAGCGCAACAATCCAGGTAGCTTCGCTGTCTCGAAGTTCTCGATCAGGCACGAATTCTTGCAACGCCCAGCTGCCCGTAAAGCACAGTTGATCGATATCGTTAGCCCATGCCAAAGGCGCATCGTCTTCAAGGTCGGCATCAAAAACCAGAGCGGCGCGTTGACTCGTGGTGCGTTCGCGTACGCCTGGAGATGCCCAGGTGACAGCATCGGGGTAATGCTGTTTCCAGGCCGCGATGTGTGTGTAGTGCAGCTTGTTCGGCGAGACAAGGTGTTGCACAGGGCCGAGCGCATCGAGCGCCGCGAACAGCGTGCGGTCGGGCGCAATCGGGGAATGGCACCATAGTCCGCCTCCAGCCAGTTTCACCACGGTCATTCGCGTGGGGAACGGGACGCGCAAGCCCAGCGGAGCGGCCATGCTCACGATCGGCCCGTCTATCATCCAGATATCCGACGCCAGTGGCTTGAGGGTATTCAGCGGCAGATACAGCATCGTCTCTGGCATGCAGGCTCCTTATCGCAAGTGGACGAGATTCGGGTGGCGTACGGTGCGCAGTTCAAACGATTGGCACATAGGCTGGGACGACAATCCCAGCTTGGCCATGCACGCATCGTGATGCCGGGATTCCAGCCTGCGGGTGCATCAGGCGCTTCGCTATCGGCGTCAAGCACGCAACCTTCCATCGCCCATCTGTGACATACGCCACTGCAGCGCAGCATGGTCACGCCGTCCGGCGGCAAGATTCCAAAACTGTAATCATCGATTACACACTTTGCGCTAGAGTCGCCAGCATCGCCGATGCGATGAGTTCGTGTGCCAAGTCAACAGGGGAGTGGAATATGACGGTGGTGTCTGAAGGGGCAGGGGCGTCGAAGGAAATGTCGTCGGGTTGGCTGGCGAGGGAGCGCACGATCGCGGGGCCGCGTTTCAATCGCTGGCTGGTACCTCCGGCGGCCTTGGCCATCCATCTATGTATCGGCATGGCTTACGGCTTTTCGGTGTTCTGGCTGCCGATGAGCAAGCTGGTGCCGGGTGCGGCCAGTTGCGGGAACATCGGGTTCTTTGCGCAGCTGTTTGCAGGATCGTGCAATTGGACGGTGCCTGAGGTCACGCATATTTTCGAAACCTTTATCGCCATGCTCGGTATTTCCGCGGCGATCTGGGGCGGCTGGCTGGAGCATGCCGGGCCGCGCAAGGCGGGTTTCATTTCCGCATTGTGCTGGGGCGGCGGCCTGGTGATCGGCGGCCTTGGCGTGTCGATGCATCAGTTGTGGCTGGTGTTTCTTGGCTGCGGTGTGCTGGGCGGTATCGGCCTTGGGTTGGGTTACATCGCACCGGTGTCGACGCTGATCAAGTGGTTCCCTGATCGCCGCGGATTGGCGACGGGTTTCGCGATCATGGGCTTCGGCGGCGGCGCCATGATCGGCGCGCCGATCGCGGTGGCCTTGATGGCGCGTTTCACGCATGGCGACGTACCCGGCGTAGCCGGCACGTTGATGGCGCTCGGCGTGATCTACTTCATCGCCATGTCCGCAGGCGCATTCGGCTTCCGCGTGCCGCCGAGCGGCTGGAAGCCGGCCGGCTGGACGGCGCCGGCTGCCACCAATAGTTTGATCACCACCAGGCACGTGCACTTGAACGTCGCATGGAAAACGCCGCAGTTCTGGATGCTGTGGATCGTGTTGTGCATGAACGTAACTGCTGGCATCGGCGTACTGGCCATGGCCAGCCCGATGTTCCAGGACGTGTTCGGCGGACGCTTGCTGGGACTGGATGCGGGCACTGCGCTCACCACCGTGCAGAAGGCGCAGATTGCTGCCGCAGCGGCCGGCCTGGTGGGGCTGATCAGCTTGTTCAATAGCCTGGGTCGTATTCTCTGGGCATCGGCGTCGGACTTCATCGGCCGCAAGAACACCTACGTTGTGTTCTTCCTGCTCGGCATCGTGCTGTATTGCAGCCTGCCGACGCTGGGGCATATGGGCATGGCTGGCGCATTTGTGATCGCCGTGTGTGTGATTTTGTCGATGTACGGCGGCGGCTTCTCCACCGTGCCGGCTTACCTGGCGGACATTTTCGGTACACAAATGGTGGGCGCGATTCACGGCCGGCTGCTTACGGCGTGGTCGGTGGCGGGCGTTGCCGGACCGTTCCTGATCGCCGCGATACGCGAGGCGCAATTGAACGCCGGCGTCGCCAAGAACCTGGTATACGACCGTACGCTCTACATTCTCGCCGGCCTGCTGCTGGTTGGCCTTATCGCCAATTTAATGGTCAGGCCGGTCAAGGAAGCGCACCATATGACCGACGAGCAACTCGCACGCGAACGCTCACTGCAGCATGAAGCGCCGCATGTGGTGGCGAATGCCGATCAGGCGGCGCGCGGAGGATTTGGTGTTGTCGGCGTGATTGCCTGGGCGCTGGTCGGCGTGCCGTTTTTGATCGGTGTGTGGATTGCGTTGAGCAAGGCGGCTGCGCTGTTCTGAGGCTTTTTGTTTGAAGTTATGTGAAATGTGCAGTGCCCCTCATGGCCGTCATTCCCGCGAAAGCGGGAACCCATTGCCGCTTTTCACCCCGAGCGCAAAAATGGATTCCCGCTTTCGCGGGAATGACGGCCATAAGGGCATGGTGTGCAGGTGAAAGGGCAGCAAACCGGTGAGGACGTACCCGTAATGAAACCCGCCAAGACCATCGCATCGCTACCGCCGATCGATGATGCGGTCCGCGCTGCCGTACTCGACGTCACCGTCCGGCTGAAGGATCAGCCCGGCGCGTTGCTGCCCGTTCTGCATGGTGTGCAGAACGCTCTGGGCTATGTACCTGAAGAGGCGATTCCGCTGATCGCGCGCGAGATGAACCTGTCGCGCGCGGATGTGCACGGCGTGGTGTCGTTCTATCACTTTTTCCGCATGCATCCGGCCGGCAAGCGCACCATCTATCTGTGCCGGGCGGAATCCTGCCAGTCGATGGGTGCGGCGAAACTGGAGCAGCATATAAAGCAGCGGCTGGGCGTCGATTTTCACGAAACCACCACGGACGGCGCCTGGACCTTGGAACCCGTCTATTGCCTGGGCAATTGCGCATGCTCGCCCGCCATGATGGTCGATGATGAATTGAAGGGCCGCGTCACACCCGAGAGCTTCGACGCTTGGCTGTTGGAGACGAAATGAGCATGACCGTTTACGTGCCGCGTGATGCCAGCGCGCTTTCGCTGGGTGCGGATGCCGTCGCCAAGGCCATCGAGGCCGAAGCGGCGTGCCGCAATCTCGACGTGCGCATCGTGCGCAACGGTTCGCGTGGCGTGTACTGGCTGGAGCCGATGGTGGAAGTGGAAACACCGACGGGCCGCGTTGCCTACGGTCCGGTGCAGCCGACCGATGTCATGGGCCTGTTCGATGCCGATTTCCTGCACGGCGGCGTGGATGTACTCAATCTTGGATTGACCGAAGAGATTCCCTGGCTGAAAAGCCAGCAGCGCCTGACCTTCGCGCGCGCAGGCATCGTCGATCCGCGCAGCCTGGACGACTATCTCGCGCACGATGGCTATCGCGGCCTTGCCGCGGCATTGAAGATGGAACCGTCGGCCATCGTGCAGGCGGTAACCGATTCGGGCCTGCGCGGCCGCGGCGGCGCGGCGTTTCCGGCCGGCATAAAATGGAAAACCTGCCTGGATGCCGCGGCCGATCAGAAATACATCGTCTGCAATGCGGACGAAGGCGATTCGGGCACGTTCTCCGATCGCATGATCATGGAAGGCGATCCGTTCGTGCTGATCGAGGGCATGACCATCGCCGGCCTGGCCGTAGGCGCCACGCGCGGCTACATCTATCTGCGCATCGAATACCCGCATGCGCAGCGCGCATTGGAAGCGGCGATCGAAGCGGCTAGAGCGCGCGGTTATCTCGGCGACAACGTCTGCGGCAGCGGCAAGGCCTTCCATCTGGAAGTGCGCATGGCCGCGGGCGCTTATATCTGTGGCGAGGAAACGTCGCTGCTGGAAAGCCTGGAAGGCAAGCGCGGGCAAGTGCGTTTCAAGCCGCCGCTGCCGGCGATCCAGGGCTTGTTCGGCAAGCCTACGGTAATCAACAACGTGATCACGCTGGCGACGGTGCCGATCATTCTGGATCGCGGCGCTCCGTTTTACCGCGATTACGGCATGGGCAAATCGCGCGGCACCTTGCCGCTGCAGCTTGCCGGCAACGTGAAGCAGCCCGGCTTGGTGGAGCGTGCCTTCGGCCTGACGCTGCGTGAACTGATCGAGGGATACGGCGGCGGTACTGCAAGCGGCCGCCCGGTGCGCGCGGTGCAGGTCGGTGGTCCGCTGGGCGCCTACATTCCTGCTACGCAACTGGATACGCCGATCGACTACGAAGCGTTCGCGGCGATCGGCGGCATGGTTGGGCACGGCGGCGTCGTGGTGTTCGACGACACGGTGGACATGGCCGCGCAGGCGCGTTTCGCGATGGAATTCTGCGCCATCGAATCCTGCGGTAAATGCACGCCGTGCCGTATCGGTTCCACGCGTGGCGTGGAAGTGATCGATCGCATCGTTGCCGGCGATGCGGCGGAGAAAGCGCGCAACGAAGCGGTGCTGCGCGATCTGTGCCAGACCATGGTCGCCGGCTCGTTGTGCGCATTGGGCGGCATGGCGCCGTTTCCGGTGTTGAGCGCGCTGGATCATTTTCATAAGGATTTTGAGGGTGCGAAGCAGAAGGCTCTCCCATAGCCAACCGAGGCGGGGTGATTTGTTTGCGATAGCCTCACTTTTTGCCTAGCGTCATTCCGGCGAAGGCCGGAATCCATCGCCAGTGCGAAGCGTGGATTCCGGCCTTCGCCGGAATGACGGTGAGGCACTACATGACGACCTGGCAAGGTGGTAGCGGCCAGGTAAATAAGGTCCGCGTTTCACAACAGCGCGGTGATGGCTTTAGGAGGTAATCCACATGCTGTCCATCGTCGAAATCGACCGCGGCACGCCCGCCGTCAAAACGGACAAGCAGGTCACGCTGGAAATCGATGGCCGCAGCATCCGCGTAGCGGAAGGCACGTCCGTGATGCGCGCCGCCTCGCAAGCCGGCATCAATATCCCCAAGCTGTGCGCCACCGACATGCTGGAGGCATTCGGTTCCTGCCGTTTGTGCCTGGTCGAGATCGAAGGGTGCAGAGGCTATCCGGCTTCATGCACGACGCCGGTGACGGAAGGCATGAAGGTCAGCACACAGACGCAGAAATTGGCGGAGATCCGCCGCGGCGTGATGGAGCTATACATCTCCGATCATCCGCTGGATTGCCTGACCTGTCCGGCCAACGGCCATTGCGAGTTGCAGGACATGGCCGGCGTCGTCGGCCTGCGCGAAGTGCGTTACGGCTACGACGGCGCCAACCATGTGTTTGCAAAGGCCAGGAACGGCGAAGCCAATCCGCACTTCGCGCCAAAGGACGAGTCGAACCCGTACTTCACCTTCGATCCATCCAAATGCATCGTCTGTTCGCGCTGCGTACGCGCCTGCGATGAAGTGCAGGGCACCTTCGCGCTCACCATCCAGGGGCGTGGTTTCGACTCGAAAGTGTCGGCCAGCCAGAACAACGTCTTTCTCGATTCCGAATGCGTATCCTGCGGCGCCTGCGTGCAGGCATGCCCCACGGCCACGCTGTCGGAAAACACGCTTATCGAGCGCGGCCAGGCCGAGCACAGCGTGGTGACCACATGCGCCTATTGCGGCGTCGGCTGCAGCTTCCGCGCGGAGATGAAAGGCGAGGAAATCGTGCGCATGGTGCCGAACAAGGACGGCCATGCCAATCACGGACACTCCTGCGTGAAAGGGCGCTTCGCGATCGGCTATGCCACCCATCCCGACCGCATCCATACGCCGATGATCCGCCACAAGATCAGTGACCCGTGGCGCATCGTGAGCTGGGACGAAGCCATCGCGCACGTCGCCAGCGAGTTCAAGCGACTGCAGACCACGCACGGCAAGTTCTCCGTCGGCGGCATTACGTCATCGCGCTGCACGAACGAGGAAACCTATCTGGTGCAGAAGCTGGTACGCGCCGGCTTCGGCAACAATAACGTGGACACCTGCGCACGCGTCTGCCATTCACCGACCGGCTATGGCTTGAAGGCGACCCTGGGCGAATCGGCCGGCACGCAGGATTTCGATTCCATCGCCTACACCGACGTGGTGCTGGTAATCGGCGCCAACCCCACCGATGCGCATCCTGTGTTTGGTTCGCAGATGAAGCAACGCTTGCGCGCGGGCGCCAAGCTGATCGTGGTCGATCCGCGCCGCATCGACCTGGTGCGCACGCCGCATATCAATGCCGATTACCACCTCAAGCTCAAGCCGGGCACCAACGTGGCCGTGCTCAATGCGCTCGCCTATGTGATCGTCACCGAAGGGCTGGTCGATGAGGCGTTCGTCGCCGCGCGCTGCGAGCGCGAGGCGTTCGAAAAGTGGCGCACGTTCGTCTCACTGGAAAAGCACAGCCCCGAAACGATGGAAGCCGAAACCGGCGTGCCTGCTGCATTGATCCGTGGAGCGGCGCGCTTGTACGCCACCGGCGGCAACGCGGCCATCTACTACGGACTGGGCGTTACCGAGCACTCGCAAGGTTCCACCGCGGTGATGGCCATCGCCAATCTCGCCATGGCCACCGCCAACATCGGGCGCGAAGGCGTGGGCGTGAATCCGCTGCGCGGACAGAACAACGTGCAGGGTTCGTGCGACATGGGCTCGTTCCCGCACGAATTCCCCGGTTACCGTCACGTAGGCGATGCCACGGTGCGTGCATCGTTCGAAGCGGCGTGGGGTGTGCATCTGCATGACGAACCAGGCCTGCGCATTCCCAACATGTTCGAGGCCGCCATCGACGGCAGCTTCAAGGGCCTGTACATCGAAGGCGAGGACATCGCCCAGTCCGATCCGAACACGCAGCACGTCACCGCCGCGCTGGAGGCGATGGAATGCGTGGTGGTGCAGGATCTGTTCCTCAACGAAACGGCCAAGTTCGCGCACGTGTTCCTGCCGGGCAGTTCGTTCCTGGAAAAGGACGGCACCTTCACCAACGCCGAGCGCCGCGTGTCGCGTGTGCGCAAGGTGATGGAACCCAGGAGCGGCTATGCGGATTGGGAGATCACCCAGTTGCTGGCCAATGCCATGGGTTATCCGATGAACTACGCGCATCCGTCCGAAATCATGGATGAGATCGCACGGCTCACGCCCACCTTCCATGGCGTGAGCTTCGAGAAGATCGACCAGCTCGGTTCGATCCAATGGCCGTGCAACGACGAACATCCGCAGGGCACGCCGGTGATGCATGTGGACGAGTTCGTGCGCGGCAAGGGCCGCTTCATGCTCACCGAATACGTGCCGACATCGGAAAAGGTCAACGCGGCCTATCCGCTGATCCTCACCACCGGCCGCATTCTCAGCCAATACAACGTGGGCGCGCAGACGCGCCGCACCGCGAACGTGGCGTGGCACGACGAAGACCGGCTGGAAATTCATCCGCACGACGCGGAGGAACGCGGTATCACCGAAGACGACTGGGTCGGCATCGAAAGCCGCGCCGGCCAAACCGTTTTACGCGCACGCATTTCCGAGCGCATGCAGCCAGGCGTGGTCTACACGACCTTCCATTTCCCGGGATCCGGCGCCAACGTCATCACTACCGAAAATTCGGACTGGGCCACCAATTGCCCCGAATACAAGGTGACGGCGGTGCAGGTGACGCGCGTGAACCAGCCATCCGAATGGCAGAAGCGCTACGAAGCGTTTTCCCAAACGCAGCAGGCATTGCTGGATGCAGCTGAAACATCCTGATTCGGGTCGTGGCTATGTGACTCGCCGCGTCGATCGCTATCGGCACGGCGAGCACGAATGCACCAGCGACGCCATCACCGAAGAAGTGCCCGTGGCGATGGTCTACAACGACGTACCCTTCGCCGTGATGATGGTGACGCCGCTGGACCTGGAGGATTTCGCGCTGGGCTTTTCGCTCAGCGAAGGCCTGGTAGCCAGGCCGGAAGACCTGCAAGCCATCGAAGTGCACCCGCGCTTGGAAGGCGTCGAGCTGGCCATGCGCGTGGCGTCCGATACGGTCGAGCAACGCGCCGGCAAGGGCGGCGAACGCTTGCTGCCCGGCCGCAGCAGTTGCGGATTGTGCGGCGCGCGCATGCTGGAAGATGCGGTGCGCCATCCTGCGCCAGTCGGTGAGGGGCCGCGCATCGAAGCGGTAGCATTGGAGCGCGCGCTAGAAACCCTGCAAGCCGCGCAACCAGTCAACAGCGCCACCGGCGCCGTGCATGCGGCAGCCTGGGTGGACGTGCAGGGCGCGATCATGCTGGTGCGCGAAGACGTGGGCCGGCACAACGCGCTCGACAAACTGATCGGCGCGATGGCCAGGGCACGCATCGATGTGCAACGCGGTTTTCTGCTCGTCACCAGCCGCGCCAGCTACGAAATGATCACCAAGGCGGCGAGCGCCGGCATCAGCGTGATGGCAGCGATTTCCGCACCCACCGCACTGGCGATTCACCTGGCTGAAAGTACGCATATGACCCTGGTCGGTTTTGCGCGGCCAGGCAGCTACGTCGTCTACACTCATCCGCAGCGTTTGCAGAATAGATCGGAGCATTCCTCAGCATGAACATCGAACGCCTGGTTGCGATGGTCAACGACATCAGCCGCTACTTCGAATCGGAACCGGATCAGGCAGCGGGTGCGGCAGGTGTGGCCGATCATCTGAAACGGTTCTGGGAACCGGGCATGCGCAAGCAGATGGCGGCGCATCTGGTCGCAGGCGGTGAAGGTTTGGAGCCGCTGGCGAGGAAGGGCGTCGAGCGGTTGGTGGAGATTGATAGCAAGCTGCATGCATGACACATGGGTTGGGGTGCAAGCCCTGATATATCCCCACGTTTTTTGCTTGCTATTTCAACAAAAGGCGGGGCTTGCATCGAATCCAATTCGGAGCGCCTCGGCCTTCGCCGGAATGACGATACGCCCGGTGACGTTTGCCTCCACCGCAATGCCGAAAAGGCCGCCATCACGCTGAGCTGGCGTGCGTGGCTCAATCACACGGCAGGTCCAGCCGCAGTGCTTGGGCCGACAACACACCGAAAGCCAACGTGCCCATCACGGCATAACCGCGGTCGTTGGGATGCAAGCCGGCATCGCCAGCACAAACACTTGCCATGCCAGGTGGCAAGGGATGTTGTGACGCCGCGATGGGCGATGGCTGATACTTTCCGGCCAGTGCCGCGGCAAAGGGAAGCACGCCATCGGCTTTCGCTTCGTGTTCGATCCAATCGTTGATCTGCTGACGCACGGCTTCCTTTTCCGGCGTGAACCATCCCGGCAAAGTGAATCCGGCAAACGGTGGCACGGTACCGAGGTAGATGCGCAAGCCATGCTGGTGCGCCACGTCCACCAGCATGCGCAGGCCGGCGATGATGTCGCCTGCAAGGGCGCCATGGGGCTGCCCGGTGTGGTCGATGCCGCGGTTGATGTCGTTGGTGCCGAGCAGCACCAGCACGTCGGTCACGCCGGGCTGGTCGATCACGTCGCGCTCGAAACGCTTCAATCCGGACATGCCCGCTTCCGGCTGGCCGATCTGGTCGGTGGTGAGTTCATCGGCGCTGATGCCCATGTTGACCACGGCCATGGGTGAACGCGCATCCGGTGCATTCGCCAACGTTGCGATGACGCCCGGCCAGGTCTTGGCCGGCGTACTGGCGAATGCGCCATCGGTGATCGAATCACCAAAGGCAACCACGCCGCGCGTCGTGCTGTCTGCCAATACATCCACGCCGTTGAGCACGTAGATGTGCGGCGAAGTATCGTCGCCGGCAAGCTTCAGGGGCTTTCGGTGCGCAAGCGTTTCCTCGTCGACGGCGTTCCCATCCACCGCTACCGTGGTTGCTGCCTGTTCCATCGGATGCATGTCGCTCAACGCCACGCTACCCGCAAAATAGAGGCTGACCACGACGGTGGACAGTGCAGGCACGTCCAGCGCGACTGCGTCGCTGGTGGCCAACTGGCCCGGCGGAATCGTCACGCTCGCTCGGCCATGAAAACGCAGCGTGCGATCACTGGTCTTGGTGATACGCGTAAGGTCCTGCGTATCCGTCGCGCTCAACGCTATGTGCGCGGAGGCGATCTGCAGCGGCGTGCTGCCAAAGTAATTCGACAGACGGATGCGAACCTTCCCGCCCCCGGTACTGGTTAAGACGGCCTGACGCAAGGTGAAGTCCTGGCTTGCGCTGCCGCTGTGGGCAGTCATTGCCTGCGCCCAGGTAGCCACCCATTTCTGTCCCGCTGCGGACATGTCCGCATGCGCCGGCAGGATCAGCAGCATGGCAAGCATCAGCGTCGGCCACGAACGGGACTTCATGCATTCTCTCCATCGGTATGGATCAAGACGGTGCGCAACACGACTCCCGCTTCACCAGGGTGAACTTCATTACCTGATGCTCCACCGCTCGCTCGCTCGCTTCGTCACGGCGGCGGAGCTGATCCAGGATCAGGCGTACTGCCGTTCGTCCCATGGCGGCCACGGGTTGGTGAATGGTGGTCAGCGCAGGCCAGATGGTGACGGCCACCGGCGTATCGTCGAAGCCCACCACGGTGAGATCGCGCGGCACGTTCAAGCCCATGCCATGAGCCACGGCAATGGTGGCGGCGGCCATATCGTCGTTGCTGGAAAAGATCGCGCTGGGGCGATCCGTCTCCTGCAGCAGTTTGCGCGCCGCCGTCAGGCCCGATTTATAGGTAAACAAGCCCTGCGCAATGTGAGCTTCGGGCACCGACAGGCCGGCGGCCGCCATGGTGTCGAAAAAGGCCTGCGCACGCAGCTGCGCCGGTGTGTGCGCGGGATCGCCCTTGATGAAACCAATGCGGCGATGGCCCAGCTTGAGCAGGTATTGCGTCATCGCGCATGCGCCCTGGTAATCGTCGATGCGCACCGAGGTGACGCCTTCCATCGGCGAACCTGTCGCCACAGCCACCACCGGTACGTTGGCGGTGTCGAGTTGCTGGATGGTCTGGCGCGAATCGCACAGCGGCGGCGGCAGGATGACGCCATCCACGCTCGCAGCCAGCAAACGCTCCATGGCCTGCCGCTGGCTGCGCATGCCGGCGCACTTCTCAAGCATGATCTGCGCACCGCTCAAGCTGCTTTCTTCCAGCACGCCAAGCATGAACTGGTTGAGGTACGCCGCGCTGGGGTTGCTGTAAAGCACACCGACGCGCGCGATGCTGGACATACGCAGCGAACGCCCGACGAGGTTGGGCCGATAATCCAGCGTCTTGGCCGAGGCCAGCACGCGCTCGCGCATGGCCTGTCCCACCTGCGGGTTGTTGTTCATTACCCGCGACGCGGTCATGGGCGAAACGCCGGCATGTCGCGCAACGTCGAGAATGGTGATGGATTGGCGGTGTTTGCGTGGTGGCATGGGCCTCGTGAGTTTGGCGGCTGCGTAGATGGGGTTGGCGCAGCGTAACCCAACAGATCGCTCCGAACGTGTTGAGGAGTAGCGCCCTCTCCCCCATCTTTGATCAATAACGGGGGAGAGGGCTGGGTTGAGGGGAGAATCTCGCGGGATAGTTAGTTCCATGCGAGATTCAAAAGAGCAAAACTTGCATGCTGACCACGTTTTCTCGCAAGCCCAGCCCCTCACCCTAACCCTCTCCCCGGAGGGAGAGGGAACTGGTCTGTCGCGTTGGGTTGTTATCCACTCAGAAATTCGCCCGCACCCCCACCATATACCTCCGGTCGAACATCGTCGTGTCCGCCACCTGGTTCGGCCACACCAGGTAATAGCGTTCATGCTCATTGGTCAGGTTCGACGCCTGCACGAACAATTGCACGTTGGGCGTGAGCTTGTAGCTGAGCGATGCATCCAGGTAGAACGTGGGCGCCTGATATACCTCCAACCCAGCCACACCGCCGAAGTTCTGCGACACGGCACGCTTGGAGCGATAGTTGCCGGCGAGGCGCGCCTCGAAGCGGTTGTCCTGGTACCACAGCGCTACGTTTGCCTGCTCCTTGGAGTTGTCCTGGAACGGAATTTCGTTGCCGGCCAGGTCTCTGCCGGTGTTGCTCGGCGAATAGGTGAAGTTGGCATCCACGCCTAAATTGCCCCAGAAACCCGGCAGGAAACGAAAATCCTGCTTGGCCGCAAGCTCCACGCCGCGCAGCGAATTGCCGCGGCCTTGCAGTGGGCCGGTGATCGCCACGCAACGGCCGCGCACCACGCCATCTTCATCCGGAAGGCTGCAGGTCTGCACGCTGCCGTTCTCGATAAAGCTCTGCACCTTGATGTAGAAGGCGGCCACGCTGAGCAGGGTCGACCGCCCCATGTAGTACTCGAGGGAAAGATCGTAGTTGGACGAGCGCCATGGATCGAGGTTGGGGTTACCCGTAGTGGAACCGCCCAGCACCCGGAACAGCGTGGAACCCGGCGTGGAGGTGTCGATGGCGTAGTTGAGCGTGAGGCCTCCGCCCCATTGATCGAGATTGAGCGGCATCATGTTCTTCGAATACGCAAAGCGCAGCCTGAGCGACGGCGTGAAATCGAAGGCGACGTTCAATGCCGGCAGGTAATCGTTGTAGGAGCGATTGGTTCGGACCGTGCCATTGTCGTGCGCCAGCAATCCATAAGGCTCGCTGTTGCCGACGACGTGCTGCGTGACGTCCAGATCGGTATGCACCATGCGCACGCCCACGTTGCCGCTGATCGGCACGGCACCATCGAAATTGAAATCGCCCTGCAGATAGGCCGTGCGCTCTTTCAGCATGAGGTCCCAGCTGCCGCCCGGATCGACGTTGCGCATCTCGCCGGGGTAAAGCGCGTTCTGAAACGCCAGCACGTTGTCCATCGTGGCAGGGTCGAGGTTATAGATCGACACGCCACCGACACCGGCCAGATTGCTGTACCGATGCATATTGCCGTTGATGAGCGATGGAAGCTGGCTGGGGTTCTGCGCGGAAAGCACACCGGCACGGTAATAGCCCTGTGCATTGCCGGCCGTGCAGGCGCCCGGCACGCCGCCGCCATTGAGCACCACGTCTGCCGCCTTCCAGCGCACCAGGCATCCCGATGGATCGCTGGCGCCATCGCCCGCATACACCGGCGCCACCATATTGAAATTGATGTTCGATGCGGTGCGGATGCTGTTACGCACGCCGAAGTCCAGCTTGAAACCGGAATCGTCGAAGTTGTAGTGGCCGTCGGCACGGAAGATCGTCATGCCGCTGGAGCGTTCGTGATTGCCTTCGCTGGAGATGGTCTTCAGCGCATAGTTGTTGGCATTGGATAGAAAACTGTTCAATTGGGATGGCAGCGCCACGGCCATGTTGTCGCCACGCATGTCCACGATCACCGGCACGGTATTGGGCGCGAAACCCGCCGGATTGAACACGCGATTGCCGCCAGGGTAGATGTACGTACCCGGTGGCGCGGCCGTGACCGGGGAGTTCGGCCATTGCGAGCCATCCGCATCGCTGAACTGCACATAGCTTTGCATCAACAGTTCATGCGCGCTGGCCGAGAGGCCGCGCACGCTGCCGGTGAAGTTGCCGCCATTGTCGTAATCCAGTTGCAGGTTGAAGTTGCGCGATACGGTGCGGGTGACGTCGTCTTCTGCATACGTTTCCATGTCGCCCAGCCACTTCTGGTAAACCTGCGTGGTGTAGATCTCCTGATTCCAGCCCTGGTTGTCGTTATAGGGACCGGCGATACGCTTGCCGGTATCGGTCGCCACCAGCGGGACAAAGGTGGCGCCCAGCCAGGACGAAGAATTGAGCTGGTAGCCGTTGGCGCGCACGTATTGATTTTGATGGGTATAGAACACGTCGCCGGTCAAGGTGAAGCCGGCGCCCAGATCCGCTTGCCCCGACGCGTTGAGGCCAAGGCGCTGGCGTTCGATCTGGCGATCGGAGATGGCGAAATCCTCGCTGCCGTAGAACGCGTCATTGGCATTGCCGTTGCCATTGACGTCCACATTGCCACCGCCGAGCTGGTGGATTTGCGAAGGAATGGGCGCCGAGCCGAATGCGCCCAGGAAACCATCGCTGGCCGTCGCGCTCTTGGCGTTCTCGCCGAAGAACTTGCCGCCGTATGAATCCATGCCCGTGATGGAATCGTTCAACGTGGTATCGGAGTAAGCCGCCGAAACGAGCACGCCCCATTTGCCGCCCGCATTGAAACTGGCAAGCCCGTTGACTTCCGGGCCGGCTTTTTTTGATGTCCCGCCATATTCGCCGTCGGCCGACCCGGCAAACGTCCAGCCGTTCTTCAAATCCCAGGGACGCCGCGTCCGCAAATTGATCGAACCGGTAATGCCATTGTTCAACAGGCTGGCCGTGGGCGTTTTGATCACATCGGCGCCAGCGAACAACTGCGAAGGAATATCGGTGAAATTCGGCTGCGCGGAAA
>Ga0207702_10002491_pt1 | contig 17390 bp, 18 predicted proteins | sample KBSCornC62_FD_184302 | JGI IMG/M metagenome (GOLD analysis project Ga0207702, IMG submission 184302) | Corn rhizosphere microbial communities from Kellogg Biological Station, Michigan, USA - KBS Corn C6-2 (SPAdes) (version 2) | ecosystem: Host-associated > Plants > Roots > Rhizosphere > Soil ...
CTGCTCGATCGTCGACGAGAGCGTCGGCAAGCTGATCGCATCGAATCCCAAGGAGGCCACACGCAGGGGCTACGTCGCCACGAAGGGTCCCGACGGCAAGCTCGTCGTTCGGCAGCGGCCCGGTCCCGACAACGCACTCGGGCGCATCAAGCTCGAAATGCCCAACCCCTATGACGTGTACATCCACGACACCCCGTCCAAGGATCTGTTCGCCAGCTCACGCCGCGCATTCTCGCACGGCTGCATCCGGACCGAGGATCCACAAGGGCTCGCCGTAAGCCTGCTGGGGTCCGAACAGCAGACGGAAGTAGACATTCTCCTGTCGACGGGGGTGTCGAGGACCTTGAGACTCGCCCAGCCGATCCCGGTCTACATCGTCTACTTGACGGCGGAGGGCGATGGAGCGGCCCCGGGCGGGGTCGCGACCTACGCCGACATCTATCATCGCGATCCGCGCTGAGGGTCGCGATCAGTCCTCCGCGCCAAGCCCGCCGGCGAACGCGATCCGCAAGGCCTCCGAGAGGCTGCGAACCTTCAGCTTGCTCATCAGGTTCGCCCTATGCACTTCCACCGTGCGCGAACTGATGCCCAGATCGTAAGCGATCGTCTTGTTGGGAAGGCCCTTCGCCAGACCTTTCAGCACGTCTTGCTCACGAGCGGTAAGGCTGGCGATCACGACGGCGGCATCCTGCGCGCGATCCGCTCGTCCGGCCCTGTCCTCCAGCCGCGCGAAGGCCGCCTCGATGGCGTCCAGCAATCGCGTCTTCTCGAACGGCTTCTCCAGGAAATCAACGGCGCCGGCCTTCATAGCGCGTACCGCGATCGAGATGTCGCCGTGGCCGGTGAGCACGATCACCGGCAGGGCAATTCCGCGGTCCAGCAATGCCTGCTGAACTTCAAGGCCGTCCATTTCGGGCATCCGGACGTCGAGCAGGACGCAGCCGTTGGCTACTTGGCGGGCCTCCTTCAGAAAGGCCACGCCCGAAGGCCATGTCTCGACGTCGAACCCCGATGTCTTCAGCATGAAGCTCGCGGAGCGGCGGATCGCCTCCTCATCGTCGACGATGTGGATCAGCCGGCGATCAGCCATCTTCCTTCTCCGTTTCAGCTTTCATGAGGGTAAAGTGGAATTGCGTCCCGCCACCGCGGCGCGGCTCCGCCCAGATGCGGCCGCCACTCGCCTCGACGATGGTGCGGCAGATCGAGAGGCCGAGCCCCATGCCGCTGGGCTTCGTCGACTCGAAGGCCCTAAAAAGCCCCTCCGCCAGCTGCGGAGCTATGCCCGGCCCACTATCGGCGACGGTGACGCGAACCATCCCGGCGGCATCGTTGCGGCTGGACACGACGAGCTCCCGGACGGGCGCGTCCTGCATCGCCTCGACCGCGTTGCGCATCAGGTTGATCAGAACCTGTTGCGTCTGGATGCGATCGACGAGCACCGGGCTCGCCGACGGGTCGAGATCAAAGCGCGCGGTGACGCCGCGTTCGCGGGCTCCGAGCAGAGCGAGCTGCGAGGCCTCCGCTATCAGCGCCGGCAGATCTTCCACGCTCTTCTCGATCTCGCCGCGCGCGACGAACTCGCGCAGACGCCTTACAATCTGTCCCGCCCGAAACGCTTCCCCTGCGGCATCCTTCAAGGCCTCCCGGATCATCGGCATGTCTCCCGTCCGCGGGTCGGCCAGCAGATCGGTGATCCCTTCCATGTAGTTCGCGATGGCCGTGATCGGCTGGTTCAGCTCGTGCGCCAATGTGGAGGCCATCGTCCCCATGGCACTGACGCGTGCGGCATGAACCAGGTTGGATCGCATCTCTCCGACGCGCCGCTCCGTCTCCTGCTGCTCCGTCAGATCCCGCACGAAGCCCGTGAAGACGCGCTCGCCGTCGGTGAGAGCTTCGCCCACGAACAGCTCCATCGGAAAGGTAGCGCCGTCCTTCTTCCGCCCGGTCACAATCCGCCCTCGACCGATGATCCGACGCTCGCCGGTCGTGAGATAGCGCGCGAGGTAACCGTCGTGCCGCTCACGATCGGGGGACGGCATCAGCATGCTGACGTTGGACCCGAGCACCTCCTCCTCCGAAAAGCCGAACAGCTTCTCGGCCGTGCGGCTGAATGACAATATGTGCCCGTGGACGTCGATCACCACCATCGCGTCGGGAACCGTCGATAGTATCGATTCCAGGTGCGCTGCGCTCGCCCGGAGCCTCCTTTCGATCGCACGCTGCTCGGTCACGTCGCGCACGATCTTGCTAAAGCCGCGCAGCTGGCCCGCACTATCCTGCAAGGGGGTGATAGTCACATGCGCGAGGAATTCGGATCCATCCTTGCGCAGCCGCCAGGCCTCTTCCTCCAGCTTTCCCTGGGCGCGCGCCGTTTCGAGATCCTGCGCCGGCTTCCCCGCTTCGCGCTGGTCGGCCGGATAGAACAGCGACGTGTGCAGCCCGAGCACCTCCGCCTCGCTCCATCCCTTCATCCGTTCGGCGCCCTTGTTCCAGAGCGTCACGTTGCCGGCAGGATCGAGCATGTAGATGGCATAGTCATGCGCAGCGTCGACCAACAGGCTCAGCTCACCTGCCAAGCCGCCATCCTCTGGACTTCCCGAGCCGCTTCGCCGGTCCATCAACTTTCTCCCGCGGCTTCGTTAGCGCGTTCCAGCGCCAGGAAAAGCGCTCCGAGATAAAAAAGACTACCCGGCGCGCGCAAGCCTAGAGGGCGAGGACCACTCGCCCCTCGATTTGACCGGCGGACAGCTTGGCGAACACGTCGTTGATCGCTTCAAGCGGCTCGCGCGTGACTTTGGCATGCACCTGCCCATTGGCCGCGAAGGCGATGGCTTCGTCCAGATCCCGCCGCGTCCCGACGATGGAGCCACGAATTGTTATCCGCTTGAGCACGACGTCGAAGATCGGCGTAGGGAAATCCCCAGCCGGAAGTCCCACCAGGGAAACGGTCCCCTTACGACGTGCCATCGCAATGCTCTGGCGAAACGCGGGCTGCGAGGGAGCAGTGACAAGGACCCCATGCGCCCCGCCGCCCGTCAATCTGCATACCTGCTCGGCCGCATCGACCTCCGTGGCGTCAACCACAGCGTCGGCGCCGGAAGCTCGGGCGAGCTCAAGCTTGTCCGCCGAGACATCGATGGCGACCACGAGCATGCCCATTGCCTTGGCATACTGAACCGCAACATGGCCGAGACCGCCGACACCCGAGATCGCAACCCACTCGCCTGGTCTGGCCTCAGTCTCCTTGAGGCCCTTGTAGGTAGTCACGCCGGCGCAGAGGATCGGCGCCATTGCATAGAAGTCTGCGTCCGACGGCAGTCGCCCGACGTAATCCGCATTAGCCAGCACATAGTCGGCGTAGCCGCCATCAACGCCATATCCGGTATTGTGCTGATGATCACACAAGGTCTCCCAGCCGGTCTCGCAATATTCGCAATGGCCGCATGCGTCGTGCAGCCACGGCACCCCCACCGCATCGCCCTCCCGCAAGCCTACGACCCCCTTCCCTAGCCCGGCGACGACGCCGACTGCCTCGTGGCCCGGGACGAAGGGCAGCGTGGGCCGGACCGGCCAATCGCCGTTCGCGGCGTGCAAGTCGGTGTGACAAACGCCGCTTGCGATCACACGCACGAGAAGTTCTCCAGGCCCCGGCCGCGGCACGGGGCGCTCGTCGATAGCGAGCGGCTTGCCGAACTCGTGCACCACCGCCGCGCGCATCATCTCCATTTTCCCATCCCTTCGCAGTTCGTAACGCGGGTCGTGTTGGCTCAGGCAGGGTCCACAACCTTGACCATCTGGAACTCCACCGGCTCCGCGGAATGCAGCCGCGCCACGAAACCCATCTCGCGCTGGAGGTTGATCGCTTCCCTGTCGTCCCCGCTCTCGAGCGAGTTGACGCGCCGGAGCCCGCGCGCGGCGGCACAAGCGAGCACGTGCTCCAGCAGGGTCCAGCTCACGCCGCGACCCTTCCAATCGGACCGAACCGACAGCGTGACCTCAGCGCTCTGCCCGCCCGACTCCTCGGCAAGCGTGCAGCAAGCAACCGGGGAACCGTCCTCAGCAAAGGCGATGTAGGTCATCATCCCCTGAGCAGGGTCGAGCAATGCATCAAGCTGGTCCGCGCTCAGCTTCTTGATCGTGCCCATGAAGCGGAAGCGCAGATCCGCCGCGCTCACATTGGCAAACAGGTCGGCCAGCAGGTCGCGATCGTCGCTTCTCCCAGGACGGACGTGCAGCTTAACGCCGCTGCGCGTGGTCAGATCGGCCGACCATTGGCCCTTCGCCTCGTGTCGTGCCGCTACGGTTGCCGATGCCATGACTCTTCTCCCGATCGTCGGAAATCCTGCGGGGAAGATGATCGTTCGGCAGTGCGGTCTCCATACGTATTAATCCCATGGGTCCCACGGCGGGCATAGGAGCATTACGTAAAGACCACGCAGTGCCGCCTGCCGCATGGGGGATCCGAACAGAAGGATTGCCATGCCCCAAACCGCATCCGGAGCGGCCGAAGCCCCCACCATCTTGTTGCTTGAGGATGAGCCCGCCGTGCGCCGCTCGCTGCAGCTGCTGCTGCAGGGCAGCGGCTTCGCTGTGCGAAGCTACGCCTCGGGCGCCATGCTCCTCGCCGACCCGTGCGCGAAGGATGCCGCCGCCCTGGTCGTGGACTACCGCTTGGCGGACGGTAACGGCCTAGCGGTCGCTCGCGCGCTGCACGAGGCAGGTTTTGCCGGGCGGTCCATTCTCATCACGGCTTATCCTTCGCGGGAACTCTTCGCCGCCGCGGAGGCCGAGGGTTTCTCGCGCATCTTCGAAAAGCCGCTCGCCAATCGCGTGCTGGTCGAGGCGGTGGCGGAGCTCGTTCGATGAACTCGATACCTCCGAGGGCGCTGCTGCCGGATGCAGCGGAGGAGCACGACTGGACCTACTACGCAGAGCTTCTGGCGACGCCGGTTCCGCGCTACACCTCTTATCCGACCGCTGCGGAATTCCACGACGAGATTACTGCGGCGGACATGGCGGAAGCGCTTCGTTCGGTCGGCGCTGCCGCTCCGGTCTCGCTCTACCTGCACATTCCCTATTGCCGTGAGATCTGTTGGTATTGCGGCTGCAATACCGGCGCAGCCAATCGCTCGGGACGCCTCGACGCCTATCTGGAAGCGCTGCACGCCGAGATCGACCTCGTCGCTTCGACCTTGGACGGGCGTGGCTGCATCGGGCGGGTAGCCTTCGGCGGCGGCAGCCCCAACGCCATTGCGCCCGCGCTATTCGGCGCACTGGCCACGCACCTCCGGGAGGCCTTCGGCCTTGCGGCACCGATCATATCGGTGGAGGTCGATCCGCGCGGCTTCGATACGGACTGGGCCGACGCATTGGGTGGCAATGGCGTGACACGCGCCAGCCTCGGGGTGCAGACCTTCGCGCCCCATCTGCAGGCCGCGATCGGCCGGGTTCAGCCCGCGGAACTGATCGAGCGAAGCGTCGAACTACTGCGTGGCGCAGGCGTGACCTCGCTCAACTTCGACCTCATGTATGGCCTCCCCGGCCAGACCGACGGGGATCTGAGCGATTCCATCCGCAACGCGGTCGCCCTCCGTCCTGACCGCCTGGCGGTGTTCGGCTATGCGCACGTGCCCCATCTTATCCCGCGTCAGCGGCGTATCGACGCGACCAACCTGCCCGACACGCATGCGCGCTTCCGGCAGGCAGAGCTCGCCCATCGCGAGCTGACTGCCGCCGGATATGCCGCGGTCGGCTTCGACCACTTCGCCTTGCCTGACGACGCCCTTGCCTCGGCATCGCGGGACGGCTCGCTGCGACGCAACTTCCAAGGTTTCACCGAAGACAAAGCGGAAATCCTCATCGGGCTCGGGGCCACCGCGATCAGCAGCTTTCCCGATCGCCTGCTTCAGAACGAAAAGAACGTCGGCCAATACCGCGCACTGGTCGGGGGCGGCGTCCTGCCGGCCAGCCGCGGCATCCAGCGCAGCGCCGACGACCGGCACCGTTCGCGGATCATCGAGCAGTTGCTTACGAGTGGGCACGTGAACGCTGCCTCCCTCGTGGGGATGGAGGAGGGAATTTCCCGCCTGGCCCCTTATCTGGCGCGTGGGCTCGTGCATCTTTCCGAGAACGGCCTCGATCTTGCCGTCGATGCGCTACCCTATGCGCGGTCGATCGCCTGCGCCTTCGACAAGTATCGCGGCCAAGCGAGCACGCGGTTCAGCTCGGCGGTCTAGGGGCCCAGGTCAGCAGCTCGTCCCGCGCCGCTTGCGGCTCGCGCAAAACGGTGCGTGACATCCGGACGGACAACTCTTGTCGTGAGCCGGCTTCCCGTCCTGCCGAATTGGCAGGTCGACCAAGCCGCCATGGCAGGAGCGGACGCGCGCCATTCCCGCGGAGGAGGGTGCCACCATCAGCCCCACAGCGGCGAACAGGCCGCATATCGATGCTGCCCGCTTCATGCTTCGCCCTCGTCGTCGATCAGGATGCGCACTGCCGCGCCATCGAGATCCTCATATTGCCCGCGCGAGAGCGCCCACAGAAACGCAGCGAGTCCGCTCAGCCCGAGCAGCAATGCAACCGGAATGAGGAGCGCGAGCCCGCTCACCGGGCGCAGTTCCTGAGCCGCAGCGCATTCGCGAGCACGAGCACCGACGAGGTCGACATCGCGGCTGCCGCGATCAGCGGCGTGACGCGACCGCTGATCGCCAACGGGACAGCAAGCAGATTATAGCCGATGGCGAGCGCGAAGTTCTGGCGCACGATGGAACGGGTGCGGCGCGCCGCCCGGACGGCGACCGCCACTGGCATCAGGCGATCACCAAGGAACACGACATCCGCTGCGCTCTGCCCCACGTCCGTGGCGGAAGCGGGTGCCATTGAGACATGGCCGGCTGCGAGCGCCGGACCGTCGTTGAGACCATCGCCGACCATCAACACGCGCCGGGCGGCCGCCTGCAGCAACGCGATCGTATTGACCTTGTCGGCGGGCATAAGCTCGGCCAGAGCCGGCGTCCCGAGCGCCTGTGCAACAGGTTTGACCGCCTCCTGACGATCGCCGGATAGTATCGCCGGATCAAGCCCCATGGCCGCGAGTTGCTCGATCGTGTCCCGCGCATCGATACGGATTTCGTCGGCGAAGCGCAGCAGCGCGGGAGTGCTGCCGCCCGAAACAAATGCGACTTGTAGTGTAGCGCCCTCGCCAGCTTCGGCTCCGAGCCAGCTCGGCCGGCCCAGCGCGACGCGCGCTCCGCGAAGCCTTCCCTCGATCCCGAGCCCCGGATGTTCCCTCAGATCCTCGACCGGCGCGGCCATCACCTGCTGGCCTTCCAGGTAAGCGGCAAGGGCCCGGGACAGGGGATGGAGAGACGCGCGCGCCAGCGCAAGCACAGCCTGTTTCTCATCCGGCGTGAGCGAGAGCGAGCCGATGGGCTGGAGCCGACCGCGCGTGACGGTCCCGGTCTTGTCGAGCCGCACGCAATTCGCCTCGGCGAGGCGTTCCAGAGCCGAGCCGTCCTTGACCAGGATGCCGCGCCTCATGAGCGCGCCTGCCGCGACGACCTGCGCGACGGGCACCGCGAGCCCGAGAGCGCAGGGGCATGTGATGATCAGCACCGCCACCGCGATCAGGAGCGATTGATGCCAGCCGGCGCCGGCGAGCATCCATCCCCCGAAGCTGAGCAGCGCCAGCGCATGGACGGCAGGCGCATACAGTCGTGCGGCCCGATCGGCGATCCGGACGTAGAGCGAACGGCTCTGGCCCGCCGCCTCCATCATCCGCATGATCTCGGCGAGGCTGGTCCGGTCGCCTGCGGCGGTCACCCGGACCGTGAGCGGATGGCTCAAGTTGAGCGTGCCTGCGGCGGCCGTTCCACCCGCGGACAGTGCCTCGGGCAGGGTTTCGCCGGTGACCAGCGAGCAATCGACGGTGCTTTCCCCCTCCTCGACGACCCCGTCGGCGGCGAAGCGCTCGCCCGCGGCGACCAGCATCCGCATGCCGGGCTCGAGGTCGGCGGCGCGCTTCCAGGCGGTGTTTCCGCCCGGAAGCAGGATCGTTGCGCCCGGGGCGGTCTCGCGCATAAGCGCTGTCACGCCGTCTCGCGCGCGATCACGCATCGCGCAGTCGAGATAGCGGCCGACGAGAAGGAAGAAGAGGAGCGAGACCGCACCGTCAAAATAGGTATGCGGGCCGCCCACGATCGTCTCGAAAAGGCTTAGCACGGTCGCCAGCACAACGCCGATCGAGATCGGCACGTCCATGTTGGTGCGGCGTCGGCGCAGCGCGGCCCAAGCGGACTTGAAGAAGGGCCGACCGGCATATGCGACGGTCGGCATAGCGATCAGAGCCGAAAGCCAGTGGAAAAGGTCACGCGTCGGACCCGACGCGCCCGCCCAGACCGATACAGACAGGAGCATCACGTTCATCGCCCCGAAGCCGGCGACGGCGAGCGCGCGGAGGAGCGCCGTGCTCTCGGCCCTGTCCGCGCTGGGCGCCACGGCGGAGACCGACTCCGCGTCGAATCCCAGCTCGCCGATGGCGCGCCGCAGCGCCTCCGCAGTAACCTCGGACGAGTGATCGATGGAGACCCGCTTGCTGGTGAAGTTAACCCGCGCGTCGCGGACCCCCGGAATCGGCCGTAAGCCGTTTTCGATCTTGGCGATGCAGGCCGCGCATTTGACGCCGGGCAGCACGAATTCGACATGCTCGCTTGCGACCGCATCGTTCACAGGGACAGCTCGTCGACATACGATGCGCGCTGGCCCGCACGCTCCGCGGTCACGCGAATGCGCCAGCGGCCGTGAGGAAGCCGCTCACGGCTATTGTATTCGCCATTGTCCGCGCGAACGAAATGGATCGCGCGGTCGGGCAGATGGCCCAGAGGATGAATGGCGTCGCCGGTCAGCGTGGCATCCCGGATCAAGGCTTCCGGCCCGGTCAGGACCACCGTCACCTTGGCATCCTGATGGCCGATGGTGGCGCTCCAGCCCAACCTGTCCTGCGCCTTCGCCTCGTCGAGCCAGCGATTGAAATGCTGGCTCGCGACATAGCTGTTCTCCACCACCGTGCCGGTGAAGCTGCGCTCCGCGATCGTCGCCATGAGGGCGTTGACCCCAATTACGACCGCGAAGAAGCCGACGATGCACGCGAGCATGTGATAGCTGGTGAAGCGGCGCGTCATTGTCCTTCCTCCGGGCGCTCGAAGCGCACCGTCTTCGCGGCGGTAGAATGCTCTTGATCCAGCGCGGCCACCGAAAGGCTGTAGTGATCCGGTCCCGTCTCCGGGCCGCGCACATAGATTCGCCTCCTCTCCACCTGGTCCGGGCCGACCGTGAAGGTCAGCGAGGACGCTGCCGCCTTTTCGCTGCCGAGCGAGTCCCACATCGTCGCCGCAGGGAGCCCCTCGATCGCGAGCCGCACCGTCCGTGGCCGCTCTTCCATATTGCGGACGTGGATGCTGTAGGCGTTGCGCACGTCGCCGTTAGAAAGCCGCGTCCAAAGCGGATTGCGCTCCTGCGCCACCGACAGGTCGAGACGCGTGCGTTGGCCGAGCGAAAGGGCCATGGCACTCCCGACCACCGCCCACAGGCCAAAGTAGATCAGCGTGCGCGAGCGCAACAGGGTTCGCATCACCGGCACCGGTGGCCGGCCGCCGGCCTCAGCCTCGCAGTCCTCGAGCGTGGCATAGTCGATCAGTCCGCGCGGGCGGCCGAGCTTCTCCATCACCTGGTCGCAGGCGTCGATGCAGAGCGCGCAGGTGATGCACTCCATCTGCGGTCCGTTACGGATGTCGATGCCGGCGGGACAGACCTGGACGCATGCAAGGCAGTCGACGCAGTCGCCGAATTCGCCCGCCTTCTTGATGCCGTGGGAACGCGGCTCGCCGCGCCAATCCTTGTAGGTGACGATTAGCGACCGCTCATCCAGCATCGCGCCTTGAATGCGCGGCCAGGGGCACATGTAGTTGCACACCTGCTCGCGCATCCAGCCGGCGAGGACGTAGGTGGTGGCGGTGAGGATGCCGACCGTCGCATAGGCGACCGGCGCGGCGTGGCCGGCCAGGAATTGCCGAGCGAGTGCCGGTGCATCCGCGAAATAGAAGATCCAAGCGCCGCCGGTCGCCATGGCGATGGCAAGCCATATCCCGTGCTTGACGACCTTGCGCACCACCTTGGCCACCGACCATGGGCCGCGCTTGAGCTTGAGCTGCGCGTTGCGGTCGCCCTCGACGAACCGCTCGACATGAAGGAACAGGTCCGTCCAGACGGTCTGAGGGCAGGCATAGCCGCACCAGGCGCGGCCTACCGTGGATGTGATCAGGAACAGGCCGACGCCCGCCATCACCAGCAGGCCCGCGACGTAATAGAATTCGTGCGGCCAGATCTCGATCGAGAAGAAATAGAAGCGCCGATGGGCCAGGTCGACCAGCACCGCCTGGTCCGGCGCGTAGGGTCCCCGGTTCCAGCGGAGCCAGGGCGTCGCGTAGTAGATCGTGAGCGTGACCACCATGATCGCCCACTTCAGCCGGCGGAAGAAGCCGTCGACCGCCTTGGGGAAGATGTCGGGGCGGCGGGCGTAAAGCCCGCCGCGCCGTGCTTCCAGGCTAGACATCACTCGCCGCCGCCGAGCGAATGGACGTAGGCGGCGAGCATGTTGAGCGAAGCCCTGTCCAGCTTCTTACCCCAAGCCGGCATGACGCCGTAGCGCGCGTTCGTCACGGTCTCGGTGATCGTGTCGCGATCGCCTCCATAGAGCCAGATCGCGTCCGTCAGGTTGGGCGCGCCGAGCTGCCGGTTGCCCTTGCCCTGCGCGCCGTGGCACGCCGCGCAATTGGCCGCGAACACTTCCGAACCGCGCCGCGCCGAAATGCTGGCCGGTTCCTGATGGGAGATGTAGCGGACATAGGAGACGGCGTCCTGGATCTGGTCCGCGGTCAGGATTCCGTCGCGCCCGAACGCCGGCATCTGCGACATGCGCGTCTGCTTGTCGCCTGGCTGGCGGACGCCATGCTCCAGCGTCTGGCGGATCGTCTTGACGTCGCCGCCCCACAGCCAATCGTCGTCGGTCAGATTGGGAAAGCCCTTGCGACCGCTGGCGCCCGTGCCGTGGCATTGGACGCAATTGACCTTGAACGCGGCGCGTCCGCCCTCGACCGCCGACTGCATCAACGCCGAATTCGGCGGAATCCGCTCGATGGGGGTGTTGGCGATCGCCAACCGCATGCCGGCGCGGCCTGCTTCGACCTTGGCCTGCTCGGCCGCAAGCTGCCCGTGACTGGTCCAGTTCAACACGCCCGCAGTCGCGCGGTGGGCGAGAGGAATTGCCGGATAGGCGACGCAATAGCCGATCGCGAACAGGATACAGGCGTAGAAGCACCACAGCCACCACCGCGGCAACGGGGTGTCGAGTTCCTTGATGCCGTCCCATTCGTGCGAGGTCGTCTCGACCTTGGCTTCGGGCGTCGGCTTCTGCTGCTCAGCCATTGTGCGGCCTCTCGTCTTCGAAGGGGATCATGCTGGCGGCGCGCTGCGCGGCGCCCGAACCGGGTCGGAAGGCGCGCCACACGGCGCCGAGGAACACCAGCACGAGAAAGATCAGCCCGACGCTGTCGGCGAGCTGGCGAAGCGTCTCGTAGCTCATTGCGCCTGCTCCTTCGCAGCCGCCGCCTTGGTGTCGACCATCGTGCCGAGCACCTGCAGGTATGCGACGAGCGCATCCATCTCGGTCAGGCGCTTGGGATCGCCGTCGAAATCGCGGACCTGCGCGGTCGGATAGCGCTTCTGGAAGTCGCCATGATCCGCATCGGGATCGGCCTGGGCCAGCAGATCCGCGGCCGCATTGTCGATCTGGTCCTTGGTGTAGGGAACGCCGACGCGCTTGAGCGCCCGGAAGTTGGCCGCCGAATCCGGTACGGTCAGTTCATGCTGCGCCAGGAAAGCGTAGGACGGCATGATGGATTCCGGCACGACCGAGCGCGGATCCTTGAGGTGCTGGACATGCCATTCGTCCGAATAGCGACCACCGACGCGCGCCAGGTCCGGGCCGGTGCGCTCCGAACCCCATTGGAACGGGTGATCATACATGCTCTCGGCGGCCAGGCTGTAATGGCCGTAGCGCTCGACCTCGTCGCGAAACGGACGGATCATCTGGCTGTGGCAGCTGTAGCAGCCCTCACGCACGTAGATATCGCGTCCTGCCTGCTCCAGCGGCGTATAAGGGCGCATGCCCTTCACCTTCTCGATCGTGCTGTCGATCCAGAAGAGCGGCGCGATCTCGACGATCCCGCCGATCGCCACCGTGATGAGCGCCAGGACCAGAAGAAGCGTGATATTGCGCTCGATCCGGCCGTGGTCGAAGATTCGGCTTGCCATTGTCCAGGGTCCTTATTCGGCGGCCAGCAACTGCGGCGCGAGGTTGCGCTGGTCGTCCGCGGTGAGCGGCACGTCACGGTCGGCGTCGTAGGCTGCGTCAGTGAGCGGCGCTTCGTCGCGAAGCTTGCCGCGGATCGTCATGAAGACGTTCCAGGCCATCAGCACCGCACCCGAGAGGTAGAGGAGACCGCCGGCGGCGCGGATAATGTTGTAGGGCTTCAGGGCAGCGACGACTTCGGCGAAGCTGTAGACGAGATAACCGTCCGCCCCATATTCGCGCCACATCAGGCCCTGCATGATACCGGCGACCCACATCGACGAGACATAGAGGACGATGCCGGCAGTCGCGCACCAGAAGTGCCAGTTGATCATGCGCAGCGAATAGAGCCGCTCGCGCTTCCACAGCCGCGGCACGAGGAAGTAGACGGTCGCGAAGCTGATCATGCCGACCCAGCCGAGCGAGCCCGAATGGACGTGGCCGATGCCCCAGTCGGTATAGTGCGAGAGCGAGTTCACGCTCTTGACCGACATCATCGGGCCCTCGAACGTGGCCATGCCGTAGAAAGCGAGCGCGGCCACCTGCATCCGGATGATCGGATCGGTCCGAATCTTGTCCCACGCGCCGTTGAGCGTCATCAGGCCGTTGATCATGCCGCCCCAGCTCGGCATCCACAGCATGATCGAGAAGACCATGCCCAGCGTCTGCGCCCAGTCGGGCAGAGCGGTGTAGTGGAGGTGGTGCGGCCCGGCCCAGATGTAGAGAAAGATCAGCGACCAGAAGTGGACGATCGACAGCCGGTAGCTGTAGACCGGGCGCTCGGCCTGCTTTGGCACGAAGTAATACATCATGCCGAGGAAGCCGGCGGTCAGGAAGAAGCCGACCGCGTTATGGCCATACCACCATTGCACCAATGCATCCTGCACGCCCGAGAAGGCGGAATAGGACTTGGAGCCGACGATGCTCACCGGCATCGACAGATTGTTGACGACGTGCAGCATCGCCACGGTGACGATGAAGCCGAGATAGAACCAGTTGGCGACATAGATGTGCGGCTCGTGCCGCCTCACGATCGTGCCGAGGAACACCGCCAGATAGGAAACCCAGACGATCGTCAGCCAGATGTCGGCATACCATTCGGGCTCGGCATATTCGCGGCTCTCGGTGATGCCGAGCAGATAGCCGCTCGCCGCGATGACGATGAAGAACTGGTAGCCCCAGAACACGAAGCGGGCGAGCGCGGGGAACGCCAGGCGGGCGCGGCAGGTCCGCTGAACCACCCAGAAGCTCGACGCGATCAGCGCATTGCCCCCAAACGCAAAGATTACGGCGGACGTGTGGAGTGGGCGAAGCCGGCCGAAGGTCGTATATTCGAGCCCGAAGCTGAGCTGCGGGAACGCGAGCTGCAGCGCAATGAACAGCCCGGCGGCCATGCCGACGATGCCCCACAACACCGTCGCTATCATCCCCCAGCGGATGACGTCGTCGTAATAGCCCGTCTCGACCTTGGTAACTGCCGATCCAGCCGCAAGGCTGCGGTAGTCCGCCCGGGTCAGCGTCAGAAACGCGACCAGCAGGCCCGCGCACGTTGCGATACCCATCTGGATCGCGAACGCGTGGTCCGCCGTCATGACGCACGCCGTCAATGCGAGCAGCGCCAGGAAGAACCAGCCTGCTGATTTCAGATACAGATCAACCATGCCACCCCCGCAGCGGAGAAGTCCGCAGTCAGAGCGGCTTTGGCGTCGGAGGGCGCTCAATCGATATACGTGAATATACGGATTAGCCGAGGCTTCGCCGCGGGCTAGAAGGCACTCAACTTTTGATGAGGCCCCAATGCGCGCCGACTATCGCAACGCCTTTTCCGACGCCATCGACCGCCTCCACGCCGAGGGTCGCTACCGGGTCTTTATCGACATCCTCCGCAACAAGGGCATGTTCCCCAACGCGCGCTGCTTCGCCGGCCATAACGGGCCGAAGCCGATCACGGTCTGGTGCTCGAACGACTACCTCTCGATGGGGCAGCACCCGAAGGTGATTGCAGCGATGGAAGAAGCGCTGCACGACGTCGGCGCGGGATCGGGCGGCACGCGCAACATCGGCGGCAACACGCATTACCATATTGATCTCGAGGCCGAACTTGCCGACCTGCACGGCAAGCAAGGCGCCTTGCTCTTCACCTCGGGCTATGTCTCCAACGAGGCGACCTTGTCGACGCTGGCCAAGGTGCTGCCGGGCTGCATCATCTATTCGGACGAATTGAATCACGCCTCGATGATCGCGGGCATCCGCAATTCCGGCTGCGAGAAGCGCGTGTTCCGCCACAACGATCTTGAGCACCTGGAAGAGCTTCTGGCGGCGGATGACCCCGAACTGCCCAAGCTGATCGCGTTCGAGAGCGTCTATTCGATGGACGGCGACATCGCGCCGATCCACGCGATCTGCGACCTGGCCGACAAATATAATGCGCTGACCTATCTGGATGAGGTCCATGCGGTCGGCATGTACGGCCCGCGCGGCGGCGGCATCTCCGACCGCGACGAGGCGGCGCACCGGATCACGATCGTCGAGGGCACGCTCGGCAAGGCGTTTGGCGTGATGGGTGGTTATATCGCCGCCGACACGATGATCATCGATGTGATCCGCAGTTATGCGCCCGGCTTCATCTTCACCACCAGCCTGTCGCCGGTGCTGGTCGCGGGCGCGCTGGCGAGCGTGCGGCATCTGAAAGCGTCGAGCGTCGAACGCGAGGGCCAGCAGGCCGCCGCCGAAACGCTCAAGACCATGATGCGCGATGCCGGCCTGCCGGTGATGAACTCGACGACGCATATCGTGCCGCTGATGGTAGGCGATCCGGTCAAGGCCAAGCGGGCCAGCGACATCCTGCTCGCCGAATATGGCGTCTATGTGCAGCCGATCAATTATCCGACAGTGCCGCGCGGCACGGAAAGGCTGCGCTTCACTCCAGGCCCGACCCATGACGAGGCGATGATGCGCGAACTGGTCGACGCGCTGGGCGAGATATTTACACGGATGGAGACGAAGCTGGCCGCCTGAAACCCTCCCGGATCGTATCGACGACGCTTCAGGTCGCCGAGTATCAGTAGCTTATGCGTATCCAAATCTGTGAGAGAGGCGCCGATGCCAGTTTTGCTCGGGCTGTCTTTTCCAGCGTCTTCAGTCGGAGGGCAGGAAGCGCTCGATGATGTTCCGCGCCAGTCGCGCGGGGCGCATCGTCCTGGCGTCGACACAACACCAGCTCGACGTCGCTTCGGCCAGAACTTCCTCCCCCCGCCGGATAATGGTTTGGTAGAAAGCGCGCGCTCCCTGAACCTTCTCAAGCAAGGCAGTTACGATCACGGCATCTCCCATGAAGGCGGGTTTTCGGTACGTGATCTCATGCCTCAGGGCGACCCATAGGTGGCCAGCCACGGCGTCGGCCGGTGCGCGGCGGACCCAATGGTTCGTGACCGCCGCCTGTATCCACGTGAGGTAGACCGAATTGTTGACGTGACCCATGAAGTCGATGTCCGTAGCATGGATGCTGACTGCATAGGGATGCGGAGTCGCGGTATTCATTTCACAAGCCTCACGCGATCGGGATTACCTGATTCCCTTCCGGAGTGATTTGCTCTGGCGCAACGCTCCGTCCTTTGCCGACCGCTATCCTCATGCCCTACCGACAGCAGAGGCAAAGATGACCCAGGTCAGATTCGATGATGGCGGCATCGAAGTGGATGCGCGCCTGATTGGCAAGGCCCTCGGAATGGGGCCCGAGCTCGTGCAGGCGGGGCTTCGTGAAGGAAGCATTACGTCGTTATGCGAACGTGGAATCGATGAGGACGCCGGTTCATACAGGCTGAGCTTCTATACCCGGCACAGGCGCTTGCGGCTGGTGGTGGACGAGGGTGGCGAGATAGTGCGAAGTTCGACCGTCGGGTCGAAGGATAGGCCGTTGCCGGCATCCTTCCGCAAGCCCGGCGCCTGAACCGCGCCCGCTTCGGCCGCGTCTTCATCAAGAGCGCAGCGCTTCCACCGCTAACGATCAGGCTCTAGAACCGGATCGTGACCGCCGGCGTCCAATCTGAATCTGCCGCCATCGCGGCGCTGGAGATATTCGAAGGGATCTCCGCTTCGGCATTGCGCGACGTCATGGCAGCGGTGCGCGTGCGCGCCTTGCCACGCGGTAGGCGCGTCTTCGATCAGGGTGAACCGACCGAGCGAGCGCATGCGCTGCTCGAAGGAGCGGTCCGCATCTCTCAGGCCGGGAGCGACGGTGAGCAAGTGGTGATCCGCTTCATCGGCCCAGGCGAGATTTTTGGAGCTGTCGCCATATATACGGACCGCCGCTACCCGGCTGACGCCGTCACCATGGCCGACTCGCTGGAAGCAAGTTGGAGCCAAAGCGAACTCTATGCGCTGCTCGAAAAGCATCCCCGGATCGGCATCAACATGATTGCCATCGTCGGCCGTCGATTGGCCGAGCTTCAGGATCGGGTGCGTGAACTCGCGACGCAGCGGGTGGAGCGCCGGATCGCTCATACGCTGCTCCGGCTTTTGCGGCAGTTCGGACAGCCGGCGGAGGCAGGCTCGACCCTCTCCTTGCCGCTTCGGCGGAAGGACATCGCCGACATTACCGGCACGCGACTTCACTCGGTCAGCCGGGTCCTCGCGGAATGGGAGCGTGCCGGCCTGCTCGTGAGCAGCAATCAGCGGCTGACCGTTTGTTCGGTTAAGGACGTCGAGCGAATTGCTGAATCATAGAAGCTTGCGACAGCGCTGACGGTCCGAGACTTTGCGCTAGCGCAAACGCGCCAGCCAAGGAGCCGCTATGTTGGCGCCATATCGGTGTATAAACAATGAGCCGAACGAACCGATCTTGGTAGAACTTATCTGAAGAATCAGAAGAGGCAGTTGCGTCAGTCCAAAATTCTCAGCCGAAAGGGGACGACTGGTGACGGAGCAGGCAAAGACCGACGGGCAACCCTATGGGCCCGCCTCCAATGACTTCATAAGCGATATT
>Ga0207702_10002492_pt1 | contig 17387 bp, 17 predicted proteins | sample KBSCornC62_FD_184302 | JGI IMG/M metagenome (GOLD analysis project Ga0207702, IMG submission 184302) | Corn rhizosphere microbial communities from Kellogg Biological Station, Michigan, USA - KBS Corn C6-2 (SPAdes) (version 2) | ecosystem: Host-associated > Plants > Roots > Rhizosphere > Soil ...
GAGGTCGTCCCAGGATCCGGAGTAGGGCCAGATCCGCTCGAAGGGGAGGTAGGCGAGGTAGTTGACGGGGCCGTAGGTGTCGCCTTGGGAGACGTCGCTGGGGAAGTTGTCGTAGATCGGTTCCCCGTGGGCGATGCGGTCGGCGCCGACCACTCCTGCGTAGCCAACGTCGACGGCGCCGGAGTCGGCGAGGTTGAGGCCGACGCGGAAGCCCATCAGGAAGAGGGCGGCGATGACCAGCCACATCGTCGGCCAGACCGGGCGCAACCCCTCCCCCCTGCCCCGCAACCCGATCCAGAGGGCGCGGCCGAGCAGGTAGAGCAAGACGGGATAGACGAGTGGGACCGAGACGCCGATCTCGGCGCGGTTGAAGAAGTAGTGGGAGACGCCGAAGCCGAGCAGGACGAGGAGGTCGAGGTTGGCGACGCGCCGCAACCGCCGCCAGTCGACGAGACCGAGGAGGAAGAAGGCGCAGAGGGGCAGGAAGACGTAGGGCGCGTTGAGCTTGTGGCCGAAGGCGCCGGAGTAGCCGCGGGCCATCTTCCAGTTGACCTGGTAGCCGGTCCAGGACTCGAGCACTTCGCCGTTATGGGCATCGACGAGAACCAGCACCAGCTCGTCGCCGCCTTCAAAGTAGGCGACCTCCCAGTGCCCTTCCTTCATTTCCGCGCTCGGCCCGAGGTTCGGGTGCTGCCGTTTCTCGGCGAGAACCTTCGGGTCCCGGTTGGCGGTGGCGATCGCTTCGTCTGAGGTGATCTTCGTAGCCGCCTCGGCAATTCCGGGCAGCGCCAGAACGGCGAACGCCGCGACCAGAAGTACCAGGCGCCTCACAGACCGAAGTGTTCGCGAATGATCGGCGCCACGTCGCGCAGCGCCCACTGCTCGCGCTCGTCCGCCGACTTCGGACCGCAGCCGACGAAGAGCAGCGGCCCCAGCGAATCGCCCGCGTGCAAGGCGCCGTGGCTGCCGCCGCCGGCGTGCGAGACGCCGCCCCAGTCGACCGCCTCGAAGCCGGGTGCAAGGGAGACGACGAAGTCGCCGGCGTGCGGAGCCGCCAGCGCCGACCACACGCGCGCTAGCGGATCGGGGTAAGTCTTGCTGCGCAGCCGGCCGTCCGTGATCGAGGCCTCCAGCGCCTCGAGGTCCCCCTCGACCTCCCAGCGGCCGCCGCGCAAATCGCCGACCTCCTCGCCGGGCCGGAACCGCAGTGCGCAGTCGCCCCGCTCGACCACCGCCCACTCGCCCTGGGCCAGCGGCATCCCCGGACTCTCGCGGACCAGCGGCAACCCGTCCGGTCCCTCCAACCGGCAGACCAGGTCGACCCCCTCGATCACTCCGAGCCGCGCCGCCACCTCGGCGGGCTCGGCCCGATCCCCCTCCCCCGGCAGCAGATAGACGTGGGCGGCGCGGCCGGTCGGGCTGACGGCAAGCTGCGAGCGCTCCGGCCGCTCCTCGGAGGGCTGCAGCACCGACCACTCGGCGCCAAGCAGCTCGGCCAGCGGCAGCCCTCGGTGGACGTCGGTCTGCGAGTGATCGGCGAGCAGGATCACCGCGTGGCCCTCGAGGAACTCGTCGAGCCCGCCGGCTTCCTCGGCGTAGGTGGTGAAGGCGCGGTCGGCCTTGGCAATCGACTCGACCGTCGCCTCTGGACCGTGCTCATGGGAGTAGTGGTCGTTGTCGGGCAGCGAGAGGAGGAGGAAGTCGTAGAGGTCTTCCTTCATCAGCTCGGCGGCGCAGCAGGCGGCGTAGCCATCGCGGTTGCCCGGGATCGAGGTCGAGCGACAGGGCACCTCCCGACTGGCGTAGAGGTCGCCGTAAAAAAGGTCGGTCGGGCCCCAGGTGTGGTGGTGGAACTTCAGTTTCGTCGCGTCAACCGCGCGCCGCAGCAGGCCCTCCAGCGAGACCTCGTGGCGCTGCCGCCCGCGGTAGATCAGGAACGGCGTGCAGGCGGTCCGCTTGCCGGCGTCTTCGAGGCTCTCGAATACCGTCTCGATCTCCGGGCTGAGGTGGCCGAGGTTCATGTTGTAGACGAGGTCGTAGAGGGCGCGGAAGACGCCGAAGGCGCGGCTCGCCTCGAACGAGGAGCCGTACTCGACGTAGCGCCGCTCGAGCCGGTGGTACCAGTTCATGCCGCTGATGAAGTGGCGGTCGGAGGCGACCCCGGTGACCATCTCGGCGCTGGCCACCGGGGTCACCGAGGGGAAGCTGGAGACGCAGTCGGGGACGAGGACGCCACGCTCGATCAGGGTGCCGAAGGTCGGAGCGCGCCCCTCGGCGACGGCGCGTTCGAGCATGTCGGTGCGCAGCGAATCGACGTAGGTGAGGACGAGCTTCTTGCCGGCCGGCATCGCCTCAGATGATCGCGAAGCCAACGTTTGCCTGTTCCTTGTGGCTGTCCAACGTCTAAAAGGAACAGCTGACGCGGGCGCTAACGGAGGACGCGGAGGCCGGCGTGTTTGCGCCGGGCGCGGCGGTGGCGGGCGATCCCAAGCCATGCCAGCGCCAGGATCACGACGATCACAGCCGGCGCCAGCAGCAGCGCCAGCGCGATGACGATCAGCGCCGCTACCGCAACGATGAAGGCGAGCGCGGCACCGCCGCTGCCCTCGCGGCGGCTGGCCCCGTAGACGAGGTCGCTGGTCACGATGCAGCCGAGCGCGGCGCCTAACGCGGCCACCAGCGCCCCCACCACACCATCGAGCAGGAAGCCGGCGATCAGGCCGATCACCGTGGCCAGGATCGTCATCCGCCCACGGGCGGAGCCGTGGGTGCCGGCGGTACCGGCGAGCATCCCGATCGCGATGCCGATGCCGAGGTTTTCGAGAACGTCCACGCCCCAAACCTAACCAACCGTGATGGCGCCGCGTCGATCCGCCACACTTCCCCCATGGCGGAAGTCCCCGAGCCGACCCACCGCCGGCGCTCCCACGCCGGCACCCGCGACCTCGAGCGCTACGCCGGGCTGTTCGCCGAGCGGACCACGGTGATGCGCTCCTCGGCGATGCGCGACCTGATGGCAATCACCGCGCGCCCGGAAGTGATCTCGCTCGCCGGCGGCCTCCCCGACACCTCGACCTTTCCGCCCCAGAGCTTCGCCGCGCAGATGACCCGGATCGCCCAGGAGTCAGCGGCCGAAGCGCTGCAGTACGGGCCGACCGAGGGCTTCGAGGAGACCAAGGACTGCATCCTCGAGGTGATGGGCGCCGAGGGAATGCTCCCCGACCCCGACGACATCATCGTCACCACCGGCGGCCAGCAAGGCATCGACCTGGTGACGAAGACGCTGGTCGACCCCAGCGACGTCGTCATCTGTGAGGCGCCGACGTATCCGGGCGCCGTTCCGGTCTTCTGCAGCTACCAGGCCGACGTCGTCCAAGTCGAGTGCGACGAGGACGGGATGGACGTCGACGTGCTCGAGCAGCTGCTCGGCGAGCTGCGCTCGGAAGGCCGACGGCCGAAGTTCATCTACTCGGTGCCGAGCTTCCAGAACCCGGCGGGGGTGACGATGTCCTTCGAGCGCCGCCAGCGCCTGGTCGAGCTAGCGCGGGCGAACGAGATCCTCGTCGTCGAGGACAACCCCTACGGGCTGCTGCGCTACGGCGGCGAGCCGATGCCGCCGCTCTACCAGCTCGATGGCGGCGACTTCGTCATCTACATCGGCACCTTCTCGAAGATCCTCTCCCCCGGCATCCGCCTCGGCTGGACCGTGGCGCCGCCGCCGGTGCTGGAGAAGATCGGACTCGGCAAGCAGGCGACCGACCTCTGCACCTCGACCCTGACCCAGTACTTCGTCCGCGAGTACTTCGCCGAACGGCGCTGGCAGCACTACATCGATGACCTGGTCGAGATCTACCGCGAGCGCCGCGACATCATGATCGAGGCGCTGCGCAACCACTTCCCCGCCGAGGCGACCTGGACCGAGCCCGACGGCGGCCTTTTCATCTGGGCGACCCTGCCCGACTACATCGACACCAGCGACCTGCTGGCGAAGGCGCTGCGGGCCGACGTCGCCTTCGTTCCGGGCCAGGCCGCTTACGTCGACGGCCGCGGCCGCCACTCGATGCGGCTCAACTTCTCCGGTGTCACCGCGGAGGAAATTCGCGAGGGGGTGCGGCGGATCGGCGAGGTGATCTCCGAGCAGGTCGAGCTCTACGGGACCCTGACCGGCGAACACCGGGTCCCGGAGCCGGCGCAGGAAGAGAAGCCGAACGTGGTCCCGTTCCGCAAGGCGGAGGGGGCGTGAGGTGAAAGTTGCAGTCCTGAAAGGCGGGCGCTCGCTCGAGCGGGGCGTATCGCTCCGTTCGGGGGCGCGGGTCGAGGACGCGCTCGAGCGGCTCGGCCACGAGCTGCTGCCGATCGACGTCGGCTCCGATCTCGTCAAGCGCCTGGTCGCCGAGGGGCCCGACGTCGCTTTCGTCGCCATGCACGGGATCGGCGGCGAGGACGGGACGGTGCAGGAGCTGCTGGAGATCCTCGGTATCCCCTTCACCGGCCCCAGCGCGGCAGCCTGCGCGCGCTGCATGGACAAGGTCCAGGCCAAGGACGCGATCGACGAAGCCGGCCTTCCAACCCCCGACTGGTTCGCCTTCAACCAGACCGCTTTCCGCGAGTTTGGCGCCGCCGACGCGCTCGGCCGGCTGGAGCAGACGCTCGGCTTCCCGCTCGTCGTCAAGCCCAGCCGGGGCGGCTCCTCGCTGGGGGTGAAGTTCGCGCGCTCGCCGGGGGAAGTCCCACAGGCGCTGGTCTCCGCCTTCAGCTACGACGACCGAGTCCTGCTCGAGCGCTTCGTCGACGGCCGCGAGCTCGCGGTCAGCATCCTCGGCGACAAGCCGCTGCCGGTCGTCGAGGCGATCCTGCTCGAAGGCGACCGCTACGACTTCGAGGCGCGCTACGAGATCGGCCGCACCCGCTTCGCCTGCCCCGCCGAGCTCAGCAGCGAGGAGGAGCGCGCTGTCACCGAGGCCGCCCTCGACACATACCGTGCGCTCGGCTGCTCGGGCTTCGCCCGCATCGACCTGATCCTTAACGACGAGGGCCCCTGGCTCCTCGAGGCCAACGCGATCCCCGGCCTAACCGACACCAGCCTCCTCCCCCAGGCCGCAGAGTCGGCGGGACTCTCTTTTGAGGCCTTGGTCGAGAGAATTTTGGACCTGGCGCTTACGCCCCAGGGCGTTTCTTAGGAGCGAAAAGCAAGCAGTTCAAGGAGGAGTGAGGGAGCGTGCTCTGCACGTGACCGAACGACGACGCCGAAATGCGCCGCTTTGCAGCCCTAAGAATCGCCCTGAGCGAAATCCTCGGGGGTTACTTCGTCTAAGAACTCTTTGAATTTGTCGACGACCTCCTCGGTGTCCTCGACCTCGTGCTCAAACTCGATCGCCGACTCCTCGATTACCTCCTCGGCCGCGAAGATCGGCGCCGCCACGCGGACCGCCAAGGCCAGCGCGTCGGAGGGGCGCGAGTCGATCTCGACTTCGGAACCGTTGATCGAGACCGTGATCGAGGCATAGAAGGTGTTGTCCCGCAGCTCGGTCACCGCCACCCGCTCGCACTTCGCGTCGAGGTTCTCGAGCACGTCGGAGAGCAGGTCATGGGTCATCGGCCGGGGCGTCGAAGCCCCCTGCAGCTTCATCAGGATCGCCGCCGCCTCCGGATGCCCGATCCAGATCGGCAGGAACCGGTTCCCGTCGACCGTCTTCAGCAGCACGATCGGCTGCTTGCCGACCATGTCGAAGGAGACGCCATAGATCTGCATCTGCTGCAAGAGAAGCTCCCGGGCTGGTTGGAAAGGCGAAGTATAGGTCGGGCTTCTACCCGTTCCGGGAGGGCACTTAATCGACGCGAGCCCAGTGGGCGATCCTGGATTCGAACCAGGGACCTCGTCCTTATCAGAGACGCGCTCTAACCAACTGAGCTAATCGCCCTCGCAGAGGGGACATGGTACTGACGCAACTTTTCCTCTGTCAGGCAACACGCAAGCGGATAGCAGGGCTTGGATGGAAAACAGTCCAAGTGGATGGTAGTCCGTCCATATGGATGGTATTTTGTCCATGAATGGATCTAGCCCACCCGTACACCGCGCTTTGCTCTCCTCTCGAAGGGGGCGCCCTCAGCGTGCTTGCCGGCACTACCCGGCCGATGACCGGGCGCGAAATCGCTCGCCTGATGGGTCGCTCCTCTCACAGCGGCGTCCTGATCGCTTTGAACCGGCTGGCAGACCATGGTGTCGTGGAAAGAGAGGAAGCGGGACGGGCGCTTCTCTTCACCCTCAACCGTGAGCACCTGGTGGCTCCCGCGGTGGAAGTCCTCGCAAACATGCGGACCGAGGTCATAGATCGGATCCGCCGCGCGGTCGAGTCCTGGGAGATCGCCGCTGTTCACGTTTCCCTGTTCGGATCGTTCGCCCGGGGCGAAGGAGGTATCGACAGCGACATCGACCTCCTCGTCGTCCGGCCAAAGAAGGTGGGGCGCGAGAACCCGCACTGGCGAGAACAGGTCGATCTCCTCGCTCGGCAAGTTCGGCGCTGGACGGGAAACCCAGCCGGCATTGTCGAGGTGGGCAAGGAGGAGGTTGCGCGGCTGCGCAAGGAAGAGCCGCCGATCCTCGACGAGCTCCGCAGTGATGCGATCGCCGTTATCGGAGTCGAAACGCGAGCATTGCTCGGCGACTCCTAAATGGCCGGCCGCGGAAACACGCGCACGCAGGGCTGCTCGGCTGCCCAAGCGCGGAAGCGTCTGGAGCACGCTCGTAAGTTCCTAGAGGTTGCGGAGATGATCGCTGGAGAAAGGGATGGTTTGGAGTACGCCAGCGCCGCCGCCGCTCTTGCGGTCTTGGCGGGCATAGCCGCCGCGGACGCGGCCTGTTGTGCGGCCCTGGGCCGTCGGTCTCGCGGCCAAAATCACCTTCAAGCAATCGACTTGGTGGAGCAGATCGCTCCAGATGGCGCTCGAGCAGCCAAAGCGCTACGCCGGTTGTTGGGCCTCAAAGACGAGGCGCACTACGGCCTTTTCGATATCAGCGGAAACGATCTTCAAGCCGCACTGCGGCAGACGAAGGCCCTCTTGGGATTTGCCGACGAAGTAGTTCGGCGTCGTCCCGCATAGCCAGCCTCAGCTGCTTCGCTTGCGCAGCCGGCGGGCGAGCGAGTGAGCATCGCGGACGTCGTCGAAGGACAACTCGGCGACGATCCCCTCCCCTTTCGCCCGCGTCGTCACTTCATGCCCGAACGCTTCCTCGAGCGCGTCGGCGACGTCGCGGAGGGCAGCGACCGTGTCGGGATCGGGAGTCGCTCGCCTCGGTCTGGTTTTTGGCTGGCCAGCCAGCCGAACCCTCTCCTCGGTTTCGCGAACAGACCAGCCACCGCGGGCGGCATCGCGAGCGAGGCGGCGGCGGACGTCGTTGCCCTGCGCCCCGAGCAGGGCCTTGCCGTGCCCCTCGCTGAGGTCGCCGGACTCGAGCAGCTCAAGGGCCTCGTCTGGAAGCTCCAGCAAGCGGATCAGGTTGGAGACGGCGGGACGACTGCGACCGACGCGTTTCGCCAGCTCTTCTTTGGTCAGGCCGAGCTCCTCGACCAGCGCCGCGCAGGCCTTCGCCTCCTCGACCGGGTTGAGGTCCTCGCGGACCATGTTCTCGATCAGCGCCGCCTGCAGGCGGTCGGCTTCTGCTTGATCCCGCACCACCGCCGGCACCTTGTCGACCCCGGCCTGCTGGGCGGCGCGCCAGCGCCGCTCGCCGGCGACCAGCTCGTAGCTGCCGTCGGGGAGAGGGCGCACCAGCAGGGGTTGCACCACGCCGGTCGCCTCGATCGAAGCTGCTAGCGCCGCCAGCGCCTCCTCGTCGAAGTTCGTCCGCGGCTGCGAGGGGTTCGGCTTGATCAGCGAGACCGGCAACTCCCGCAGCTCACCCGCCTCGGTCGCCTCCGACTCCGGCAGGATCGCAGCCAGGCCCCGGCCGATCCCACGCCGCCCACTAGCCACGACTCGCAAGCTCCTTGGAAAGGGCTCGGTAGGCGACGGCACCGTGGGACGAGGGCGCGTGCTCGGTCACGGGCAGACCATAGCTCGGCGACTCGGCGACACGGACGCTGCGGGGGATGACCGTCTCAAAGACCATTCCGTCGAAGTGCTCGCGCAACTCGGCCTCGACGTCCTGGGCCAATCTGGTCCGCTCGTCATGCATCGTGATCAGCAGACCCGAAACCTCTAGTTGAGGGTTTAACTCGCGCCTGATCAGGCCCAGGGTTTCAAGGAACTGGACTAGCCCCTCGAGCGCCAGGTACTCCGCCTGCACCGGCACGATCACCCGATCTGCTGCGGTCAGGGCGTTGACGCTGACCGGCCCCAGCGAGGGCGGGCAGTCGAGTAGGGCGACGGCAAAGCGCTCGCGCACGGGGCCGAGGCGTTCGCGCAGCCGCGTCTCCGATCCCTCGATGCGCGGCAGCTCGACCGCGGCGCCGGCAAGATCGCGGCTGGCCGGAACGAGCCAGAGGTTGTCGGGACCCGCCGGCCGCGCCGCCTCAGCCACCGAGGTGTCGCCGGTGAGGCAGTCGTAGGAGGAGGGATGCAGATCCCGGCCACCGCCGAGCGCAACCGTCGCGTTGCACTGCGGGTCGAGGTCGACGAGCAGCGTCTGGTGTCCCTCAGCGGCCGCGCAGGAGGCCAGGTTGACGGCGGTCGTCGTCTTCCCGACGCCGCCCTTCTGGTTCGCGACTGCATAGACCTTGCCCATCGAGCTCAGCCTAGATGGTGGATTCCCGGCGCGTTTTCAGGCGGTCGGATAGCCTCCTGCCCGTGTCCGAGAGCTTCGACTGGCCTGATAAACCTGCCGAGCGCGCCCAAGAGCTTGTTGAGGGCGTCCTGGACGAGCTCGATCTCGATGGCGAGGTCGTGGTCGAAGAGGACGACGACCGCATCCTCCTGACTGTCGAGGGCGAGGACGACTACGGGCTCCTGATCGGCAAACGGGGGCAGACGATCGACGCCCTGCAGCTGCTCTGCTACCAAGCCGCCTTCCGCGGGCTGCGCGAGCGCAAGCGGGTGGTGGTTGATGCGGCTGGCTATCGCGAGCGCCGCCGCGAGACGCTCGAGAGCCGCGCCGACCGCGCCGCTGACCAAGCGCTCAGCAACAACAGCGTCGTCGAGATGGACCCGATGAGCGCGCAGGAACGGCGGGTCGTTCACGAACGGTTGAAAGACCGTGCCGGGGTCGAGACCTACAGCGAGGGTGATGAGCCCCGTCGGTGCGTGATCGTCGCGCCGCTCCTGCCCGAGTGAGCTTCGACCCGACCGCGGCGCTGGACGAGGGCGCACGGCAGCAGCTGCAAATCGTCCTCGATCTACTGGCCGAAGAGCGCGCCTCAGTCAGCTCGGTGGTCGACGAGCGCGCTTGGCAGGTGCACGTCGTCGATAGCCTCACCGGCCTCGAGGTTGCGGAGCTGAGGAGCGCGCTCAGGATCGCGGATATTGGCTCTGGAGCTGGGTTTCCGGGACTTGTCCTGGCAGTGGCGTTGCCCAACGCGCAGGTAGACCTGATCGAGTCGGTCGGGCGCAAGTGCGAGTTCATGCGCCGCGCTGCAGCGGCGGCCGGGATCACCAACGCAGCGGTGCGCAACTTGCGTTCGGAGGAGTGGGCAGCCGCGGAGGGACGCGAGGCCTACGACGCCGTCACCGCCCGGGCGGTAGGGCGGCTCTCGACGCTGGCAGAGCTGGCTTCGCCTCTGCTTCGGCCCGACGGCATCCTCGTCGCCTGGAAGGGGAGGCGAGATTCAGACGAGGAGGAGCAGCTGGAGAACGCCTCCGGGAACCTGGCGATGAAGCTAGAGGAGACGCGGGACGTCGGTGACCGCGCCGGCAGCGAGCACCGACACCTGCACGTGATCCGCAAGGCCGGCGCGACGCCCGAGAACCTGCCGCGGCGTTCCGGGATGGCCAAGAAGCGCCCGCGCGGCTGACGGCTAGCGGCGCTTCTTCTTTTTTTTCGGCGGCGGTGGCGGTGGTTTCGCCGCCTGAACTGCAGCGGCCCCGGCAGGAGTCGCGGCCACAGGCACGGGCACGACTCGGCGGATCACCAGCTGCTGCCCGATCGTCCAGATGTTGGTGGTGATCCAGTAGAGGATCAGGCCGGCAGGGAAGTTGAGGATGAAGGGGACGAAGACCAGCGGCAGCAGGAACATCATCGTCCGTTGGCTTTTGTCAGCCGAGAGAGCCATGACCGCGCCCGATGCGAGCTGCGTCCCCACGTAGAGGACCAGGAGCACGATCAGTTCGGCTCCCGTCGCCTTCGCGGTCAGGTCGTCGATGAAGAAGAATTCGGCTCCATAGGCGGCGCAGTGGCCGGCCGCAGGGCAACCCATATCCGGCGGCAGCTCGTGTCGGAGCACATAGAAGAGGGTGATGAAGACCGGTAGCTGCGCGATCAGCGGGATGCAAGAGGCAAAGGGGTTGACTTTGTTCTCTTTGTAGATGCGCATCATTTCCTGCTGCATGCGCTGTTTGTCGTTTTTGTATTTCTCCTGCAGCTCTTTGATCTGCGGCTGCAGGGCTTGCAGGGCCCGCATCCCTTTCAGCTGTTTGTAGGTCAGCGGGATCAGCACCGCCCGGGTGACGACGGTGAGGGCGATGATCGACATCCCCCAGCTGAGGCCGACGTTGTCGTGGAAGAACTGCAGGACCGCGTTGGCAACGTCGATCAGCGGCTGCAGGATGTTGGCGGCGGGAAAGATCACGAGTGGGTCCGGTGGTACTCGGCAGGGTGGACTGGGCCGGTGCGGAGCGTGAATCTATCGGGGATGGGGTCGAAGCCGCCGTGACTAAAGGGGTTGCAGCGGAGAATCCGCCATGCAGCGAGGAGAAACCCCCGGATCACGCCGAAGCGTTCGACCGCCTGAACCGCGTAGGCAGAGCAGGTGGGCTCGTAGCGGCAGCGGCGCGGCAGCGAAGGGGAAACCCAGCGCTGGTAGGCGCGGATGGGTGCCAGGAACAGGCGTTTCACGTGGAAAGCCTCAGTGAGAGCGACCTGGTGCGTTTCACGTGGAACGCACTTTCGCTAGCGCCTCTTCCAGGTTCTCCTTCACACCCTCCATCCCGTTCTTCTCGATCAGGTCGTTGATCTCCGCCCGGGCGACGATCACGAAATCGTGCCGCGGCGGAAGTCGGTCGGCGAGTGCCCAGAAGGCCTCGCGCAGGATCCGCTTCACCTTGTTGCGGTCGACGGCGCCGCCGACCTTGCGGCTGACCGAGACGCCAAGACGGACGTCCTCCCGCTCCTCGTCCTTGCGGGGGAACGTGTAGAGCACGAGGTACCGCGTCGCGTGGGAGGAGCCGTCGCGGTAGACGCGGTCGAACTCGCCGCTGCGCGAGAGGCGCCGGCGCTTCGGCGCCATCAGATGCCTGGCGCGACCGCGCGCGACATCGCGATCAGGGGGTGAGGCGCTTGCGACCTTTGCGCCGGCGACGCTTGAGGACGGCGCGGCCGCCGCGGGTGCTCATGCGGGCACGGAAGCCGTGGGTCTTCGCCCGCTTTCGCTTCTTAGGCTGGTAGGTGCGCTTCATCGCGGCGGAGTATACGGACGGCGCCGAAAATCTTTTCTGCGGCATTTGCGAGGCGCCCTGGCTGGCTTGCCAGGCACGGCGCTATGGTCGCCGCCCGGTGGCCGATGACTCTTCCAGAACCCAACTCGACGCCCTCTGGCGGACAGCCAAGGAGCGCCTCAAGAGCTCGGTTCCGGAGTCGACCTACCGCCTCTGGCTAGAGCCGCTCGAGGCGGCCGGTGCCGAGGGAGAGACGCTCTATCTCTCTGCTCCAGAGGGAATCCGCGCCTGGACCGAGCGCCGTTACAGCTCTCTGATCGCCGAAGCCCTCGCCGAGGTCGATTCACCGCTGCGCCAGGTCAGCTTCGCCGAGCCACGCGGGATCGGGCCAGACCTCGATCCCCACCCCGAGCTGAACCCCAACTACACCTTCGAGCGCTTCGTGATCGGCCCCGGCAACCGCCTGGCCCACGGCGCCGCCCTCGCTGTCGCCGAGGCTCCTTCGGAGGCCTACAACCCGCTCTTCCTGCACGGGCCACCAGGGCTCGGGAAGACCCACCTGCTGGCCGCGATCGCCAACTACCTGCGCGACAACGCCCCAGGACTCAGCGTCCGCTACACGACCGCCGAGTCCTTCACCAACGAGTTCGTGGCGGCGCTGAAGTCCTCGGGCAGCGACGGCTTTAAGGCGCGCTACCGCGACATCGACGTCCTCCTAATCGATGACGTCCAGTTCCTCCAGGGCAAGCCGGCAACCGAGGAGGAGTTCTTTCACACCTTCAACGCCCTCTATGAGTCGGGTAGCCAGCTCGTCCTCTCCGCCGACCGCATCCCCAGCGAGCTCTCGACCCTCGCTTCGCGCTTGCGTGACCGCTTCGAGTGGGGATTGACGGTCCCGGTCGAGCCGCCGAACCTCGCCACCCGGCTCACCGTGCTGCGGCGGCTGGTCGAGGAGGCCGGGGTCGAGATCGCCGACGACGGCGCCCTCGCCGAGCTCGCGAACCGCATCGACGCCAACGTGCGGCAGCTGCACGGCGCCCTCACCCGAGTTCTTGCCCACGCCTCGCTGATGGCCCGGCCGCTCAGCTCTGAGCTAATCGCCGAAGTTGTTCCCGGCATCCGCTCCCAGCAGCCGACCTCGGTCGAGGAGATCCAGCAGCGGGTGGCCGAACGCTTCGGCGTCTCCCGAGCCGAGCTCGTCGGCTCCAGCCGTGCCGCCACCCCCCTTCGTGCCCGCCAGGTGGCGATCTTCCTCACCCGCGACCTCACCGATCTCTCGCTCCCCCAGATCGGACGCCTCTACGGCGGCCGCGATCACACCACCGTCCTCAACTCCCTGCGACGGGTTGAAGCAGGCCTCGACGACGACCCGGAGCTGGCTGAGAAGATCCGGGAGTTGCGCGGAGCTATCCACAACCCGGTAGGCGACGAGCGCTAACAGCCGCCCACGCTGTAAGAATCCCCAACCTTCCACAGCGCTCTCCACACGCTGGAATCCGCAGTCCGCCGCCAAATCGTTCGCAAACCAGAATTTCTCCACAGGTCCTAACTCAACTCAAGAAGGCAATCATCAAAAGGGACATCACTTGAAGCTCACGACCAAACGCGAAGACCTTGTCTCGAAGCTCTCGATTGTCTCCAGAGCTGTTTCCACCCGCGCCGCCACCCAGGCGCTCTCCGGCGTGCTCCTCAATGCCGCCGACGGCCGCGTAACCCTGGCCGCCACTGACCTGGACCTAGGGCTTGAGACGACGCTGGATGCCGAGATCGCGGATGGCGGTGCGGTCCTCCTCCCCGGCCGCCTCTTTGCCGAGGTCGCCCGGTCACTGGCCGACCCGAGCGTGGAGATCGAGACGCGCGAGGCCGAGCGCGACGTCGAGATCCGCAGCGGCGGCTCCAGCTTCCACCTGCGGGTGCTGCCGGTCGAGGACTTCCCGAAACTCCCCCAGCCCCAGGAGGAGGGGAGCCTGAAGATCCCGGCGGCAGCGCTGGAAGAGAGCATCGAGCTCGTCGCCCGGGCCGCCTCCCGCGATGACATGCGCCCCGTCCTCACTGGCGTCTTTGTCACTGCCAAAGAGAAAGAGATGACGATGGTCGCTACCGACTCCTACCGGCTGGCGGTAAAAAAGACCGAGCTCGAGTCCGACCTCGGCGGTGAGCTGGAGGCGAACATTCCGGCCCGGGCGCTGCGGGAGCTGGGGCGGATCCTCTCTTCCGAGGGCGCCGGTGAGACCTCGATCTCACTGCTCCCGAACCAGGCGGTTTTTGTGGCAGGATCAATCCTCCTCTCGACGAGGCTGATCGACGGCCAATTCCCCAACTTTCGACAGCTCCTGCCGGAGTCCTACGAGCACGACGTGCGGCTGCCGCGCTCGGACTTCCTTGACGTCACCCGACGGGTTAGCCAGCTGGCGCAGCGCAACGCGCCGCTGCGGCTCTCGTTCGAGTCGGGGGAGTTGACGGTGGCGGCGGAAACTCCGGACGTGGGGGATGCGCGGGAGACGATGCCCGCTGCATTCGAGGGAGAGGCACTGGAGATCGGGTTCAACCCGGAGTTCCTGCGCGAGGGGATCGAAAGCGTCCAGGGCGACGAGGTGCTGGTGCGGCTGATCTCACCGCTGCGGCCGGGGCTGCTGGAGCCGGTGGAGGGCGACGACTTTCGCTACCTGGTGATGCCGATCCGCCTCAACGTCTGAGCGATGTCCGCACGCTCGAGGTGAGCGGCACGTGCTCGTCACCGCAATCGAGGCAAAGCCGCTGCGCAGCCTCGAGCGGGTTCGCGTCGAGCTCGCGCCGGGGATCGTCAGCGTCATCGGCCCCAACGGGGTCGGCAAGACCAACCTGATCGAGGCCCTCTACTTCGCCCTTACCGGACGCTCGTTCCGCACCACCGATCGCCGCGACCTGATCCCCTTCGGCGGCAACCTCGCCCGGGCCGAAGCGACGATCCGCGACGGCGATGGGATTGAGCACACGCTGATGGCGGCGATTAGCCGCACCGAAGGTCGCCGCCACCTCCTCGACGGCAACCCGGCCGACCCGGCGACGCTGGCGCGGCACCGCCCACCGGTGGCCGTCTTCGCGCCGGACCGGCTGGCGCTGGTCAAGGGCCCACCGGCGGAGCGGCGCGCCCACCTGGACGGCTTCCTCGCCGCCCGCTGGCCGGCGCGCGGGGAGCTCCGCAAGCGCTACGGGCAGGCGGTTGCGCAACGCAACGCCCTCCTCTCTCGGCTCAGCGCCGGCTATGGGTCCCCCGAGGATCTGCGGATCTGGGACGCGGGGATGGCGGACGCGGCGGCACCGCTGATCGAGGCCCGGGCGGAGGCGGTGGACGAGCTGGCGGGTCCTTTCGCGAACGCGGCGGCGGAGTTGGGTTTAGCGGAGGCGACGCTGGAGTACGCGCCGCGAGCAGAGGGCTCGGCGGAGGAGCTGAGGGCGGGGCTCGAGGAGCGGCGCGAGCAGGACATCCGCATGGGCCGCAGCTCCTGGGGCCCCCATCTCGACGAGCTGAAGCTCTCGGCCACCGGCCGCTCGCTGCGCAAGTACGGGTCGCAGGGACAGCAGCGCACCGGCCTCCTCGCCCTCCTCTTCTCCGAGCGCGAGGCGCTGCTGGCAGCGCGCCAGGTGACGCCGCTGCTCCTCCTCGACGACGTGATGAGCGAGCTCGACCCCGGCCGGCGCGAGCGCCTGGTCGCCCGCCTCGGCGACGGTGGGCAGGTCCTGATCACGGCGGCGGACGAAGAGTCGGTGCCCGCCCCGGCGCGGGAGACTGTGGTCAGGATGCAACCTCCGCAGACAGAAAGTGCCGTGGCATGAGCCGCCGTCGCGCTCCTCGCCCAGCCGCGAACGCTTTTCAGGCGGCGCTACAGCGGGCGGCCCCGAAGACGCCGCTGGCAGCGGTCCAGGCCGCATGGCCGGCGGCGGTGGGGGAGCAGCTGGCGGCGGTTGCGACTCCCACTTCAGAGCGACAGGGAACGCTAACGATCGAGTGCGCGGACACGGTTTGGGCACAGGAGCTCGACCTGATGCAGGAGACCCTTTTGGAGCGCCTCCGGGACGCGGTTGGGGAGCAGGCACCCCAGTCTCTCCGCTTTCGCGTCAACTTAGCGCGCTTCTAGGCACATTTTTTCCACGATTTGCAGGGAAGTTTAACTTCGGACACCGCCAGTCCGGGACGCCGAACTGGTATTCTTATGGCAACTCGCATCATGCCCCGATCCAGGTGGAGCGAGCAAGGTCTGCCGCTCCTGGGAGTCGGGGTTTTTCGTGTCAACCGGAAGGGACTCATTGCCTGAGAAAAAAGCCAGCGGCGACTCCTACGGCGCCAAGGACATCACCGTCCTCGAGGGCCTCGAAGCGGTCCGCAAACGCCCCGGGATGTACATCGGTTCGACCGGCCCGCGCGGCCTGCACCACCTTGTCTACGAGGTCGTTGACAACTCCGTCGACGAGGCCCTCGCCGGTCACTGTGACGCCGTCCGCGTCGTCCTCCACCCGGATAACTCCTGCACGGTTGAGGACAACGGCCGCGGCATCCCGGTGGGGATCATGGAGAAAGAGGGAAAGCCCGCGGCCGAGGTGGTGCTGACCGTCCTCCACGCCGGCGGCAAGTTCGGGGACGGCGGCGGCTACAAGGTCTCCGGCGGCCTCCACGGCGTCGGCGTCTCGGTCGTCAACGCCCTTTCGGAGCGACTGCACCTGGAGATCAGCACCGACGGCTACGTCTGGTCGCAGGACTACGAGCGCGGTAAACCCCAAGGGGACCTCGCCAAAGGCGAAAAAACCGACGCACACGGAACCACGATCACCTTCCTACCCGACCTCGAAATCTTCGAGGAGATCGAGTTTGACTTTCAGACGCTGGCCGAGCGCCTGCGCGAGACGGCCTTCCTCACCCGCGGCCTAAAGATCGAACTGATCGACGAGCGTGGTGCGACCAACAGCGTCACCTTCCAGTACGACGGCGGCATTGAGGACTTCGTCCGCCACCTCAACGAGAACAAGGACGAGCTGCACCGCAAGGTCATCTACTTCGAGGGCAGCGAGGAGGCCGGCGAAGTCGAGCTGGCGATGCAGTGGAACTCCTCCTACCAGGAGTCGATCTTCTCCTTCGCCAACAACATCAACACCCACGAGGGCGGTACCCACCTCTCGGGCTTCCGGGCAGCGCTGACGCGGACCTTGAACGCCTACGCGCGCAACAAAGGGCTGCTGAAAGAGAAAGACGACAACCTCGCCGGCGAGGACGTGCGCGAGGGGCTGACCGCGGTGATCTCGGTCAAGCTCCACGATCCCCAGTTCGAGGGGCAGACGAAGACCAAACTCGGCAACCCGCCGATCAAAGGCCTGGTCGAGGAGACGGTCAACCGCAAGCTGGCGGAGTACTTCGAGGAGAACCCGGGCGACGCGCGCCGGGTGATCAGCAAGGCGATCGACGCTTCCCGGGCTCGCGACGCCGCTCGCAAAGCCCGCGACCTCACCCGCCGCAAGTCGGCGCTCGAGAACTCGACCCTGCCGGGAAAGCTCGCCGACTGCACGGTCAAGGACCCAAGCCTGGCCGAGATCTTCGTGGTCGAGGGTGACTCCGCCGGCGGTTCGGCCAAGCAGGCGCGCGACCGCAACACCCAGGCGGTGCTGCCGCTGCGCGGCAAGATCATCAACGTCGAGAAGAGCCGGATCGACAAGGTGCTCGCCAACAACGAGATCCAGGCGCTGATCACGGCGATCGGGACCGGCGTCCACGACGAGTTCAACCTCGAGGACGCCCGGTACCACAAGATCGTGATGGCGACCGACGCCGACGTCGACGGCGCCCACATCCGGACGCTGGTGCTGACCTTCCTCTACCGGCAGATCTGCCG
>Ga0207702_10002493_pt1 | contig 17379 bp, 19 predicted proteins | sample KBSCornC62_FD_184302 | JGI IMG/M metagenome (GOLD analysis project Ga0207702, IMG submission 184302) | Corn rhizosphere microbial communities from Kellogg Biological Station, Michigan, USA - KBS Corn C6-2 (SPAdes) (version 2) | ecosystem: Host-associated > Plants > Roots > Rhizosphere > Soil ...
CCACCTCTCCGGCGCCCACCTCAACCCCGCCGTCACCCTCGCCTTCGCCATCACCCGCCACTTTCCCCGCCGCGAGGCTCTCGCCTACATCGGCGCCCAGCTGCTCGGGGCGACCATCGCCGCCCTCCTGCTGCTCGCGGTCTGGCCGAGCCAACCGGCGGCGCTGGGCACGACGCTGCCCTCGGTCGGCGATGGCAGTGCCCTCGTCTACGAGGCGGTGCTGACCGCGCTGTTGATGTTCACGATCATGGCCGTCGCCACCGATACGCGAGCGGTCGGCGCGGGAGCCGCGATTGCGATCGGCGGCGCCGTCGGCCTCGACGCCCTCTTCGGCGGCCCGATCACCGGCGCCTCGATGAACCCGGCCCGCTCGATCGGCCCCGCTCTCGTCTCCGGCGAACTGCACGACCTCTGGATCTACATCGTCGCCCCGATCGCCGGCGCCGCCCTCGGCGCACTCGCCTACCAACTCGTTCGCGGCACCCCAGCCCGAGGAGACTCAAAGCCGCCTGTTTCACGACTTTCAGTCCCGTCGACCGACGGCGGATGATGGCTCGCGTCCTCTTCGTCTGCCTGCACAACGCCGGTCGCTCGCAGATCAGCGAGGCGCTCTTCACCCGTGCCGCAACGGGCCGCCACGAGGCGCGCTCGGCCGGGACCGAACCGGGCGAGCGCGTCCACCCCGAGGTAGTCGCGGCGATGGACGAGCTCGGCGTCGACCTTGCCGACCGCGTGCCGCGCAAGCTGAGCACCGCCGATGCCGAGTGGGCCCACGTCGTAGTGACGATGGGTTGCGGTGACAAGTGCCCGTACATCCCCGGCAAGCGCTACCTCGACTGGGAGCTCGAGGATCCGAAGGGCCGCCCGCTGGAGGAGGTCCGCCGCACCCGCGACGAGATCGAGCGCCGCGTCGTCGAGCTGGTCGGCGAGCTCGACGACTGACACTGGGGGGTTTGTGGGAGAGTCCGAGGCGATGAGGCTTGCTCGCTTCGCCGCTGCCGGAAATTTGCCCGCCTTGGGGATCGTCGAGGACGATGAGATCGTCGATTTCTCGGGCGCAAACGTCCCGTCCGAGCCCGCAGCGGCAATCGCGGACATCGGTCGCGACGGGCTCGAGAGGCTCGCGGCTGACGCGCCGCGGCGACCCCTGGGCGAGGCGCACCTGCTCGCCCCCGCCTCGCCCCGCAAGTACCTGGCGATAGCGCTCAACTACGCCGATCACATCGCCGAGATGGGGATGGAGGCGCCGGAAGTGCCGGTCTTCTTCAACAAGCAGGTGACCTGCGTCACCGGCCCCGGCGCCGAGGTGCACATGCCCAAGGTCTCGAGCCTGCTCGACTACGAGGCCGAGCTGGCGGTGGTGATCGGCCAGCGCTGCCGCCACGTGCCGGTCGAGCGCGCCCACGAGGTGATCGTCGGCTACACCTGCGCCAACGACCTCAGCGTGCGCGACTGGCAGGGGCGGGCGCAGACGATGACGATCGGCAAGTCCTTCGACACGCACGGGCCGCTCGGGCCCTGGCTGGTCACACCCGAGGAGGTCGGCGACCCGCAGGACCTGCGCGTGCGCTGCTACGTCAACGACGATCTGCGTCAGGACGCCAGCACGGCCGAGATGGTCTTCGACTGCTTCCAGCAGGTCTCCCATCTCTCCGAAGCCTTCACCCTCGAGCCCGGCGACGTGATCGCCACCGGCACCCCGGCCGGCGTCGGCCTCGGCCGCCAGCCGTTCCGCGAGTACCTGCTGCACGTCGGTGACACGGTGCGGGTCGAGATCGAGCGGATCGGCGAGCTGGTCAACACCGTGGTCGAAGAGCCCGACGGCTACTTCGCCCCCAGCTCCGCGGACTGACCGCGGAGCGCCGGCTAGCCCCGGTGGACGCTGGTCGCCGTCGCCTGGTCGCGCGGGCGGACGACGATCTCGTCGATGTTGACGTGCGGCGGCTGGGCGAGCGCCCAGCGGATGCACTCGGCGACGTCTCCGGCGCTGAGCGGATGCATTCCCTCGTAGACCTTGGCGGCAGCAGCCTGGTCGCCGGCGAAGCGGACCAGTGAGAACTCGGTCTCGACCATCCCCGGCGCCACCTCGGTGACCCGGACCGGCTGACCCAGCAGCTCCTGGCGCAGCACCCGAAGCATCGCCCGCTGGGCGTGCTTGGCGGCGTTGTAGCCGGCCCCGCCGACGTAGGGCTCGATCGCGGCGATGCTGGTGACGCCGACGACGTGGCCGTCGCCGGACTCGATCAGCTTCGGCAGCAGAGCTCGCGTCATCCGCATCTGCCCCAGCACGTTCGACTCGTACATCGTCAGCCACTTCTCTTCGTCGGCGGCGGCGATCGGGTCGAGGCCAAGGGCACCGCCGGCGTTGTTGACGAGCACGTCGCAGGCGCCTATCGCGGTGGCGAAAGACTCGACCGAAGCCGGATCGGTGACGTCGAGTGCGATCGCCTCGGCGCCGATCTCACCCGCCAGCGCCTCGAGACGATCGAGGCGGCGTGCGCCGAGGATCGTTCGATAGCCCTCACCCGCCAGGTCCCGCGCGGTCGCCGCGCCGATCCCACTGGAAGCGCCGGTGATCACCGCGGTCCTCACGTGCCGGAGCCTAGCGACGGACACACGGTCCGACGATTCGGGCCTCGGTTACCGCATGGGCGAGGGCTGAGCGGAGCGCGCTGCCGTCGAAAGTGCCTCCGGCTCTCGCTCCCGCCCAACTCCTCGCCGTTGCCTCAGGCCTGTTGTTCTTCTTCGTGCTGGTGTTTCCTCAGCTTCGCGCCCGCACTGACGCAGCGCGAAAAGGCGGTGCCTTTCTCGCCTTTGACGTGCTTCTTGCTCATCGCCTTGCAAGCTTCGCTGGGCGTCAGCTGTTCGTTCGTAGCCACCTTCGCCATCGTGTTCACGCATTGGCTGAAGGGCGTGCCCTTTTTGCCGGCGACGTGCTTCTTGCTTTCGCCCCTGCAGTAGACGCCGTAGGCCTTGGCCTTTTCCGGCAGGCTGGCGTGCGGTCCGGGCGTTGCGGGTTTTTCAGGGGCCGGGTTGTATTCCGGGCCGCTCCCGTTCCCATTGCCGGGATCGGCGGGTGGATTCGCCAGGACCGTGGCTGGCACTGCCGCGAGAACGAGCGCTGTGAGCGCTGCCGCGACCTTTGTCCGAAGCTTCATTTCTGCCTCCTCGTTTCGATCGCCACTCGGCGTCTTAGTGCATGGTCTTCGTCCAGAATCCGGAACCAAGGAGTTCGTCAGGAACTAATGGACGGATAGGCACCGATGTCGGGCTATTCGCCGTTTCCCCGCTGCGACGCAGCTTCTTCCGCGCCGAGGTCACCTTGCGTGGCGCCTTCTCCCGTGGAGCCGGCGGGCGAGGCGCCGCCTTCGACCGGAGGGGCTTTGTCCGCGGCAGAGCTAGGCGGAGAGGGCTTCGCTGGATGAGGCGGATGGGCCGGGTGGCTCGACTTGGCTCCGTGAGAGCCCTCGCTGTTGCCGCCGGACCGCTGGCCACCTTTTTTATGGGCCGCCGCCGTTTCCTGTCCGTGCCCGGAGAGGGCGGGCAGCTGCTTTTCGTGACCCCTGCCGTGAGGGTGCGCTCCGCTGCCGGGCGACGCGGCCGCGGATGACGACGCTGCTCCGAGATCCCTGCCGCTCCGCAACTGACCGGCGGCATTGGGTCTGCCTGCGTGTTTGCTCTCGGCCGCGCGGACAGACTTCGCACCGCGCCTTCGTGAGCCGTGGCTGCCAGCGGCCGAGGCCCCGATCCGCGTCGCCGCGCGCGCGGAGAGCCCGTCCTCAGCAGCCGAAGATGCCCGATGCGCTGGGACAGAGCTCGAGCCATCGATGCCTGGCAGACCAAGGTCGATCAAGCCGCCTCGATCCGCCGCGCCAGTGCCGACCGCCGCTATCGCAAGAACCGCGGCTGCCCCTTTCAGTGCCGCCGAGGATCCGATCGACTTCGCCGCGCCTCCTGCGATCGCGGCGCCGCCGACGGCGCCGCTGCCGCTGGAGGCAGTCCCGCCGAGCAGTCCCTGCAGAAGGCCAGCCACAAGGGCCGCCGGCAGCGGCGCAAGCGCGGCGAAGTCATGCTCGCGGCGCTCGATTTCATCGCGGAAATCACGGCAGCTCGCGCAGTGGCGAAGGTGGGCCCGAACGTCGCGGCGACGGGCGACGCGGCCGTCGCCATCCGAAAGCGCCTTGGTGACCGTCATGCAGTCCATGTCGCGCCCCTCACCCATCTGACGCAGGCTCAGGCGCGCCTCGTAGAGGGTCTGGCGAGCGACGGCGGGGGAGGTGTCCAGCGCCGTTCCGATCGCAGCGAAGTCGAGGCCGGCAAGCTCGCGCATCACCAGGGCGCCGCGCTGGCGCTCGGGCAGCTCGTCCAGGTCGGTGAGCAGTTGCCGCAGGCGCTCCCGCGAGTCCAGCTCGTCCGCCAACGGAGGCGCGGGGGCGGCAAGCTCGGCGTCGAGCTGGCGCGTGTCGCGGCGCCGCCGCAGTAGGTCGATCGACTCGTTGTGGGCGATCCGATAGAGCCAGGACTTCAATTTGAGCTCGCGCTCCTCGCCCGGCAGCGCTCGCAGCACCTTCAGCATCGTGTTCTGAAGCGCGTCCTGGGCATCCTGCGCGTCGCCGACAATCGCCAGGCAATAGCGGTACAGCTGCTGGTGATAGCGATCGAAGATCGAGGCGAAGGCCGCCTCCTCGCCCCCTGCTGCTCGACGTGCCAAGCGCTCGTCGGAAAGCAGCATGCTCATCTCTCGCTGAACCCATCGACTGCCATCTCCTCAAGGGTAGGGATCTTCGTTCGATTGCTGAAACGGCCATCGAGGGGAGTTGTCAGCGCCTTGCGCGAGTAGCGATTGACAAACGCCGGGCGTTGACGTTCTAGAAAACGAGCGTCTCTGGAACCGACGGAGGGAGAGCGACATGGTTGGAGCGATAGTCGGACTGCTGATCTTGATCGCGATCGTGCTGGTCCTGCTCAAGGTCGCGGTCGCCGGTGGCGTCATCGGCCTGATCGCGATCGTGCTGCTGGTCCTGCTGCTGTTGGGGCGGATCTGACGACGCCCCTGTTTGGGGCCTCGGTCGATCAGATCAGCGGCTTGAGGTCGAGGATCGGCGTGCCGTCGAGCGCCTCGAGTTCGCTGACCAGCATCCGCGATCCCTCGATCGCCAGGACCGTGACGGGATGCATGCCGATCGGGTTGGGCCGGTCCGGAGAGCGGGTGTTGAAGACTCCCTGAAGCGGATTCGCCGGGTCGTCGCGCGGGCGCGTCTGCAGCACGTCGCGCCTACCGCGGTCGAGCCAGGTGAGGACGAGGACCTCGTCGCCGACCTCGATTCCGTGCAAGGCGTCGAGCAGCTCCGCCTCGAAGACGAGCCATGCCTCAGGCGCTCCCTCATTGCCCTGCTTCGGCGCCGCAGCCCGGTCGCGAAGCGGGGACTCGACCCGTCCCACTGGCCTGATCTGGAGGTCGGCCCGCATAGCCGGAGTATCGAGGAATCGCCGGGCCTGGGACCGCTTGATTCAAGTCGATTAGTCCTTGCGCCGATTAGTGCTGGCAATGGAAGAGAGACCGCCTCTCACGCTGCGAGCCGCCGGAGAGCACGCTCGGGCCCGCGGTCTCGCGCTGAACAACCGTCTGCTCCTGTTGGTCATCGGTGCGCTCGCCATTCTCGTGGCGGCCGGCCCCCTCTTTGGCCTCAGCGGCTTTCCACTCATATTCGTGGAGCTCGCGGCGTTCGGAGCGATGACCGCAGCCAACCGCTGGTACAGCCCTCAAATCGGCCGCTGGCTTCGGGGCGCAGAGGGCGAGCGCCAGGTGGGGACGGCGCTTGCCGACCTGGCCGACGATGGCTGGATGGCACTCCACGACGTCTCGCTCGGCCACGGCAACGTCGACCACATCCTCATCGGTCCAGGGGGCATCTTCACCATCGAGACCAAGAGCCACCCCGGCAAGATCAGGATCGACAGCATCGACCCGAGGATGCTCAAGCAGGCCTACGCGGAGAAGAAGCTGATCGAACGCATCACCGGCATGGAGGTCCAACCCCTCCTCGTCTTCAGCCGGGCTTTTCTGATCGGCTCGGTCCCCGCGCAGCGAAGGGGAGTGACGATCCTCCCCGCCCGCATGCTCGCCCACTACTTCTCCCGCCGCCGGCCAGTGCTCACCCCCGGCGAGGCCGAGCAGATCCATATTCGCCTGGCGCGGGCCCTGTCAGACACCTGACGCAGGAACAGGAGCCGCACATCACAGAGTGGCGAGGGTGGGAATCGAACCCACGACACCACGATTTTCAGTCGTGTGCTCTACCAACTGAGCTACCTCGCCTGGGAAGCGCAAAGCCGAAGCCTGCGGAGCGAAGGCTAGCGACCGGGCGGCGAGGAGGCTGATTGCATTCGGTTCGATGAGAGCGCTGCGGGCAACGATCGGGGTAGTGGCCCTGGTCGCCGCTTGCGCGGCTCTGGCTTCCGGGGGTTCGGGGGCTGATTCGGTTCGGCAGCGCTACCTGCCGGCCAGCAATTCGCTGCGGACAGTCGCGAGGTTCGGCACGAGCCGGACCGTGACGGTCCACTCGCTGGGGGAGCCCGACGTCGTTCGCGCCGATCCCCGCTGGCTGGCGGGGGCACGGCCCCTCGGCGCCAACGCCCCGAGCTGGGCACGGCGGATGTACCGGCAGTCGCTCTTGGCCCTGCACGCGCTCACGAACGAGCGCAGCGGCGCCGTCCTTGCTGGCGCTCGAGAAGGCTGGAGCTACGTCTGGCCCCGCGACGCCGGCACGGCAGCGATAGCCCTCGCGGAGGCGGGATATCGGGATGAGGCAAGGCGCGTCGTCGCCTTCCTCGAAAGGCTCGACCTCGGCGCCGCCGCCCGGTTTCACAGCGACGGGAGTCCCGTCGGCGGACGTGCAGCCCAGGGCGACGCGGCCGGATGGTTGGCGGCCGCCGCCGCGGCGGCGGGGTCGATCCCTCCAGTGCAACGGCCCCGGCGCGCCACCGATGCGGTGGAGCGGCCCTGGCGCGATTTAGACGACTACCAGGAGAATGGGGAGGGGGACTTCCTCGCCAACGCGATTGCCTCGGATTCGCCACATATTGAGGCGCTCTTTAGGACGCCGTCGGGCGGGCTCGAGCGGCGTGCAGGCGATCCAGGCTCCGGACTCGATTCGGCCGCCGCCTGGGCCGTCAGGCCTTTCCCCCACCCCGCCCTCTATCCGCTCGTGCGCCGCACGCTGCTGCGCCTCGCCGCAAGCAGCGGGCGCTTCGGCATCGCCCCCTCCGAAGACTGGGACGGCGGCGCCGACCCCTGGACCGCGCCCACGGCCTGGACCGCTTGGAGCCTCGCCGCGCTGGGCGAGCGGCGCGCGGCCCTCCACCTGATGGCCGAGCTGCGGCGCGCGGCAACGCCCTCCGGCATGCTGCCCGAGCGGGTCAATGCCCGCAGCGGCACCCCCACCTCGACCACGCCCCTGGCCTGGTCCCACGCCTTCGCGATCCTCGCCCTGCGCCAGCTCTGGCCGTAGCTCAGCTGGGGACGCGCCAGCGACCGAGCCAGTAGCGCTGGTGCAGGCGACGGCCCTCGGCGCTCTCCGCGACCAGGAAGCTCTCCGCCTTCTCGGGCTGCTGGCGCAGAAGCTGGGTGACCAGCTCGCCGGCCCCGGCGCCACCAGAGCCACGCTCGAGCCAATCGTCAAAGTCGATCTCGATCGGGATCAGCTTCTCCTCCTCGAGGACGAGGCCCGCGGCTTCGCCCATCGCCCGCAGACTCTCATCGGTATGGCACGCCCAATGCGAGGGATCCCGCAATCGCTCGATCTCCTCGCGCCAGGCGTTCGCGTCACGATCCCGGTCGGCGACGATGTCGCTGACCAGAACCCAGCCCCCCGGACGAACCAGGCGTGCCATCTCCGCCACCACGCGCCCCGGCGCCGGGATGTGATGGAGGCTGAGACGGGTGAGCGCGCCGTCGAAGCAATCGTCGCCAAAGTCCAGGGCGGTGACGTCGCCGAGCGCGAAGCCGACGTTGTCGATCCCTTCCTCGTCGGCCCTCCGTTCGGCCTCCTTGATCATCGCCGGCGTCAGGTCTACGCCCGTCACCGAGCCGACCCGGGCAGCCGTCGCCCGCGAGACGACCCCGGGACCGCAGGCGAGATCGATCCAGTTCGCCGCGGGATCCGCCGGCACCGTCTCGACCAACGCCCCCAGCGTCTCTGCGGACGTCATCGCCGGCGAGACGCCGAACGAGCGCGATTGGCGGGTGAACTCCTCGCGAATCGAATCCTCGTACATCGCGGCAGCGTAGCTGGGCCGTGAGATCCTGACTGTCTAGCTAAAGAGCCTCCAGCGCCAGGGCGACCGCCTCACGGGCCGACTCTGCGCTCGTCACGCCGGGGGCGTCGGCCATCCCCTCCCGCCCACTCAGCTCCCAGCTGCGCAGGGCGATCACGGGCCGACCGATCGCCCGCGCAAAGCCGATCTCCGAGAGCGTCCCCCACTCGCCGCCAATCGCGATCACGGCCTCGCCGGAGGAGACCACCGCCAGGTTGCGAGCGTGCCCAATGCCAGTCGCCACCACCTGTGTGCAGAACTCGTTCGCTTCGCCAACCTCAAGACCGGGAACGATCCCAATCGCCTCCCCGCCCGCCTCTCTCGCCCCTCGACAGGCCGCCGCCATCGCCCCTCCCAACCCGCCACAGACCAGCGTCACCCCCGCCTCGGCGAGCAACCTCCCGACTTCCTCACCGAGCACTGCCGCCTCAGACCCCAGCTTGGCGCCCGACGGGCCGATGACGGCCACCTGACGCCCGCGCTTCACTGCACGCTCCTCATCTGCCGCATCAGCTCCAGCGCCCCCTCCTTGTGCAGCGGTTCGTTGAGGTTGCCGCACTTGGGGCTCTGCACGCAGGAGGGACAACCGGACTCGCAGGGGCACTCGCCGATCAGCCGCTCCGCATCGCCGATCAGGCGCTCGAACTGCTCGTAGCCGCGCAGCGTGATGCCGACGCCGCCTGGGTGGCCGTCGTAGATGAAGATCGTCGAGCGCCCGGTCTGGAAATGGACGTTGGTCGAGAGGCCGCCGATGTCCCAGCGGTCGCACATCGCGATCAGCGGCAGCACAGCGATCTGGCCGTGCTCGGTCGCGTGTAGGGCGCCGAGCAGGACATCGGGCGGCAGCGCGCCGCTGAGCCTGTCCGGCAGCACGTACCAGAGCGCCTGGGTGGCGAACTGCTGCTCGGGCAACTCCAGCGAGACGATGTCGAAGGGCTCCTGCTCGGAGATCGAGACCCGCTGGTAGGCGATCACCTGCTCGCTCACCGAGACCTCGCCGAAGTTCAGCTCCACCCCGGATGTCGTGCGCTGCTCCCGCACCCGCTCGATATAGATCTCGGTCTCCTTCTTCGGCCGGGTGTACCAGTCGCCGTCAAAGCGCGAGACGATCGCCCGCCGCCCTTGGATGTCGAGCTGCTCGACCTCGTAGGAACGGCCGAGGTGTAGGTAGATCGCGCCCGGGTGGATCGTGGTGAAGGCCCGCTCGGACTCGACCAGGCCGAGCATCTCGCCCGATTCGCGCTCGATCACCGCGACCGAGTCGGGCGAGGCCGAACGCAGCGGCACCTTGGCGGCGACGAACTCGCTGCTGCGCGGCATGATCCGCCCGCCGGCCTGGCGCAGCTCGCCGGCCGCAACGAGCCGCTGCGCCCGCTCGCGCCACTCGGGCCCGAAGACCTCCGCGTCATCCTCACTCAGCGGCAGCTCGTAGGCGGCCGCGACCATGTGCCGGCCGGCGATCTGCTCGCTGGCGTGGTCAAGGATCGCCGCCTCGACCGGACGCCCGATGAACTCGTCGGGGTGGCGGCAGAAGAACTGGTCGAGCGCGTCCTGGCCGGCAACGTAGACCGCGAGGCCGCGCCGGCGGCGGCCCGCCCGCCCCCACATCTGCCGCAGGCTGGCGACCGTGCCGGGGAAGGTGACGCAGATCGCCGCGTCGAGCTCACCGATGTCGATGCCGAGCTCGAGCGCGTCGGTGGCGACGACCGCGAGCAGGTCGCCAGCCGCCAGCCGAGCCTCGATCTCGCGCCTCTGCTGCGGCGTGTAGCCGCCGCGGTAGGGCGCGATCCGCGCCGCCAGCTCGGGCTTGCCGCGCGCCTCCAGCGACTCGCGGGCGAAGCGCTGGATCAGCTCGATGCCGCGCCGGCTCTTGAGGAAGCAGATAGTCCGCACGCCGTGGGAGACCAGCTCGGCGAGCAGGTCGGCGGCCTCGGAGAGCGCCGAGCGCCGCGTTCCCGAGGCCTTGTCGATCAGCGGCGGGTTCCACATCGCGATCTCTCGCCCGGCCCGCGGGGCGCCGTCGTCGTCGATCAGCTCGAAGGGCGTGCCGACCAGCTCCTCAGCGAGGCCGATCGGGTTGGCGATCGTCGCCGAGGCGAGCAGGAAGCGAGGCTCGGAGCCGTAGGCGCGGGCCACCCGCCGCAGCCGCCGCAGCACGTTGGCGACATGGGAGCCGAAGACGCCGCGGTAGGTGTGCGCCTCGTCGACCACAACCCACTCGAGGTTGGCGAGGAAGTCTCCCCAGCTCTTGTGGTGGGGCAGGATGCCGACGTGCAGCATGTCCGGGTTGGTGAGGACGAGGTTGTTGCGGCGGCGGATCGCCGGCCGCTCTTCCTTGGGGGTGTCGCCGTCGTAGATCGCCTCGCGCAGACCCGGCGGCCGCAGCGCCGCCAGCTTTCGCGCCTGGTCCTGGGCCAGGGCCTTGGTGGGATAGAGGTAGAGGGCGCGGCGCTTGGGGTCGCGGGCAATTCCATCGAGCACCGGCAGGTTGAAGGCGAGGCTCTTGCCCGAGGCGGTGCCGCTGGTGATCACGAGGTTCGAATCGGCGGCGGTCTTCAGCGCCGCGCGCTGGTGCGAGTAGAGCCGCTCGACACCGCTGCGCTTGAGCGCTTCGACAAAGGCGGAATCGAGCGAGCGCGGCAGCGCCACTTCCTGAGCCCCGCGCTCCTCTTCACCGCTCTCGGCGACGATCCGACCGTCGCGCCGTGCTGGGTCCAGCGCAATCGACCACGGAGCCTCGAGCAGGGAGCGCCCCATCACTCCTCACCGCTCGTCGACTGAACCGAAATCCCCCTATACGGTGGGAAATAGTCCAGTCGGCCCCGGCGAATCGCGCCAGCGACCCGCATCGCCTGCAACGAGCTGCGGTCGTGGATGCGCAGGACGTCGGCGCCGCCGCGCACCGCCAGGGCGACGGCGGCGACCGTTCCCCACTCGCGCTCGCCCGCTGGCAGGCGCTCCTCCCAGGAACCGGCGAGGGCGGCGCCGATGAAATCCTTGCGCGAGAGCGAGACGTAGAGCGGCAGGCCGAGCGCGCGCAGCTCGGGCAGGCGCCGCAGGATCTCCAGGTCCTGCTCGGTAGTCAAGTCGAAGTCGAGTCCGGGGTCGATCGCGATCTGCTCCTCGGCGACGCCAAGGCCGCGGGCGAGCTCGACTCTCCCCCCGAACCACTCGACGAGGTGCGCGACCACATCGCCGTAGTCGGGCGCGGGCCGGTCGACCCGCGGCAGCCCCTCGATGTGCATCAAGACGTAGCCGCAACCTGTCTCGGCGACCAGCTCGAACATCTCCTCCGAGCCTCCGGAGATGTCGTTGACCACCGTAGCCCCGGCCCCGAGCGCGGACCGCGCGACCGCGACAGAGAAGGTGTCGGCTGAGATCGGCACCCCCGCGCCCGCCAGCCCCTCGATCGTCGGCACCAGCGCCGCCGCCTCGACCTCGGCCGGCACCGGCGGCCCGCTTTTCGCGGCCACGGCGCCGACGTCGAGCATGTCGAAGCCGGCCTCGACCAGCGCCAGCCCATCGGCGATCGCCTTCTCCGGCGTGCCGCTGCGCGCCCCCTCGAACATCGAATCGGCGGTGACGTTGACGATCCCCGCGGCCATTGGTTGGGTCAGGTCGAGGTTGCGATCCGCGAGGCGCCAGCTCATCCGGCTACCGTAGCGACCGCACCATGGCACTGAGCTGCGTCTACACCGACCTCGACGGCACCCTGCTCGGCAGGGGAAGCTCGCTCTTCCGCGATGCGGAGGGCCGCTTCTCGCTGGCCCAGGCGCGCGGGCTGGACGCGTGCCACCGGGCGGGGGTGGAGGTCGTGATCATGTCCGGGCGCCGCGAGCCCCAGGTCCACGAGGCGGCCCGTCTGATGGGCCAGGCCTCCTACATCTACGAGGCCGGCTGCGCCTTTGCGATCGACGGCGAGACGACGCTGATGACCGGCGACATGATCCCTGACGAGGAGGGAACCGTCTACGAGAAGATCGAGGCTCGCGGCATCCCGAAGATGCTCTTCGCGCACTTCGAGGGGCGGCTCGAGTACCACGCTCCCTGGCATCACGGGCGCGTCCTCTCGCACCTCTTCCGCGGCAAGGTCGACGTGGGGGAGGCCAATCGGCTGCTGGAGGCCGAGGGACACGACGACCTGCGGCTGCTCGACAACGGCGCGATCGGCCGCGAGATGCCGGCGGTCGAAGGCCCCACCCACGCCTACCACCTGGTTCCCAAGCTGGTCAGCAAGGCCGGCGCGGTAGCCGCCCATGCCCGCACCCGCGGCTACGACCCAGCCGACTGCATCGCGGTCGGCGACTCGGTCGAGGATCTCGAGGTAGCCGCGGCCGTCGGTCGCTTCTTCGTCGTCGCCAACGGACCCGAGCGCGACCCCGGCCTGCGTGCCGCGCTGGGCGCCTGGGAAAACGTCACCGTCACCGAGGGGGCGATGGGCGACGGCTTCTACGAGGCGGTCGTCTCGACCCTGGTCGAGCGCCGCTGAAGCTCCACTAGTATCGGCACGATGGAGCAAGCGACCGTCGCCGAGCAGGAGTACCTGGAGATCATGTTCTGGCTCGAGGAGGCCGGCCTGCCGATGACCGGCGCCAACATCGCGCGGGCGATGCAGCTCTCGCCGCCAACGGTGCACGAGATGATCGGGCGCCTCACCGATGACGGTTACGTCGAGCGCAAGCCCGACAAGTCGCTGGAATTCACCGTTTCGGGCCGCGAGCACGCCAGCCACATCGTCCGCCGCCACCGCATGATCGAGCGCTTCCTCACCGACGTGCTCGGCATTCCCTGGGACGAGGTGCACGAGGAGGCCGAGCGGATCGAGCACGCGATGTCGCCGGTGCTGGAGGAGCGCATGCGGGCGGCGATCGGCGACGCCACCACCTGTCCGCATGGCCACCCGATTGTCGAGGGGGCCCGCGAGCAGGGCGCCCTGCTCTCCGACGTCGAGCCCGGCGCCAAGGTCCACGTGCTGCGCTTCGAGAACGAGGCCGAGGAGCTGCTCCATTACCTCAAGGACGCCGGGCTCTATCCCGGGCTCGAGGGGTCGGTGCAGAGCTCGAGCGAGGAGGGCGTCACGATCGCCTCCGGCGAGGGTGCCCACCAGGTCTCGCGCAGCGTCGCCGAGACCGTCTCGGTCCGCGCCGACCCGGCGCCGGCGCCGCGGGCGACGATCCCAGAGCAGCTGGTTCTTTCCAGCGATCGCTACGGTCGCTGACCCCGCCTAGGAGATCGAGACGCTGGCGATCGGGTGACTCGTCGGGTGAGTGCTGCCGTCGGGGAAGGGCTCGGCGGTAACCATCACCGCTTCCACCCCGCGCATATCGTTGATCGTCGCTGTCGCTGTCCCGTTCGGGGCGGGGATGAAGAGCACCCCCGCGGAGACGATCTGATCGTCTCGTTCGACCCAGGTCTGCAGCAACTTTTCAGGCGGCAGATGGGGAATGTTTTTCAGGTACAGAACCCCCGAATGGCCATTGCTCACCATTTTGGCCGTGACCCCTGGAGGGTTTCCCGCGAGCGCAGTGGTCATGCCACCCTTGACCGAGCTCTCGTCCGAGCCACCGCCGATCGCGTAGCCGACGACAGCGGCAAGGACCAGCACGACCGCAGCCAGTGCGGCCAGGGGGCGCAGCGACAAGCCCCCGCCGGGACGTCGCAGGTTCCACCCCGCCCGCTGCTCACCCACCCCTGAGCGCACCTGCTCCATCAGGCGCTCACGCAGATGCGCTGAGGGCTCGACTTGCTGGACCGACTCGGGCAGGACTTGCACCGCCGGCCGCATCCACTCGAGCTCGGTGCGGCAGGCCTCGCAGCCGGCCAGGTGGCGCTCCAGCTGCGCCGTCTCGCCAGGCTCCAGCGCGTCCAGCAGGTAGGCAGCCAGCTCGTCGCGCTGGGGCTCATGCCTGTCCTCGCTCATGTCAGTCCCTCCGCCAGCTCACGGCGAATCTTCTCCAATCCAAGGCGCATCCTTCCCTTCACCGTGCCGAGCGGCACGTCCAGCATGCCTGCGATCTCCGAATGGCTGAAGCCGCCGAAGTAGGCCAACGTAATCACCTTCGATTGCTCTCCGGGAAGCTCGCCGAGCGCCCCGCGCACCTCTTGCGCGGTCTCCCGCTCCAGCGCCTCGGACTCGGTCCGCTCGGGCGCCGAGCGGCTCTCGAGGATCGAGTCGTCGTCGAAGTCGAGCTTCGGCGCCTTGCCGCTCTTGCTGCGCAGGGCGTCAATCGCGCGGTTGCGGACGATACCGAGCATCCAGGTGCGGACGCTGCCGCGCGCCGCGTCATACCGCGCGCCGCTGCGCCAGATCGAGATGAAGGCCTCCTGGGTCACGTCTTCGGCCGCCCCTCGCTCACCGAGGATCCTATAAGCGAGCGAGAAGGCGACGCCGCCGTGGCGGTCATAGAAGACCTCGAAGGCGTCGGGGTTCTTCTCCCCGATCAGCGGCATCAACTCCTCGTCAGCGAGGCGCTCTGCTTTGCTCGCGCGCATCTTCGATTGCTCCTAGGGACCGTTTCGGCGGGGATCGATTAAGCAGTAAAGGGTTCGACCGCCTTCAACACCTTAGCTTCGGTCAAAGCCGGGTCAAACGCTTCCGGCGCTGGTTCCTCCTTGTTCCGCAGCCGGATCGCCGCCGCGTGGCGGGCCTCGACTTGGACGATCGAGCCGGCCGCTTCCAGGACTTCGGCAGCCTTGATCTGCGGCGCGGCACCGTTGTAGGCGCTCACTCCCGTGTCCTCGAACGTCTGAGCCAACCTGAGGAAGCCGGAGGTGCCGCTGTAGGGGAAGTCGAATTTCGGTTCCGCCACCGGCTTGCCGCCGAGCTTCTTGATCGTTTCGGTCAGCGCCCCGACGTGTTCTTCCTCGTCGCGTCCGATCGATTCGATCAGGCTCTCGAGGTCTCCGCTTGCCTTCGCCCGCGTCTTGGCTTCCTTGTAGAAGGCCGCCTCCAGGTACTCCAGGGTGAGGGCGAAGTTGAGGATGCCGACGTCGCCGCTTTCGGCCATCGCCAGCGCCCGGCCGACAAAGGGACCGACGGAAAGCGCGCCGTAGACGGTACCGGCCGCCAGTGCTCCCTTGAGGATCACCTCGCTGCGGGAGATGTCTTCGCTGTCGGTGTCGATATGCACACCGGCAAGCTCGGGCTGGCCGAGGATCTGGTCGCTCATCTGGTTCTCCTTTCGCGCTTGCGCCGGGGTCAGCCGACGATGAACGGTTCGACCGACTTGAGGACTTCCTCAGCGCCGGCGGGTTTGGCGAACGCCCCGTCGGGGGTGATCGATTCGCCCAGCAGGGTGTTGAGCGCCGCGGCGTGGCGGCCCTCGACGCTGTGGATCGAGAGCGCCGCGGTGAGCACCGAGGCCCCCTTGATGTTGGTCGCCTGGCCGAGGTAAGCCGCGGCGCCGAGGTTCTCCACAGTAGCCGCCAGTTCGAGCACCGACTTGGCGCTCTTGAGCGGGAATTCGGTCTTCGGCTTGGAAGCGGGCGTGCCGCCCATCTGCTTGACGAAACCGGTCAGAGCACTGACATGTTCGGCCTCCTCGCTGCCGAACTTGCGGATCGTCTCCAGGTCGGAGCCCTTGAAGAGGCCGCTCTTGACAACGTCCGCGTAGAAGGCGGTCTCGAGGTACTCAAGGGTCAGGGCATAGTTGAGGATGCCGACATCGCCCTTGCCGAACTGCTCGGTGCCGGTCTTGCCGGTGGCGCTCGTCGTCGTCGTGCTGCTGCTGTCGCTGCCGCAGGCGGCGAGGAAGGCCGCCAGGGCGGTCGAGCCCCCGGTGACGGCGAGCAGCTTGCGCCGCGACACAGGGTCGCTGGTGACGCGCTCCAGCGCGCTCGGTTTACTGGCCACAGCCATGCTTCCTCCTCGGTCGCGAGTGGGTCATCAACCCCACCTACGGGGAGCGGGCGCGGCTGGATCAGCCGCGGGAGCGGACGACGCGGGGTTCGCAGCTCAGGCTGGCGAGCCGGCGCGGATGCGGTCCAGCGCGCGGGCGATGCGGGCGACGCCCTCGGGGATTCGCTCCGGCGGGACGCTGGCGAAGGAGAGCCGCAGGCTGTTGGTACCACCCTCGATCATGAAGTCGGGGCCGGCGACGAAGGCGACGCCCTCGCCCTTGGCCTCGGCCAGCAGGGCGCTCGTATCGGTGCCCTCGGCGAGGTCGAGCCAGAGGAAGTAGCCGCCGCCGGGGACGACGAACTCGGCCTCGGGAATCTGCTCACTCAGGGCTTCGACCAGGGCGTCGCGGCGCGCCTGCAGGGCGCCCTTGACGAACTCGATGTTGCGGTCGAGCCCGCCCGATCGGCAGAGCTCGAGCACCACGGCCTCGGCCAGCATGTTGGGTGAGATGTAGGTCTCGTTTGCCCGCTTGGCGAGCTTCGCGATCTCCGTCGCCGGACCGGCGACATAGCCGACCCGCACGCCCGGGCTGACGGTCTTGGAGAAGGAGGAGGCGTGGACGACCTTGTCCGCCTTGTCGATCTCGAGCATCGTCTCCAAGCCCTCGCCCTCGAAGGGCAGCTCCCGGTAGGGGTCGTCCTCGAAGATCCAGAAGTCGTGCTCGGCGGCGAGCTCGACCAGCCGCACCCGCTTCTCGGCCGAGAGCGTGCAGCCCGCGGGGTTGTGGAAGTTGGGAATGACGTGGGCGAGCTTGATCGGCGCCTCGGCCAGGGCGGCTTCCAGGACTGCGACGTCGAGCCCGTCGTCCTCGAGCGAGACCGGCACCAGCTCGACCCCGAGCCGTTGCAGCATCAAGAGCGTGCGGTCGTATGTCGGCTGCTCCACCACCACCCGGTCGCCGGGCTTGAGCAGGTGCTCGAAGAGCATCCAGCCCGCCTCGAGCGAGCCGTTGGCGACCATCACCTGACCGCCATCGAGCCCCCCATGCCGCTGCGCGATCCATTCGCAGAGCCCCGGATGGCCGATCCCCGTGCCGTAGGAGAGGGCCCTTTCCCAGTCCTCGGCAAGCGCCACGGCCGCCGCGTCGCGCACCGCGTCGCGCGGCAGGATGTCGGCGCTCGGCGCCCCTCGTGCAAACGAAATCGTGTCGCCAGCCATGTGGA
>Ga0207702_10002496_pt1 | contig 17368 bp, 16 predicted proteins | sample KBSCornC62_FD_184302 | JGI IMG/M metagenome (GOLD analysis project Ga0207702, IMG submission 184302) | Corn rhizosphere microbial communities from Kellogg Biological Station, Michigan, USA - KBS Corn C6-2 (SPAdes) (version 2) | ecosystem: Host-associated > Plants > Roots > Rhizosphere > Soil ...
TGACGCATATGCTGATCCCTGTCCTGTTGCTCGCGTTCGAGGCGCAGAGCCGGGGGCGGCAGGTGACGGCGGGCGTCGCGATGGCGTTCGTCACCCTCATCAAACCCTTCTGCGTGCTGTTCCTCTTCTATTTCTTCGCGCGGCGCCAGTGGAACGCGTTCGTGGCGATGGCCGGCAGCGCAGCGCTTGTCATCCTGTTGTCGCTCCTGCTGTTCGGGGTCGATCTGCACAAGCTGTTCGTCGAAAATTATGTGTTCGGCTTCGGGTCGCGGCCAGTGATCGCGTACAATGTCCAAAACTTTGCCGGAGCGATCGGCCACCTCGCCCTGCCCGGGAATTTGAAGAACTTCATTCCCATCGATGAGCCGCTGTGGTTCAAGATGGCGAGGCTGTCGTTGACAGGTGTCACGCTGGCGATGGTGGCCACGACTTTCTGGCGCGCCGGTCAGCCAAAGACGCAGGCGGCATGGCTCGCCGAGCTGTGCATCGTGCTGAGCGCCGGCTTGCTGATCGCTCCCGTCACATGGACGCATTATCTCAGCCTGTTGCTTGTCCCGCTGGCTCTTCTTGTCACCGGCCGGTTCGAAGTGAAACTCAGCCGGGGCCAGATCGCCACGCTCGCAATTGCAGCCCTCTTTATATCTTTGCCCGTGCTGTTGCCGAACCGGCGCGATATCTTCCCCTTTTTCCTGCAACGGATCTGGATCTCGCATTTCGTGGTTGGCATGGTGATGCTGTTCGGAATCCTGGCGCAAGTTCGCCTGCAGATGCGGGCCGCCGTGCCGCAGGTGTGGCGGCCGTCGTTCGGTCGGGATCACCCGTCGCCAGCGTAAGGCGGGGGCTACGAGCCTGTGCGCGGGTGGGCGTAGACAGGGTCGTTGATTGCTGATTCTATTGGCTTTCCGGGATGGAGAGCATCGGATGGCGCATCGTTCGATTGGGCAAGAGCATTTTGGTTTCGCTGGGCGCGCAGGGCCGCCGTCATCACTCGACACGCTTGTTCCACTGATCGGTTGGATGCCGGTCGCGGCGCTTCTCGATGAGCTCTATCCCGCGACCAAAGGAGAACCGGCCTGGCTGCCGCTGGCGATGTTCAGGGCGCTGCTTCTATCGATCTGGTACGACCTGTCCGACGTGAAGCTGGCCGAGGCGCTGGATGATCGTGCCTCCTTTCGCCGTTTTTGCGGGTTTTCCGCGAATGAAGCGACGCCCGAGCGCACTGCCTTTGTCCGGTTCCGCAGGCTCATGGCCGCGCACTCGCTTGATCGGACCCTGTTCGAGACAGTAACCGCGCAGCTCAAATCGAAGGCCGTGACGGTCAAGACCGGGACATTGGTCGATGCGACCATCATTGCCTCGGCAACCGAGGGGGATGATGACGCGCGCTGGGTGAAGCACAAAGGAAAGCGAGCCGTTCACGGCTTCAAAGCCCACGTCGGTGCAGATGCGGATACCGCTTTGGTCGAGCAAGTCTCAGTCACATCTGCCAACATCAATGACGGCAAGGCTGGTCCCGACGCCTTACCCGACAATCCCGGTGAGGTGTTCGCCGACAGCGCCTATCGCGGCAGTCACTTTCGCGATGCTGTCCGTGCCAAGGGCGGCGTCCCTCTGATCGTCGCCACCGGCATGTGGGGCCGCGACGAGCAGGAAACCCTCCGCAAACTCCATCAATGGAATCAAGCCATCCATCGCGTGCGAGGCCGGATCGGGAAGATCTTCGGAACATGGAAGCGCTGCTATGGCCTGCGCCGAATGCGATGGCGAGGCCTCGCCAAAGCCACCGCCCAAGTCCGCCTCAACGCCATCGCCTACAACCTCAAGCGCACCATGAACATTCTCGCGGTCTCGGTGTAAAATCGCCACAGACCGGTCCAGGCCGATCCGTCGGTATCATTTTGTAAAGTAATGATCTTCTCCTCCAAAATTGGCTTAATTGCCAATAAAAGCGGCCCCATTTGCGTGGGCTGATCTGACCACTTGCGACATGATTCGAGACAATGGCCCGAGCGGCCAAAATGCGGTCGACTTCGGGATCTGCAGCTGCGGCTGCAATTCTCCGCAAACCACCAAGCTGTTCAATACCTATGCGCGGATCAGCGTCGCCCGCTGATCTGGTCGAAATGCTTCGCATCGAGGCGGCCTGCAAGCCGGGCGGTGGTGACAGGATTGGGTTCTAACTTTATCTTGGGCATTATTCGGCCTCAATCTGTGTCACTCGGTAGCGCAACGTGGCGATACTGTTGGCGGGCACCTGTGCCTTCCAAAGCGGACGACCATTTTTTTGGATCATCCTCGCCGATGTGCGCTCGACCTTTTCGTCGTCATTTACATGCAAATCGCCCTCGAAAGTGATCGGCCAGCGATTGGCGTTGCTGACACTCAGTTCGAAGTCTCGCCAACAGCCTCGCTTTACATCCTCCGAAGCGGTAATGTCGTTGCCCTGGACGCGAACTTGCGTGGGGGCAGCAATCACCGCTTCGACTTGCTGGCCTATGGCACTGTCGCGGATGCCGCCTTCACCAATGAGCATCTGCTCATTCCTAAGTGGTTCGAAAACAGCGAAAGGCCCGGCTGGCAGAGCAATCCCAAGGCCGTCTTCCTTCTTGTTTTGTGTGCGCAGCGTAAGCCTGACGTTTGCCGGGCCGCCGTCATAGACGTCAGCGGTATAGACGATCGCTACCTTGATATTGCGCTTCTCGAACATCGCGACCTGCTTTTGCGCGTTCGAGGCGACGGTGGTGCGAACAGGGACATGATACAGTTTCAAGTCACCCAATCCCTCGGCGGTCACCATGACCGGTGCGTCCACTTTTAATTCCGCGCGCTTCATGGCTGTAACGACGATCTCACCTATGCCGTCCGAGGGTGCGGCCATCGCGAGAGCGGGCACGGAAACCGGCGTGAAAAAACAATGAAACGATAGCTCCTCAGCTCGCCCGCCGTCATACGGGTCGTCATCCTCACGGTTCACCTCGCCGCCGACGACAGCAGTATCGGCGTCGACGAAGCTCATCGGGTCGCTGCTCGCGAGCGTCACCCAAGCAGCCAGGTCGGCGCGCTTGCCCCCTTCCCGCATCCTAACGACGTAGTTGGCTTGCCAATCGAAACCCCAGGCGAGGTAGGAAAGCGAAATCGTGACTTTCGCCGCGGAAGGCGCCTCGGTTTCAATCGAGAGAGTAGGACGAGCCGAGAGTCCCTCGGGAAGACGGGAATAGACGAGGGTTTCATTTAGCGGACCACAATTGGCAGCTTCGAACCCCTCGCGAGTCTGTAGCAGAACGGAGCCTTCGGGCCCCGATCGGATGATCCCACGCTCTTCGGTCGTTTTGCCGCTCTTGGCATGTTGGCGGCGGACGATCACCGGACGGCCTAACGACCGGGCATATAGATTGCCGGGTGACAGCAGATCGGCATCGAGATTCTTTTCGCGAATACCTGCCGGCAATCCTCTGGCGATCGAGCTTTCGGGCAACATGCCGCCCGCCACGCCTTCGAAACGAATGGTTGCCGGACCGGCGGGAAGATCAATCGTCCGCTTTTCCGTTATCAGCGCATAGCCTTCGAGCCAGTCCGTATCCATCGCACCGCCGAGGCTGCGGTTAGGTGCGCGATAAATGGTGACGGCTACATTGTCTGGCGCCGGTGAAATCACGACAGGGGTCGCCGCCGGTGACGCCGTCGAAAGGATGATGGCCGCACAAGCTACACCGGTCGACAACCTTCTCAGGACTTGGCGACTGTTGAACATTGGCGATGTGCAGTTCGCCCCAAGCATTTAGTAGCGGGTATCGAACTGCGCTGTTAGAACGGTTTCACCATTCGCAGGTACCGTAACCATCCACACCCGTTCGTCGGCTGAACGCTGGGAACCCTTGATGCTCTCATTCGGTACGCGCGTATCGTGCCACCAGTTGTCCAAACCTCCCTGCACCACCTCGACGGACACTGTCTGGGGTCGTGCGTTGGTGATCTTGTAGGACATGGACGTCCGCCAATAGGTCTTGGTTCTGTCGATAATAACCTCGCTGGTTTTGCCTCTCTCGGTTACGCGGTAGCGACTCGACTGCTCCCATTCGTCGGTGTTGATGCGCTCGCGCTTCTCTACGGTCGGCTGCACTTTCACGTCGAACGCTTCGCCGGTCTTTACCGCGAGCGTCGATCCCATTGGCGTATGATCGATGCCGTTTTCACCAATGAACTGCGGCTGGCCACGCGCATCGCGCATGTAGACGCGGATAATTCCGGCTGGCAGCGCATCCCCAAGCCCGCCTTCGCGAGAGGCGGAGAAGCGCAAAACCGTGTCGCAACTGATCGGATCGTCCTGCCGGCCCAGCCAGTCGTTGCGGAAGAAATAACCCTTCGCCGCCGGCACACCGGCGACATCGAGGAAACTCACCTGTTTTTGCTGGGCGTTTGCGATCGTGGTTCGGCCGGCGATTGGATAGACGTAAAAATCGCCCAGCCTCTCCCTGTCGGATCTCTCCGTGCCAGGACGATTTCCTGAGGGGCCGCGCGTTTGTTGCTGCATCGATCCGTAGTTCGATCCGTTGGCTTGGCCGACTGCGCCGGCCACCAGTAGAGTCTTTGCGTTCCTGAACGTCGTACCGCTGTTGTTGGTGAGGGTGATCCAGCCTTGCACGTCGATCTTGCCGGCTTGCTCGTCAAACAATGCGACATAATCGGCTTTCCAACCGAAGCCGCGTGAGAGATAGTTCAGCGTGACCGGCCGGGATCCTCCGGATGTCGTGTTTAGGGTGACTGAGAGCGTCGGGTTTGCACGAAGGTTTGGAGGCAGGCTCGGGAAGACCACGCGAGCTCCATAATTGCCGAGAACCTCGATCCTGTCGCCGATCCGCACGATCGTGCCGCCATTATTGGCCAGAACCTGGGCTGTCTCACGGGTCTCTGCACCTGTTGCGGGATTGACCCGCACAACGGTCACCGTCTGACCTACCGCCTTGTCCATCAACTTGTCCGGCGACAGCAGATCATAGTCGAAATTCTGCTCGACTATGCCGGCGCCGGTAGCCGAAAGCGTCACAGTCTCCGGTCTGATCTGTGCCGATACGTCAGGAAATTCCACTCGGCTCCGCCCGGCCGCGAGATTGAGGGTTCGCGTGTCCTGGATGAGGGCGAGATCATTGTTGTAGATTGTTACTGCCAAGTCTCCTTGCGCGGACTGCGCTTGAGCCACGCTCGGCCCGGCAAGTCCCAGCACAATTCCCAAAGCCAAGTTTCGCACAATCCGCTCCATGCATTGATATTGCCGGCTAATTACTGTCTTCCGACCACGCAGCTTATTCGGCTGCATCCGCCAGAGGAACAGGCCTTGCGAGCGCTGACTCGGCCTTTTCCGAGACCAGCATCGCCATCAATGCCTGGAGCAGCGGCCCTCCTCCGGCGCCGCCCATGCCCTTGTCGTCCCCGGTCGTAACCTGGATGCGCGGGACGATGTCGACGCCGGATTTTTCGAGAGCTTCGGCGAAGCGCTCGGCAATCTGGCGGGTGAGCTGATAGCGCGCACCGCCGGAGGCAGCCGCCTGCTTCTCGATTGCTTCCGCCTGGGCGAGCCCGACCTTCGTCACCCGCTCGGCCTCCGCCGACGCCAAGGCGACGACTTTCTTGGCCTCGCCTTCACCGAGGAGCTGGATCCGTGCGGCCTCGGCCTCCGCCAATGTTCGCGTCTGGGCAGCCTCCTGTTGCGAGCGCGCGAGATTGGCCTTGCCCTGATTTTCTTGCACCTGGATCGAGAGCACGGATTCGGTGATCGCGGTCTGCTGCTTGGCCTGCGCCTCGGCCTCGCGCAGTTCACGCTCCTTCTGCGCAGCCAATACCTGCCGCTCATACGTCCCCACCTGCTCGTCAGCCAGCTGGCGTTGGCGCAGCTGCTGGAGGATTTGCTCGATCTGGTTGTTGCCCGGGGCAGCACGCGGCGTCCCGATCAGAACCTCCTGCAATTCGAGATTATAGGCGGAGAACTTGCCGCGCATCTCGACAGCCGAGCTTTCCTGAATATCGCTTCGCTCCTGCAGCAGCTCGATCAAGGTGCGCTTCTGGGCCACATTCTTGAAATAGGCCGACACCATCGGATCAAGCGTTTGCTCGACGAGCCGCTTGATGTCGCCGAAGCGCTGTACGACGAGCGGCGCCTTGCGATAATCGATGTGCACGACCACCGAGAGCGGCAGGATCGGCTCGAACGCATCCTTGGTGATCAACGACACCTCGGAGAGATTCTCGTCAAACTTGTGCGGGCCGACGGTCTGTTGATCCCATTTGAGGATGAAGTTGGTCGTCGGCACCATCAGGATTTTGCCGGCATAGGTGTTGAACGCATATTTGCCGGGAAGCAGCGGCTCGCTCCAGACGCCGCGATTGCCTCGAGCTACGAGCTCGCCATGCCGGTACTCCGTGCCGGACGTGTCCTCGCCCGCTTCGCCGGTGTAAGAGATAACCACGCCGACATGGCCGACCTCGATAATAGTCTTGGCCACTTTCTCCACGGTGGCGAACAGGCGATTGATGAAGTAGCTGCCTTCGACCAGCACTTGCAGCTGCCGTCCCCGTCGCCCGCCTGCCGCGATGAACTTCTCGGGATCCTGGAAGCTGTTGTGGAATGTCGCGACGTCAGTCTGATCGAAGCCAACCGATGGTGCGATGATCTGGTCGGCAGGCAAAGCCGGCCCGTCATGGACCGTCACTATACCGATCACATCCTCGGCGTCCTTGATGACTACCGCGTCGAAACCATGGCGTTCCGCAATGACGCTCGACATCTCGGCAAACAGAGTGGCGTCATTGGCTTCCATCATCAGTCCGTAGATCCGTTCCTGGGTGATGATCACGAACTGGGCGAGATTGACCGCATAGGTACCCTCGCGGAGGATGGCGCGCTGTGGCCCCTTCTGCCCACCGGAGCTAAGGAACCCGCGAGTGTCGAGAAAATCATGCGCATTGACGTTGCTGGCCAGCGTCTGCGTGGGCGCCAGCGGCTGCCCGTCGCGCGCGAAAACATAGCCGACCTGGCCTTGAGGGATCGTCACCAACGGCTGGCTGTGAACTCGGTACTGAAACGGAAAGAAGAAGTGGAACCCGCCACGGAGGACCGCAGGCTGAAAGCCAGCCTCGCCATTGAGCGCGATCAGACCACCGGTGATGGACCCCGCCCCGCTCCACAGCTTTTCGACGATGGCAACCCGGCTGTTGCCGACATAACGGACCACGCCCGACGCGATGAAGACAATGATTATGGCAAGGGCCGACACGGCATAAACGGCCAGCCAGATATAAGAAATCATCAGATAACCCCCAAGATCACCCCACGCAGCCGAACGATGGCAAGTTAACGCGCTTGCCCCACGCTCAGCTATCCTCAAAGATCGAAAGGGCATGACGATTAAAACAGCGCCCTAACCCAAATCCCGATCTTCTATGTGCGACCTTTTCCCGATTATGGCTCCAATGAGAATTCCACGCAACGTCGGGCTGCTGTGCTCCCATCCCACAATCGGACAAGATTCTCCCCTCGTCGATCATGATCGATAATATACTTTGCATTACAAAGTTATTTGATATAGAGGGCCCTATATGACCGATATCGAGTCCGCATTGTCAGATATCAGCCGCATTCGGGATCAGCTGGCGGCGAGCACGCGGTTTCAGGGATTTACGCCTGCGGTGATTGCTTCGACCGGCTGTCTGGCAATTGCTTTGGCAGCATTGCAGACCGTACGCAGCGATCTGGCTCAAGATCCGCCTCTCTTCTTTGTCGCATGGATTTTGCTGGCGTTGATCTGCGCCTGCCTGATCGCCACCGACGCGATCGCACGTGCCCGGCGTCTTCATCGCGCGATGGCCGATACAATGCTCAACACCACACTGCGTCATTTCCTGCCAGTCTGCGCGGCCGGTGGGGTCATGGCGTTCGTTTTGCTGACGCGCGCACCACAAGCTGCGTGGGTGCTGCCAGGTCTATGGCAGATCCTCGTGTCGATCGGCGTCTTTGCGGCGCTTAGCAACCTGCCGCGACGCACCGTGATCGTGGCGGGCTGGTATTTCCTGTGCGGGTCCGTCTCGCTGACATTGGCCAGCGGCAACGAACATGCTTCGCCATGGATGATGGGTTTGCCATTCGGATTTGGGCAGCTGTTGGCTGCGCTCGTTTTCCACGACGCATGCAAACGAGGCGCGCATGGCTGAGGGCAGGAAAACTGCTCCCTTCGCGTTCGAGGGACTGGACCGGGTGTTCCATGAGAAGGCCCGGCTCGGCATTCTGACCTCGCTGGCCGGCCATCCCAATGGTCTCGGTTTCACCGAGCTGCGGCAGCTATGCGGGCTGACCGACGGCAATCTTAGCCGGCACATGCAGGTACTGGAGGAGGCCGGGCTCGTGGAACTGACCAAGGGCTATGAGGGGAAGCGCCCCCACACCAGCTGCAAGCTGACCGAACAGGGGCGGCTGCGCTTCACCGAATATCTTGGCGTTCTGGAGCAGGTGTTGAGGGATGCCGCAAAGGCTGCGCGGCAAACCGAGAAGCGATCGCTGCTGCCCGGCGCGACGTAAGGAAAGCGAGAGCTTCTAGATCAGATTGAACAGAGCACGGGAAAGATCTGCCCAAATTGCGTGAGGAAACTTTGTAATGCAAAGTTATTGGAAAGACAGGACCAACCTCTTGCCATTAGCGGAGATGGCAACCAGGCCGCTGTTCCTCAACGGGCCCATCACCCGTGTCAGACAAAAGCGGACGTTCTGGACTTTCGGTCTGACCTGCCTGCTGTCGATCGGAGTCAACTTGGCGACTCACGATGGCCCGCTCGTTGGCTTCGCTCTCGGACTCAGCTTTCCCGGCGCAGGATTTCTTCACTGGGCTGGCCCAGACAGCGCTACTCAAGGGTTGGCGCTCCTTTATGCGTTCGCTGCGGGCTTCGCTTTCCTGCTGGCGTTGCTGCTTTGGTTCGCAACGGGCAATGTCCTGCTCCTGCCGCTGGTCTGGGGTGGAGCGGCCTTGCTTGCTGGCAACCCGGCGTTGCTCGGGCTCGATGGTCACTCGGCCGCCATTTGGCCTCGAGCCGATACCATGCTTCCCGCCACCCTTGCCTTCATCGCCGGGATTGCGATCTGGCGCGTAAATCGCTGGCGATCGCCGCCGTTGCCAAAGGCACGCGACGTCCAGCCGCGATACGCCTGCGCCGACCTTGCGGAGGAAATCCCCCTGGATCAGCTCAAGCAGCTTCGCCTGCTGCTCGATCGATCGCTTCAACCGGTGGATCAGTTCAATGGGTTCGAATGGCGCGACCAGTTCCAAACGGCGGCGGTGCGCTATCAGATCAATTTCACTTCCTATGCGCTATCGATGGCGCAGCGCAATTTCGCCCCCGCTGCGACGGCCTATCTGATCGAAGCGCAACGCCGGCTTTTGCTGAAGCAGGGTGATCCGCGCATCTGGCGCTATTGGGCTATCGAAAATGCCTGGGGCAATCTCCGGCGGGATCGCGATCCGGTCCAGCGCGACAACATTATGTACAGCGGCTTCGTCGCGGCGCAGATGGCTTATGCCGGTTTGACTGAAGATCTGCGGCTGTTCGATCGCCAGGGCGAGTGGCGGCGATACAGCCTCGCCGAGATGACGGTCCTACTCGCCGACCAATATCGCAGCGCATCCTATGGACTGCTACCCTGCGAGCCCAATTGGATCTACCCGCTCTGCAACATGATCGCCGGATCAGCCGTGCTGGCTTGCGATCGACGGACCGGACGAAACGAATGGAAAACGATCGTACGGGGATTTCGCGAAAGCCTCACGCAGGAATTTGCCGGGCCTGACGGCGGCTACGTCGCCTTTCGATCCGCACTGACGGGGCTTGGTCCTGCGCGGCTTGGCGGAACAGTTATGCAGGCGCTGCCATGCCTGTTCCTCAACGGCCTGTTTCCTGACCTCGCATCGGCCCAATGGGACCATGTTCGAAGCGATCTCGCGAAGCGGGATTGGGGGCGGGCCTTCTGGCCGATCGATGTCGGCAATTATGGCCTGTCGCGCGCATCGAGCTATGCGGCCAGCGCTGCGGCCGCGGTGGAAATGGGAGACGGAGATACGGCCCGCGCCTTGCTCGATCGCCTCGACGCCGAATGCCCGGCCCAAATCATCGATGGTGTAGCGCATCGGGAAAAGGCGTCACTTTGGGCGCATGCACTGGAGCTGATGGCGCTCTTAGGATGCACGGATGGCCTACGGCGCATCGTCAACAAGCCGCTGCCACCTGCGAGCGCAGGACCGCACCTATCAGGTGCGTCTTATGGGGATGTTCTCATCTCGGAAGCCCGCTGTCGTGATCATCATACGCTGAAGCTCGTCTTGTATCCGGCGGCGGAGCATTGCCGAACGATGATCGAGGTGTCCGGTTTGCGGCCCGAACGGCATTATCGCACCGGTCTGTGCGACACGGCATTCGTGAAAAGCGATCCCAACGGTGACGCCAACATCCCGCTGACGCTCTCCGGCAGGACGGCGCTCCATATCGTCCCGGTCATATGAAGGCGACCCTCATGCTTTGTTGTACCGTGATTGCCGCATTGGCCGGCTTGCTGCTGCGTCCGATCTTCGCGTTCGGCAAAGTGCCACCGCTCGCCTGGCGGCTCACCGCTAATTCGGGGCAGGCGACAAGCAACTCCGTGCCCCATCGCACCACGCGCTGGCGAAGCTTCGGCTTTGCGCTGGCAGGGCTGCGGTTCGCCGTCGGCCAAGAGCCGAACATGCGCATTCATCTCTGCGCAGCTGTCGCAGCCGTTCTGGCTGGTGCCCTCCTGCACATCTCGGCGCAGGAATGGGCCATGCTCGTCCTGGCGATCGCACTGGTACTTGCAGCCGAAGCCCTCAACACCGCCGTCGAACAAACTTGCAACGTGTATGGCAGCGGTTTCAATCAAGCGGTCGGCCACGCCAAGGATGTCGCGGCCGGGGCAGTGCTAGTCTCCGCAGGCGCCGCTGCAATCGTGGGCGCCATCATCTTCATCCCCCACCTGTGGCCAGTCGAACTTGTGCCGAATTCCGCGACGGCGTCGCTCTGCGGCGGGAGGGTTTGATCCATGCGCATTCTTCTAATCAATGTACCGCATCCGGCGATCGGCAGCCGCATTCCGCGCGAACAGTTGCCGCCCTACGGCCTATTGTGCGTCGGAGGTCCCCTGATCGACGACGGTCACGAGGTAAGCCTGCTCGATGGCGAATTCGGCCCCATGCGCCTGGATGCCATCGTGGCTGAGGCTGTGCGGCGCAATCCCGACGCCGTCCTGTTCGGCCATTCCGGCAGTTCCTCGGGACATCCCATCATTGCCCAGGCGGCGCGAATGGTCCGCGCCGCGCTGCCCGGAGCACACATCATTTACGGCGGCGTTCATCCAACCTATTTCTGGCGCGAAATCCTGTCCGAAGAACCGTGGGTTGACGCCATCGTCCGTGGTGAGGGTGAGGAAACGATCCGTCAGCTCATCCGTGCTCTGTCGGCTGGTCAAGCGCTGGGCGATATCCGCGGCATCGCATTCCGGAGGGGTGGTGAGGTCATAGGCACGCCCGCGGCGCCGGTAATCCGCGATCTGGATGCCTATCGTATCGGCTGGGAACTGATCGATCATACGCGCTACAGCTATTGGGGCGGCAAGCGGGCAGTAGTGGTGCAGTTCTCTCGCGGTTGTCCGCATCTCTGCACCTATTGCGGCCAGCGCGGCTTCTGGACCCGTTGGCGCCATCGCGATCCGGTCTTGTTGGCGAAGGAGATTGCCCGTCTCCATCGTGAGCATGGCGTACAGGTCTTCAACTTTGCCGACGAGAACCCTTCGGCTGGGCGCAAGGCATGGAAGGCATTTCTGGAGGCGCTGATCGCGGAAAACATCGACGTTACGTTGGTCGGGTCGACACGTGCCGACGACATCGTACGCGACGCCGAATTCCTGCACCTTTATAAGCAGGCAGGCTTCGAGCGCTTCCTGATGGGCACCGAAGACACCGACGAGGATACGCTGAAGCTCATCCGCAAGGGAGGGGCGATCAGCACCGATCGTGAGGCGATCCGCCTGCTGCGCGAGCACAATATCCTGTCGATGGCGACCTGGGTCGCGGGCTTTGTCGACCAGACCGACCGCGACATGTGGCATTCATTGCGCCGGCTGATCGCCTATGATCCCGACCAGATCCAGGCGCTCTACGTGACGCCACACCGTTGGACGCCCTATTATCGCGAGGCCGAAAACCGCGAGGTGGTCCAGACCGACAAGACGAAATGGGATTACAAGCATCAGGTGCTCGGCATGGCGAAGATGCCGCCCTGGCGCCTGTTCCTATGGGTGAAGTTTATCGAGGTTGCGATGCAGACGCGTCCACGCGCGCTGCGAAGGTTGATGTGGAACCCCGAACCAAAGATGCGTCATGCCATCCGTTGGTATTATCGCATGGGACGGCGCGTGTGGTTTCACGAGATTGCGGGTTTCTTCCTTCGTGACAAAACGGGTGCCTCAGGCGCGACGGTCAAGGCCCTGGTCGGAGCGCGGCAAGATCGCGAAGAGGAAGCGATGGCGACGGAATGAAGCAATCGCTCACCCTTGACTCCCATCCTATTTAAGCAGATGTTTCTGTCATGACAGAAATAACCATCGATTCGGATAAGCTGCCGGAGGCCGTTGAGGCGTTCGTTCTGCGTTGGGGTGACTTGGGCGGACAATGGGGCGTCAACCGCTCTGTCGCGCAGATACAGGCATTGTTGTTCCTTTCCGATCGCCCTCTCACCGCCGAGGACATTTCCGAGAAGCTGGGCATGGCGCGGTCGAACGTGTCGAACTCGCTGCGTGAGTTGCTAAACTGGAAACTGGTGATGCGCGTGCCGGTCCTAGGCGACCGTCGCGACCACTATGTTGCGGAGACCGACCTTTGGCAGATGGCCAGCAAGGTTGCGCAAGGGCGCAAGGAGCGTGAAATCGATCCAATGGTCGGAGCGATCCGCGCAGCGATGGAGCATGCCGACGATCCCAGGATCAGCCCGGCGGTGCGGGCGCGGCTCAACGCGATGCACGAGTTCGTCAACACGGTGGAGGGCTGGTACAACCAGATGCTCCATGTGCCCCCATCACAGATCATGACGCTGATCCGTCTCGGCTCGAAGGTCGTCGGCCTGCTGAAGTTCGTCGGCGGCAAAGGCGGATCGAAAAAAGAAACCGGCTGAAAAAATTTTGAGTGATAATTTCTCTTACTACAGAAATACCAAAACATACAGGAGTTCAGGGAATGGTGGCGTTGCTGAAAATACATGAGGTGGAGCAGCCGCCTTATGGCGAAGCGGCCGATACCACACTGCTCGACCTGCGCTTCCGCAGCCTCGTCGGCGCCGAGGCTTGGAATAGCCTGCCTCAAGCGGTGAAGCTGCGCTTCGCCAAGCGGCTGGGGCCGGGCCAATCGGTCAACTATGCCGGGCAGGTCCTGCATTGCCGCATGAGCGCACTCGGTTGGCTGATCGCTCAAGGCTGCCGCCTGATCGGCGCGCCGCTGCCGCTGGAACGCGAGGGCGGGGTTGCTGCAGTCGTTTCGGTGACCGAGGATGGTGCGACCGGAGGGCAAGTGTGGACCCGCGTTTATGCCCGAAAGCGGGGGTTTCCGCAGGTGATCCATAGCGCGAAGCGCTTTGCCGGCCCCACCGGCCTTGAGGAATATCTGGGCGGCGGCTTCGGCATTGCCCTTAATACCGCCGCCGACAAAGACGGGATCCATTTCACGAGCGACCACTATTTCCTGATGCTGGCCGGCAGGCGGTTGCGGCTGCCGGCATGGCTTGGCCCTGGTCATCTGCGGATCGACCATGCGGACCTCGGGGACGGTGCGTTCACCTTCACGCTGACGTTGCGCCACGCGCTGTTCGGCGACCTCATGACCCAGCACAGCCGCTTCAGCGATCAACCTCAGACCGGCAACCATCCGGACAAGGAACCCTGCCATGACTAACATTCTCTGGGCGGCCATTCTCCTGCAGATGGCAATGGGGGCATTCGACACGGTCTATCATCATGAGGGCACTGAACGGCTGGCGTGGCGACCGGATCAGCAGCACGAGCTCAGGCTTCATGGCGTGCGCAACCTTGCCTATGCCGTGCTGTTCGCGATGCTCGGGTGGACACAGCCCCACGGCGCATGGGCGGCCGGCCTCATCGCCCTGATGGCGGGCGAACTTCTCATCACGCTGTGGGATTTCGTTGAAGAGGATCGCACCCGCAAGCTGCCCGCGACCGAGCGCGTCACACATACGCTGCTGACGCTCAACTATGGTGTAGTGTTGGCGCTGCTGATGCCGTGGCTGCTCGAATTAGCGGGGCAACCGACCGCGTTGGTTCCGGCTCGTTATGGAATCATCAGCTGGCTGTGCGCCATCGCAGCGGCCGGTGTTGTCATCTCCGGTCTGCGCGATCTTGCCGCCGCCCGACGCTGTCCGAAGCTGCGCCGCGAGCGTCCCGCGCGTTTGGCTGAAGCGCTCACTGGGCGCAGGGCCATATTGGTGACCGGCGGCACAGGCTTTATCGGTGCGCGCCTCGTGGCAGCATTGGCCGGCGCGGGTCATGATGTGACGATCCTCACCCGCAATCGCGGCAAGGCACTGCTGCTGGCCGAAACCGGGCCAGTGCGCGTCATAACCTCGCTTGAAGAAATTGAGGACGACGCTCGGATTGATGCAATCGTCAATCTGGCAGGCGAACCGATTTCCGACAGCCCTTGGACCAAGGCCAAACGCATCCGCATCATCCGGTCGCGGCTTGCCGTCACTCATGATGTGCTCCGCCTGATCCGCCGTCTCAATCACAGGCCGGAGGTTCTGATCAGCGGTTCGGCCATCGGCTGGTATGGCCTGCGGGGCGATCAGATGCTGACGGAAGACAATCTTGGCACGCCGTGTTTTTCACGCCGCGTGTGCGTTGCCTGGGAACGCGCAGCACGAAAGGGAGAGGCGCTGGGCGTGCGCACCGTCCTGCTCCGTACCGGCCTCGTGCTGGACAATGACGGCGGCATGCTGGCCCGGATGCTTGCCCCGTTCGAATTCGGCATGGGTGGGCCGTTCGGCGATGGGCGGCACTGGATGAGTTGGATCCATCGCGACGATCTGGTGCGGATGATCGTCCACTGCATCGCCAATATTAAGGTTATTGGACCGGTGAACGGTACCGCGCCTGAACCTGTCACCAATCGCAATTTCACCAAAGCGCTTGGGAGTGCGCTCCGCCGCCCGGCGATCATCCCGGTGCCGGCATGGCCGTTGCGGACATTGCTGGGCGGCTTTGCCGAGGAACTGTTGCTCAGCGGCCAGCGCGTCTATCCTGAAGTGGCGCTCCGCAGCGGCTTCAGCTTCCAGTATGAAACCATCGAGGAAGCTCTCGGCGCGATCACGGGGAGGCGGCTGGCGAGTACGATCTTGAAGACACCCCTGCTTGTACCGCAAGGAGCAGGACAATGACTGCGCTTCCAGAGCATTCGTTGCTCTACGCCTATCATGCCAACGGGGATTACACCGATTGTTTGACGGTGGATATTGATGGTGACATCTCGCAGCAGCAGTTCGTGACGGCCTTCTACACAAGCCGCCTGTTCAAGGTTGAGCGTTTCATCCTGAAATGGCTTGTGGCCAAGCCCTCGACCGATCGGGAAGCTGATCTGCTGGCTTCCGGATCAATAGACAGCTTTGCAGCTTGGACTGTGGAAGGCCGGAAGCCGGACCAGTTGCTCCTGTGCGATTATCAGGCGCGAACACGATCATGGCTGATGGTGGAACCAATCACGGCTGGCGCCGGTGCAACCACCCGACTTTTCTTCGGCACCGGCGTCGTTTCGGCGACGGATCGAAGGACGGGCCGCAAAACCATGCCACTTACATTCCGTTTGCTGCTCGGTTTTCATCGTCGGTATGCAAAGGCGCTACTGCGCTCGGCAGTTCGATCAATAGATTCAAACTCGCGCCAATAATCTGATCACGCAGATGAGGATTCGACCAAAAAATGCGGCTCGCGATGTTGCACAAGTGACAGGAAACCAATAATAAATATTGATAAATCAATGTCTTACGTGCTATAAAGGCGGTTTTTTTAACTAGCAGCACGTGGCATTTCGATGACTATTTCCCGTCTGAAACCTCTGACCGTCAAAGAGATCGAAAAGCTGGCGGCAACGCCACCCACTTGCATCAAGCATCGTTACCTCGGCGGCGTGCCGGGGTTCGTGCTGGTGCACACGCCGGCGGGATACACCGGCTACGGCCTGATTTATCGCGCCGGGGGCATACGATTGAGATCGACCCCCTGCTAGCGGAGCAATCTTCGAATGCCCCTCCGATCCGACGACGGTGCCACGGCGATCCGTTTGGCATTGGGTAAACGGCCGTATATCGAACCCTGCTTAGCCAGTCTGTTACGACCGCGCGATGGCGGAACGTCATGCGATGGCGAGGTACGTCGGCCACAATGACTCTATCGCGCGGCGAGCTTCTATGACGCAATTTGGACGAACGGGAATAATGCTCGATACGATAAATGGCTCTCTGGACAATCTGCCATCTTCGATAACCCGCCGCTCGGGCTCTGTCTTTTATACCGGCCGCTCCGCATTCGAACGGCGAAGCCCTCTCTATGTTCTTGGCCTAAATCCAGGCGGCGACCCCGATCTGCAGCGCGACGAGACTATAGCCGCGGATATTGCGCAGTTTCGGTCCCAACCCGCCAATTGGTCGGCCTACCGCGACGAAAGCTGGCGGGGAAAAGCTCCCGGGTCGCATGGAATGCAGCCGCGTGTCCTCCATATGATGCGTCGGCTCGGTCTCCAGCCTCACGAAGTGCCGGCCAGCAACGTCGTGTTTGTGCGCTCTGCAACGGAAGCAGAACTCAATTTCGAGAAGGCAGCGCTTCTCAAAGCCTGTTGGCCGGTGCACGAGGCGGTAATCGACGCCCTCCAGTGCCGCACCGTGCTCTGCTTCGGCGGTACGGCTGGCCGCTGGGTCAGGTCGATCCTGCGCGCCGACACGCCGTTCGGGCGGTTTCGAGAGACAAACGCACGAGGCTGGCTGAACGAGGCGCATCTGAATTCCGAGGGTCTCGCTGTTTTAACTCTTACTCACCCCGGTCGGGCGGATTGGCGAAATCCCGACGCAGACCCGTTCCCGCTGATCGAGAACGTTCTCGCCCGCTAGTCCACAACGCGGCCACGGCTTCGACGCGCTCCAACGCCACCGGCAGGCAGCTTCACGTGTTTGAGGGTGCCCCCGAAATCGGCTTCCGCCGCGCGAGTCCTCCGATCATCCCGAACCCGGCGATCATCATCGCCCAGGCGGCGGGCTCGGGTACGGCGCTCGT
>Ga0207702_10002497_pt1 | contig 17366 bp, 17 predicted proteins | sample KBSCornC62_FD_184302 | JGI IMG/M metagenome (GOLD analysis project Ga0207702, IMG submission 184302) | Corn rhizosphere microbial communities from Kellogg Biological Station, Michigan, USA - KBS Corn C6-2 (SPAdes) (version 2) | ecosystem: Host-associated > Plants > Roots > Rhizosphere > Soil ...
ACATCCATACAGCCGTGCTCAGCAAATTTCCCATCGTGGCCCGCCGTCCGCATACAAATGATTTCTTCCTCTTGGACGGTCACCGTATGCAGGTCAAACGCGGATTCGCCGAGGTGGACATTCAGGTGGCCACGAATTTTACGTTCACGTGTATTGCTGCCCATCTAAAATCCCGCCTGGTCACTGCCGATGCCGACGAGGCGGAAGAGCGCCTCGGTGAGGCACGTATCCTGCGCGGCATCATTGACGCCCGCCTCGCTCGCGAGCCTAATGCAAAATTGGTCGTCCTGGGCGACTTCAACGACTCCAAGGACTCCGCCGCCATTCGGGAAATTATCGGACGCGGAAAAAAAAAGCTCTTCGACACACGCCCGGCCGAGCACAACGGCGACACCGCCCGCAGCGAGCCGCCCTACTACGAACCGCGAAATGTGGCGTGGACATATTTCTACGGAAAAGATGACGCCTACTCGAGAATCGATTACATCCTTTTAAGCCCGGCGCTGAAACGATCCTGGATCGAGAACGAGACGTACATTCCCACGATTCCCAACTGGGGCGAGGGATCGGACCATCGTCCTCTGGTTACGGCATTTGCGACTTCTCCCAATTGAAGTCACAAAAACTCCGGGCATTTCCCGTTTGCGAATTCAGGCTGGGGGATTAGATTCAAATTTGTGAAAAGAACCAAAGGATTATGAAAACAAGCGCCCGAACAGTTGTATTGATTTCAATGGCAGGAGCCATTGCCGCCGGCTGCTCATCGACTGGCAAGCTGGCTCGAGAACAGGCAAGTTTCTCCAAGGACAAAGTGGATGCGCGCGGATTGTTTGTGGAGAATTGCGCGAAGTGCCACGGCGAAGATGGCCACGCGAAAACATTCCGCGGCAAGCTCACCCACGCGCAGGATTTCACCAGCGCAAAATGGAAATCCAGCGTCAAGCCCGAGGACCTCGTTCACACCATTCAAAACGGACAGGAAAAAATGCCCGCTTTCCAAGGCAAGCTGTCGCAAGCCGAAATTGAAGCGCTCGCGGACTACGTCCAGACATTTCCCGCTGGCCAGTGACAGACGCCTCAGTTCAGCGGAACGCCCCGGCGAATAAAGGTCGGCACGTCCAAGTCCTCACCGTTATGTTTGGTAGGCTCGCTCTTGTCAAAGCGGCCTTTGGAAACGATGGTTAGCGGAAGCTGCGTCTGGACCGGCTTGTTGCCGGATTTGCGAGTTCTAGGTGTCCGCGCAACGACCACTTCCCGCGTACTGGTAGAAGGACCGGCAGTGCGCGTCTCCGTTAGAATCTTGGTGCCGGCAGAGGCCGAATCTTGCCGGGCGGCAATCACCGTGACGCAAAGCTTGTCCTTGAGTTCTGGGTCAAGGGCCGCGCCCATAATAATCTGGGCGGTGGTGCATTGACGCTTCACCTGATCCACGACGCGGTTGATTTCGGCCATGGACAAGTCGTTTCCCGCCGTGAGACTCACCAAGACCGCACTGGATTCCGCCAGTGCGCGTCCCTCATCCAAGAGCGGGTGCGAGAGAATATTTTCGACGACTTCGCGAGAACGTCCCGCTCCGGTAGCCTCAACAAAGGCGAAGGCGCTTTCGGCATGGCGATCGCGAAGCAATGCGCAAAGATCACCGAAATGAACCTGAATCAAGCCCGGCCGCATCAGCAAATGCCACACACCGCGCACGGCTTCGACAAGCAGCCCTCCGGTAACCCGGAACGTCTCCAGAAGGCTCGTATTCTCGTCAATCAGCTTGAAAATTCTCTGACTTGGCAGGCAAATAACACCATCGGCGGCGGACTTCAGCTGCTCCAGACTTTGCTGGGCCTGGCTCTCGCGGCGGTTGCCCTCGCATTCGAAAGGTTGAGTGACGAATGCAAGCACCAGCGCCCCGGCCTCCCGGGCGGCTTTGGCCAGAATCGGACTAATACCACTGCCCGCTCCGCCGCCCAACCCTGCCAGAATGAAAACAACACTCGCGCCTTCGCACGCAGTTTTGAGAGTGGAAAACTGTTCTTCCGCCAACGCGCGGCCGCGGTCCGGGTCGCCGCCGGAACCGAGCCCCCGGAGCAGTTTGTTTTCAAGATGAATTTTGACCGGGGCCGGGCAAGTGCCCAGGCCGCTGGAGTCCGTATTGATGGCAGCCAGCTGCGCGACCGAAAACTCAGCGGGATCCAACCGGCCGAGCATGGTAATCCCCGCGTTGCCGACACCGATGATTTTCACCAAAGGCGGGGCAATCGGTTCCAGAAATGAAATTTGTTCAGGGTTTTCCATAGCCAGTTTTTAGGATCGTTGGAGCAAACGGCCAAACAGCCCCTTCAGGAAGGGACGGTCCGTTCGCTGCCGGTTCTTGAGCGAACCAAATTTCACGAGGCCGATGGCCGTGGCAAATTCCGGCTGGTCCAGCGCGGCGGTGAGGCCGCTGATGGCACAGGCGTGGCCGGCCGTTACGTTCATCTGAAAAACATTTTCCGCGACCTTTACGATGCCTGGAACACGCGAGCCGCCTCCGCACAGCAGAACACCCGCGCGCAGGTAATCCGCCAGTCCGGCGCGTTCAAGGTCCTGGGCAATCAACTCAAAGAGTTCCTCCAAACGCAGGGCCATGATGCGCTGAAGATGCTCGTGGTTGATTCGCTTCAGCTCCAGCCCAAGTTCATTGGTGATGCTGATGGTCTGCCCCTTTACCGCGTCATTAACAAAGGCCGCGCCGTATTCAATTTTCATCTTTTCCGCCCGACTCAAGGGAACTTTCAATCCGTAGGCCAGGTCGTTTGACACATGGTCGCCACCCACAGCCAGCACGCCGGAATGGCGGATCACGCCATTGGAATAAACGACAAACTCCGTGGTGCCACCACCAACATCAATGACCAGTGCGCCCAGTTCTTTCTGCTCATTGGTCAACAGCGCCAGGGATGAGGCAATACCGTTAAAGACCACGTCATCCACTTCCAGCGAAGTGGCCCGGACCAGGCGGATGGCGTTTTGCAGACGGTTGGCGTTGCCGTGAATGACGTGCATGTCCACTTCCAGGCGCGCACCGAGCATCCCGACGGGATTGGTCACGCCGTCCTGGCCATCCACATAAAAATGTTGGCGCACCGCGTGAATGACGGTGTTCTCCGCCGGCAGATTAATCGCCTTGGCATTCTTCACGACGTCCTCAACGTCATCCGGCGTAATCTCGCGATCGGCCGAAACCACCGGATGCACACCGCGGTTGTTAAATCCACGAATATGGCCGCCGCTCACGCCCAGGTAAACGCTGCGGATTTCCACATCCGCCATCTGCTCGGCCTCAAACATGGCCGCGCGCAGATCTTCCTCGACCTGCGCCGGGTCAATGATCTCACCTTTTCGGACGCCGCGCGAACGGGACTGGCCGAGACCGATGATATTCAAGGCGCCATCTGCTCCTTGTTCGCCCACTACGACGCAAATCTTGGACGTGCCAATTTCGAGGCCCGCTATGATGCTGGAATCGTCAAACATTTCTCCTCCGGATTTTTAAGGGTTTTACTGTCTTGGGAGTAACCACTGGCGCCACGCTCGCGGTCATCCAGCGCACGGGCACGTTGTTCGCTACGGCGAGGTCCGCCATGGCAATGCTCCGTTGCCGTTGGACGCCAAAATTGTAAATCTCCTGCCAGCGCTGCAATTCTTGCTCAATGTTATCGAGGCCGAAGGTCACTTCGCTCCCCTGCCCGGTCGTCACCACAATGACGCGCGGGCTGGAAACGTCCACCCGCTGCAAATCCACAAATCCCGCCATGGAGCAACGGTCGAAAGCGGCAATCAAATGCAACGCCGCCTGCACCTGCGGCATTTCGATGCGCCGCCCCGGCGGCAATTGGAAATAATTCAACCCTGAAATGACCGGCAGCTGCGAATTAATCTCTGCCAGCGGCACCGTGCAGACCCGCGGGTCCAGCGGCTGCATCACCACGCCGTCGGCGTCCAACTGGTACACGGACACCGAAATCCCGCCGGAGGTATTGCCTTTGGGGATGTTTACCTGCGCAATGGGTTCGCGCTCCGTAACACGCACGCGCAAGGTATGGGGCAGGACGCGCTCGACGGATACGGAATCGATCACCGAGACCAGTTCCAAATTGCGTTTGACCGATGCCAGGTCGAGGGCGATCAGGTTGGAACCAATCTTGACACCCGTCCAGCGGCGAAGTTGTTCCGGAGCAATTTTTCCATTGGTCTGCGCGTCAATTTGCTCGATCGCGAAATCCGCGTTTTCGTAAACAAATGTATTCAACGCCGCTTCACCGGCGCGCCAGAGCAGGAAAAGGCTGAAAACTGTGCCAAACAAAACGATAAACGAGATCCGCGCCAGGCGAAACCGGTTCGCGCGAATCTGGTCTGAACGCAGCTTTACATCAAGCACATTGTGCCGGTGCAATCGCCTGTTCCTGCCTTGTTTAGTTTTAAACCACATTGATCATCGTCATCACCACGGTGGAACTGCCGGCTTCTTTCTCAGCCTTCAGTTCCGCTTCCGCTTTGCGGGCCAGGGCCAGGTCAACCATTCGCTGGCACAGCTCCGCGTAATTCATGCCTGCCGCCGCTGCCGCCTTGGGCAACAAGCTCGTTTCGGTCATGCCCGGCAGCGTGTTCACTTCCAAAACGACTGGCGAGCCGTCGGCACGAACCATCACATCCACGCGTGAGTAATCACGCCCGCCGATGGCTTTGAAAGCACCCAGCGCCGCCGCTTGAATGCGTTCTGTGGTGGCCGCGTCAAAGTCAGCCGGGCAAAAATACTCCGTCGCCCCCGCCGTATATTTATTCTGGTAATCGTAGCTGCCGGCTTTGGGACGAACTTCCACCACGGGCAAAACTTTGCCGCCCAGGATGCCAACCGTCGTCTCGCGCCCGATAATTTTTTCTTCGACCAACACTTCCGTATCGAACTTCAAGGCCGCCGCCAGCGCGTTTGGCCACTCTTCCTTGCGTTCAACAAACTGCAATCCCACGCTGGAACCCTGCCTCACCGGCTTCACGACCAGCGGCGGCTCCAAATTCGGCGGGAATGGCATCTCAGGGGATTTTACGGTCACAGACTTGGCCGTTGGCACCCCCGCTTTTACGCAGCACTGCTTGGTCAAAACTTTATCAAATGCGATCCGGCTGGCCTCGGCATCGCAGCCGGTGTAAGGGACTCCGAGCCGGTCCAATTGTTTCTGGACCGTGCCGTCCTCGCCGTAGGTTCCGTGTAAGGCCAGAAAAACGACCTCCGTCTTCGGCGAGAGATTCCATTCCGGCGTTTTCGGATCGAGCTCGTTTACTTCGTGACCGAGAGAACGCAACGCCTTGGCCACCGCCGCGCCCGTGCGCAACGATACCTCACGCTCGGCGCTCGGGCCGCCCAGCATTACCGTAATGTTCAACTTTCGGCTCATTTTTGCTTCGCAAATTTTTCCAACGACACCGCAATTTTCGGAAACGCCCGCAAAAGTTGCTTGTCCGCCGTCACCAGCGGCACAGTCAGGTCTTCCGCCAGCGCCACATATTCACAGTCATACGCGGTGCACTTTGAGCGCATCGCCAGCTCCAAAACCCGCTCGGACGAAACACGATATTCGCGACCGCCCATAATATCTTCCGCTGATCGCAACGCCAGCAGGGCCGATTCCTGGCTCATGCCGGCGTGTTGCATGTATTTCACCAGCGCATTACAAAACTCCGACCGCCACAACAACGGCGCGGCCCATGCCGCATCCGTCTCGCAAACAGCATCAGCCAGCTCCGATTGCTCATTGCGGACTGCAAACTGCGTGATCAAACTGGTGTCAGCGACGATCACGGCCCTGGCGAATAATCCGGTTAATTTCCGCAACCGTGGTCTTAAACTTCATCGTCGCCCGGGCGGCCCGGGCGCGCGCAATCACTGCCTGCGCATCCACCGGCTGGCTCCGGACACTCGCTTCCAACACCGCGATCGCTTCCGTGTTCAAACTTCGCCCTTGCGTCGCCGCCCGTTTCTTCAGCGCCTGATGCGCTTCTTTGGACAGGCCCTTGATGGTGATCGTTATCATGACGCAACCATAACGCAACCATTTCGCATGTCAATGTTTTAGCGAGTTTTCAGGCGGTTTTGACGCCTGTCACTCACCAATGATTTCGACCTCCGTATGGAGCTCAATCCCCCGCTCCGCCCGGGCCTTCGCCTTCAAAATGCCAATCAGCTCCAAAACCTCCGCCGCCGTGGCCTTGCCATCGTTTACCAAAAAATTGCCGTGCTCGTCCGAAATTCGCGCGCCGCCCACCCGGGTTCCCTTCAGCCCCAGTTCGTCAATCAGCTTGCCCGCCGGAATGGTCGCCGGGTTCTTGAACATGCAGCCGGCACTCGGAGCCGCAGGTTGCGATGTCCAGCGCTTTTGGCTATACGCGCTCATCCGTTGGGCAATGGATTCCACGGAATCCGGACGTCCTGCCAGCACGGCGCCCAGCGCGACAAGCGATTTTAAAGCGCCGCATTCACGATAGGCCACTGCCATTTCTGATGGCGACATCTCGCGGACGGAGCCTTCGTAATCCATAACGCGGACAGATTCCACCACCTCAAACGTGGCTCCCCCCATCGCGCCGGCATTCATTCGCAATGCGCCGCCGACTGATCCCGGAATACCTTCCAGAAATTCCAGGCCGGAAATGCCTTTGCGCCGCGCTTCCACCGCCACATTTTTCAGCCGCGCGCCGGCGCCGCAACGCAGCCGGGTGCCGTCGATTTCAATCTTCGAAAACTCAGGCTGGCCCAGGCAAATCACCACGCCCCGATAACCCTTGTCGCGCACCAGCAGGTTCGATCCGCGGCCAAGAATGAAAAATTTTACGTTGCGCTGCGTGCAATATTTCAAGACTGCCGCCAAATCGCTTTCATTGGCGGGCTCAACATACACGTCAGCCGGGCCGCCCACGCGTAGCGTCGTATGCTTGGCCATCGGCTCGCCCCGGCGCACGATAGTCGCCGACGAGACGCTTGCGGCGATCTCTTTCGCAATGTCAGGGGCATCCATCTTCGTCATGCGGCGGAAAATTTTTTTGAATTCGCCTCGCCACTATTGCGCACCGACGCACCGTTTTCCAAATCCATTGACTTGAAAGACAGGCGCAAAATATTCGCGGCAATTTGCTCGGCGGATTTCGGCGAATGCCATAGTTCGAGCGCGGCATCCATCTTGGAACGCGCCGAGTCATCCTCGACCAGTTCGGCAAGGATACCGGCCACCTTGTCCGGCGTGGAATCTTTCTGCTCCAACAACCGGGCGGCGCCGCTCAGGGCGTAAAGCCGGGCATTAAAAAACTGATGATTATCCGCCGCCGCCGGAAACGGCACCAGCAATGCCGGCAGCCTCAAGGCGGCAATTTCAGCCAGCGACGAGGCGCCTGCCCGGCTGACCGCCGCCGTGGCAGCGCCCAAAGCCAGGTCCATTTCCGCGAGAAACGGCTTCACAATGGCATTGATGCCCAGTGATGCGTAGGCCGATTTTACCTTTTCAAAATCGCTCGAACCGGTGAGGTGCAACCATTGCCAGTTCTTCTGCTTCAACAGCGGCAACGCCGACAAAACCATGGCATTTAGTCCGCTCGCGCCCTGACTGCCGCCGACCACCAGGATCGTCGGGCGTTCTGTGTTCAATCCCAGCGCCAGGCGGCATTCAGCTGTGTTGCGAATCCCAAATTGCGGGCGCACCGGCGTTCCCGTCGGCGTAACTTTGCGCGCTTTTAAGCGAGTAGCAGTTTCTGGAAAACCGACAAACGCTTCATCGACGAATCGCGCCAGAAAACGATTCGCCTTGCCGGGAATGGTGTTGGACTCGTGCAAAAATGTCTTCGCGCCAAATTTCCTGCCGGCAAAAATCGGCGGCGCGCTGGTAAATCCACCCATCGCCAGAACCGCTTGAGGCCGACGCTGGCGAAAAATCTTCTTTGCCGCCGCAAGCGATTTCACAAAACTGCCGGCAAAGGAAAAATAATTTCGATTCTGCAAGCCCACGGCGGGCAATGTGAAAACTTCCATTCCCCTGGCAGACTTCACGGCCTGTTGATCGACGTCTTTGGGAGAGATGAGAAGCGCCACATCGCAACCATGCCGCTTGAGCTGCTCCGCGACCGCAAGGCCCGGAAACAGATGGCCGCCCGTCCCGCCGCACGCGATGGCGACAAACGGATTTTTGTTCTCGTTTAAATTCATGCTGCCTTGGCGGCAAAAGGATTCTTCTTCACACCGGAATCACTTGAAACCAATTCCGACGCAGAAATGGTCACGGGCACGGCCTGACGCGCCACGCTTAATAAAATTCCAACACACGTTAACATGGCCAGCAGGTTCGAGCCACCGTAACTGATGAATGGCAATGGCAGGCCCTTGTTCGGCAGTGCGCTGGTGACTACGCCAATGTTTATGGCCGCCTGCAGGCTGATTAGCAGCGTAATACCAGTTGCCAGCAAAGTCCCGAACCGGTCGCGCGCATGCAATGCGATGTATATGCCGCAAATGGCAATTACCACAAACGCCAGCACTACCAGTAACGTTGCCACCAGCCCCAGTTCTTCGCCGATAATTGAAAAGATGAAATCCGTGTGATGTTCCGGCACAAAGCCGAGCTTCTGCCGGCCATTACCCAGGCCGAGCCCAGTCCAACCGCCGGAACCTAAGGCGATCATCGCCTGATACGCCTGGTAGCCAACGCCATCCTTGTTCTGCTCCAGGTCGAGCCAGCTAAAAATGCGCTTCATGCGCATCGGATCATGCAAAATCGACACCACCAATCCCGCGACCGCGAGAATGACGGGAGGCACGATGAATCTCCATTGCACTCCGGCCAGCAACAGGATCGAGCCGCTGACTGTCGCGAGCAAAATCGTCGTTCCGCGATCCGGTTCCACAAAAACCAGCCCAAGGATAACCGCGATAATTCCGACGGGTACAAGGATACCCCACCTGAACGTGGGCATACGCCGTTGAAAACGGTCACCGTACCAGGCCAAAGCTGTGATCAGCGCCAGCTTCCCCAGCTCCGAAGGCTGAAATCGCACGCCGTGAAAGTCAAACCACCGGCGGGCTCCGTTAATCTTGGGCGCAGACAACCCGGCAACATGGTGATGCCCCATTAGAATGACGAGCAATAGAAGAAAAGCCGCCAGGCCGTAGAGCGGCCATGCGCATTTTTTGAAGAGTTGATAGTCGAGTGAAGCCGCAGTCACACATAATCCGAATCCAAACACGCACCAGATGAGCTGCATCATCAAGTAATGCGCACCGACCTGGGTCATGCTCGAGCTGTAAAGCATCACCAAACCCAGCGCAAGCAGGCTGGCGACGCAAAAAGCAAGAGTAGTAACAGCGACTTTCATTCGACTGTCTTAAACGGTCCTCTTTTGGACCCTCAGTTTTAGAATCTGAGCGAGGCCGTTTGGGCAGCCTCGCTCAGGGAAGTTTTAATGACCTGGCGCAGGTGCGGTTCCGGGCGTAACCGGAGCCGGAGCGGGCGCGGGCGGCGGCACCACCGGCTGGGCCGAGGTATCAGGCGCCGGAGCGGCGGGCGCAGTTTCGGCCTTGCCGGGAATTATCAGCTTGTCGCCAACATTGATGTGGCTCGTCGAAGCAATCTTCGGATTCGCAGCGCGCAATGCCTTTACCGTCACGCCATTTTTCTTTGCAATCTTCGTCAGCGTATCGCCGGATTTCACAACGTACGTTGTGCCACCGGTTTCAGATGAACCTGCAGACATGGTAGCGGCGCCAGATGCGGGAGCTGCGGAAGCGCTGCCCCCCGGGATGACCAGCTTCTTGCCCACTTTGAGCTTCTTCGGATCCACACCGGGATTCGCAGCTTCGATGGCTTTGACCGTCGTGCCGTTCTTCTTGGCGATCTTCGCGAGCGTGTCACCGGCCACGATGGTGTACTCAGCACCAGCGGCAGCAGGCGGTTCCACCGGCGGCGTCACCACAGGCGGGACAACCGTCGGCGCTGCCGGCGGCATCGGCACCGCGGCCATGCCATTTGTGGACGGCGCGGCCATGGGCGGCGTGTTGGTATCGATTGGCGGCAGCGCGTTCGTATCGAACGACGGCGTGTTCGTATCCAAAGGTGGATTCTGCGCTTCCGGCGATTCGCGATGGCAGCCCTGGATGAGCAGAGCCACCAGGCTGAGGCTGCCGATGGCAACCACACAGCCCACCACGATCTTCAGGCGTGAGCGGCGCTGGCTTTGTTGTGCGAGCAGCGACCCTTTCGGAACGAACGGATTCGGATTATTCATAGTTTTGGCGCAAATGCGTCCTGGTTTCGAGGTAGTGTTTTATTTCGAGTTGTGCGCGCGGAACTTTCCCTCGAAAAATTTCGCAGCGCGTTAAATTTATGCCGGCACTTTGGGATTCAAACGTGACCCGGTCGCGTGAAATACAACCGGCAGAAAGATGAAAATGTAAACGACTCTCACTGACCGGCGCGCGCCCTGCCGTGCTCAACTCAATTGATACCAACCGTGCGCCCGCTGTGCAAGCAGCAAAGCACGATTTCTCAATGTTTTTTTCGCGTTTCATCGGTTTTTCTTCAGCGCAATTTCAAAGTCGCCAGCGCCACCACCGCACAGAGCACGCACAGGATGAAAAATCGGATCACCACCTGCGACTCGTGCCACCCCTTTTTCTCAAAATGATGATGCAGCGGCGCCATCAAAAAAATTCTTTGGCCGGTACCGGTCTTGAGCCTCGTATATTTGAACCAGCTCTTTTGCAAAATCACCGACAACGCCTCGATAACGAATACGCCTCCCGCAATGACCAGTACAAAGGGCTGTTGAATCAGCACCGCCACTATTCCAAATGCTCCGCCCAGCGCGAGCGATCCGGTATCGCCCATGAATACCTGCGCAGGATGACAGTTAAACCAAAAAAATCCCAGTCCCGCGCCCAGCAACGCAGAGCAAAACACCGTCAGCTCACCGGCTCCGGCCACGTAAGGAATCTGCAAATATTCCGCCAGCTTGATGTTGCCCGCCAGGTATGTGAAGGCCAGAAACACAAAGCCCACAATCAGCGTGCACCCGATTGCCAGTCCGTCCAGACCATCCGTCAAATTCACCGCATTCGAGCTTCCCACGATTGCCAGCGCCACCAGCGCCACGCCCGCGACGGCACCTACATGGATCGGATATTTGTAAAACGGCAGCATCAGGCTCGATACAATGTTCATGTGCCATACGCTTTTAGTACCAAGCAGGTGCAACTCGCTCTTTGCCGGCAAATTCCACAAATAAATGCCTACAAAAATTGCCAGGGCAAATTGCGTCACCAGCTTCACCCTCGGCGGCGTTCCGGCGCCGGTCTGCTTCAATATCTTCGCGTAGTCGTCATAGAATCCGAGCCCGGCCAGTACCACCACGCATAACATGACCAGTTGCACCTTGGGATTCCAGAAATCGGCCCATAAAAAGGTCGAAAATAACAGCGCCAGGACGATCAGGATGCCTCCCATGGTCGGCGTGCCTTTTTTGTTCACGCGCAACGCCGAGAGCCCCGCCTCTTCCGCTTTATCGGCATAATCCTGGCCGAACTTCAATTCCTTCAGCCATCGAATAACTTTTGGCCCCAGCCACCAGCTCAGAATGAGCGAGGTAATCGCCGCGCCAGCGCTCCGCACGGTGATATACCGGAACAGACGCAGGAAAGACAACTGGCCTTCCCAGTCGGTTCCGTGCGCCCATTCCAACAATTTTTGGCTCAACCAAAGGAGCATTCGTTTTTCTATGGTTTCAATTTTTCAGTCCGCAACGTCTCGGCGATCCGTTCCAGCCGTGACGATCGCGACGCTTTCAGCAACACCACGTCGCCCGTTTTCAAAAAATTCTTCACCGCGCGAACCGCCGATTCCACATCCGGGAACTCAATGACCCGCGTCAATCCCGCGTCTCGCGCCGCCCTGGCAGTGACGGCGGAATTCTTTCCCACCGTGAACAACTGCCCGATTTTCAATTCCGCCGCGCGCCGTCCGATCTCCGCATGCGCCGCTTCGCTCTGCGCGCCGAGTTCGGCCATGTCGCCCAGCACCGCCACGCGCCGCCCCTGCAACGGCAGGTCGCACAATGTCTCCAGCGCCGCAGCCATCGAGTCCGCATTGGCGTTGTAACAGTCTTCCAGCACACGCACGCCGCCCGACTCCCAAAATTGCATCCGCATTTTCGGCGGCTGGCATTCGGCCAGGCCGCGCTGAATTTCAGCGCGGCCCAGTCCGTGTTCCTCGCCGGACCCAATTGCAAGCAGTGCATTCACCACTTGATGCCGTCCTAGCAAATTAATGCGATATTCACCGCTGTACTCAGCCTTCGGCGCGCTCACTTGAAACGTCACGCCGTTTTTATCCAGCCGCACCTTTGTGGCCTTCCAGTCGCTCTTCTCGTTAAAACCAACGCGTACAACTTTCGCCTTCGTTCGTGCCGCAACGGCATCGGCCCACTCGCTTTCGCCATTCAAAAACAGCTTACCGTCCGCCGGTAATAACTCGGCCAGCCAGCCTTCTTCTTTCGCCACGCCCTCTACATCTCCAAAAAATTCCAAATGTTCGCGGCCAATAGTGGTTATCACGCCAACCTTCGGCTGAATCATTTTTACCAGCGGCGCGATCTCGCCGGGATGATTCGTTCCCGCTTCCAACACTGCGGCCTGATGCGATCTATTCAACCGCAACAATGTCGTCGGCACGCCGATGTCATTGTTAAAGCTCGCTTCACTCCACAGCGTGTTCAGCTTTTGACGCAGGACGGACGCAATCAAATCCTTCGTCGTCGTTTTGCCGTTCGAACCGCCCACTGCCGTCACCATCGGTGAAAATTCGCGGCGATACGCCGCCGCCAGTCTTCCGTACGCCAGCCGCACGTCATCCACCGCAAGTACAGCGCAACTGGCAGGAACTTCGCCCTTCAGCGAATTGGCCCTGGCCTTTTCGATAACCACCGCTACCACCCCCTTGGCTGCGACATCCGCAAGGAATTCGTGTCCGTCGAATTTTTCGCCCTTGATGGCAAAAAACAAATCCCCGGCCTTCGCCGACCGCGAGTCGGTGCAGACATCTTTAACATTGGTTTCCGCCGCGCCGCTTTTTATTTCCGCGCCACAGGCCCCGGCCACATATTTCAAAGATCGTTCTTCCACGATTTATTTCAGCAAAAAAGTCGCGGTCACCACCGCTGTGATTGTTTTTTGACGCGAACTGGTGTCGCTTTCACCCTGCCAGCTTGTCGAGACGCTGTGCAGCGGCGTAATTTGAAAAATGCCCTGGTCGGCGTCATGGAGCCGTGCAATGCTCCGTCCGCCTTGCAATGCAATCTGCTCAGCGCGCGCCCGTGCATCCTTGGTGGCGTCGGCCAGCATCTCAATTTTAGTCTCGCCGGCTTTGCTGTAAATAAACTGTGGCGCGGCCACTGTAAATATCACGCCCTGCTCCACCAGCGGCGTGGTATCCAGTTTGTCGAGCCGTCCGACATCGCCCGATTCCACGGAAACCGTCTCCGACAGGTGATACCCCGTCGTGCGTTGGGAAACAAATCCATCCGCAGATTTCTTCGATGCTTTCAATTCCTCAATTGCTATCGGCGCAAAGGTAAAATTAGTGACCCCCGCGCCTGCTAGAAATTTTTCAACGATCGCGCGGTTTGCCTGCACCTGATGTTGCGCGTCCACCAACGTCTCGGCCTCGGCTTGAAATGTCCCCGACCAAACCACCAGATCCGATTCAATGCTCTTTTGGACCGATCCTTTAACGGTGATGAACTGCGAATTTTTAATTTTCATCCACGCCGCCGTCGCGACCATCGCTGACAACACCAATCCCGCTGCCAGGAACAATCCCGCCAGCATTCCAAAAAATTGTGGCCGGCCATTCATGACGCCACCTCCTCGCAAAGAGCGTGTCGCGCCCGGCTTGACCGCGCCGCTCGCCGACCCGTATGCCGGAATGCTAAGTTCCGCTCAAACGGAAAAGTCTCCGCGATTAAAGCCAGTCGTTGCCTCCGTTCACTCCGGCTGGATGCCTGGTCTGCCCACATTTTGAGCCAGGTTGTAATCATTGACCACCGCCCTCCCTAGGCGGCATCACCCCCGCGACCAGCGGCACGGCATTCGTCATCAACGTCGGGTCTGGCGGAATATTCAAATAACTGGCGCAGCGCTCCGCGATGTCATGAAACACCGGGCCGCAAACCTTGCCGCCGTAATAACCTTCCTTAGGCTCATCCATCACCACGGAAATGCACAGCTCCGGATTGTCCGCCGGAAAGAATCCAATGAATGACGACACATATTTGCCCGGCACATAGGCGCCGTTTTCCGCCTTCTGCGCCGTCCCCGTTTTGCCAGCCACAACATATTCTTTCAGCGCCGCTTCCGCTGCCGTTCCATCTTTCGTAGGCACGGTCTTCAACGCTTCAATCATCAATTTGCTCGCCTGGTCGCTCACCACCTTGCGCACGCGTTGCGGTACATACCGCTGCACCACATTGCCGTTGTGTTCCTGCAACCGGCTCACGATCATTGGCTGCATCAGCCAGCCGTCATTTGCAATCGCCGCCATCGCATACAACATTTGCAACCGCGTCACCGCCACGCCATGGCCCATTGGAATCTGCGCAATCGACACCTTGCTCCAATCCTTCGCCGGATACAAAAATCCGCGCGCCTCGCCCGGCAGCGGAATGCCCGAGCGCCGGCCAAAGCCGTAATTCCACGCGTAATTGTATAGATTGTCCGCGCCCAGCTTGATGCCGATTTTCGCCGCACCAATATTGGACGATTTCGTGATGATGCCCTCCGTGCTCAGCATCCCGTAAGCCTCATGATCGTGCAGCACGCGTCCGGCAAATGCGAAATGTCCATGCTCGCAATCAAACTCATCCGTAAGCTTCACGATCCCCTCGTTCAGCGCACCGGAAACCACCACGATTTTGAAAGTCGAACCCGGCTCCATCACGTCCGTGATCACGCGATTGCGCGTCTCCGGCGAAATGGTGTTCGGACGGTTCGGATCATAATTGGGCAGCGACGCCATCGCCAGAATCTCTCCCGTCCGTGGACGCATCACAATTCCCGTGATGCTCTTCGGCGTGTGCTTTTGCAGTGCATCGGCAATCGAGGTCTCAACAATGTGCTGAATTGCGGAATCTATCGTCAGTACCACGCTCAATCCGTCCCGTGCATAAACATCTTCATCGCGCAACGCCACCACTTCGTGCTGTGCCTTGTCCGTCTCGGTCACGCGCCAGCCCGCCACGCCGCTCAACTGCTTTTGCATCGACAACTCAATGCCGTCGCGCCCGATGATTTTCTCAACATAATGGCCGTCGATGTTCGTCTCCTCAATCGATGGAAAACCGACGATCTGCCCAGCCAGCGATCCGTTCGGATAAACTCGTAACTGGTCCGGTTCTGCAAAAATTGCATGCGAACGTAAATTACGCAGGAATTCCTGGTCCTTCCGCGAAGGTTTCACGCCATCCGAGTTGATGGTGAAGTTCGTCATCGCCGAAACGATCTGCTGCCACGTCGCGTCCGGCACGTTCTTGGCCAGCCGCACATAATGCGACTCGTTGGTCACCAGCTCACCGTCGCTGTTCTTGATCACCACATTGCGCGGCATCAGCCTTTGCGCGATGGCGGCTTCATTCAATTGCAAAATGGGGGCGACAATATGCGCCACCCCTTCGGCATTCGTGCCAATGAGCGTTGGGTCTGCGCAAACCGTGCTGACCGGCACGCTCGTCGCGAGAATGTTCCCGTTCACATCCAGAATGTCCCCGCGACGCGGGGCTTGAAAAAATTCACGCTGGGTGTTGTGTTGCGCCTTCAGGCTCAACTCGTCATGGCGCAATACTTGCAAATCCACCAGCCGGTAGCCCAACCCGGCAAATGCCAGGAAGAGAAACACGAGCAGCAGCGCCGCACGTCGGATTTGCAATTTATTATTCATTATGTCGCGCAGGTATTCTTGCCTGCGGGTTCACGGGACTTTCCGGTCTCGCGTTTTTCAACCGCATGTTCTGCACGGTATCTTGCTAAAAGAGCTGGCCTACCGCCCGCGGCCATCGGTCCTCACTCCGATGGTTCACGAGCGGCGGCCAAAAATTCACTGCACCGCGCCAGTAGCCGGCCGCTGGGCATACTGGCGTGAAACATCAACCCCGTTGTCCGCCACCGGCATCGGCTTGGGTTCCGCCAGCCGCACCACTTGCATCGGCTGCGCCGGCGCCAGCCCGAGGTTCAAATCTCTCACGCGCCTGTCGATCATGATTGGCGATTTCAAAAATGCCACCTGGTCCGCCAGGATCTTGTTGTCGTCCCTCATCTGCTTCAGCTTGGTTTCGCGCTCGCGAATCTGCCGTCCCAGACTGGCAATCTGGCTTTTCTGCCATACAAAACCGATGGCCGAGCCGCCAATCAGCGCGCACAACAAAACGACCTTCAACACCGGCCCAAACCGGATCTCAGCCGCCTGATTTTTTCTGTTTTTTGCCATTTGTTTTTCGTCCTCGTCTTCGAAATCGAAGAAACGGACGTTATTTAAATTTTTTCCAGCACCCGCAACTGCGCGCTTCGCGCCCGCGGATTCACTTTCAATTCTTCGTCGCCGGGCAGAATTGCCTTGCGCGAAACCCATTTCAATTCCGGCACTCGTGGCTGTCGTAATTCGGGCACATCGACTTCGCCGGCGAACGTGTAATCACGTGTCCGCTCGCGCCCGAATTCCTTGGTCACGCGGTCTTCCAGCGAGTGAAACGTGATCACCGCCAGCCGGCCGCCCGGCTTCAAAATCTTCACCGCACCACCCAGCCCGCGCCGCAGCGATCCAATTTCATCGTTCACCGCAATGCGCAGCGCTTGAAAAACCTTCGTTGCCGGATGCGCTTTCTTTCCGGCCCTCGGCGCCAGGCGCTCAATCAGCTCCGCCAGTTGCCGCGTCGTCTCAAACTTTCGCGTCACGCGGTCGTGGACGATGGCCTTCGCAAACCGCCGCGAGTCTCGCTCGTCGCCGTATTCCCAAAAAATCTTCGCCAGCGCCTCGGCGCTCTCCTGGTTCACCAGGTCTGCCGCCGTCACCGGCTGCCGGTCATCCATCCGCATATCCAGCGGCCCATCCTGCTGGAAGCTAAACCCCCGCTCCGCCGTATCCAGTTGCGGCGAGCTCACGCCCAGGTCCAGCAACACACCGTCGCAACTCCCCGCCGGCACCCATTCGGCCAGCTCCGAAAAATTCCCGCGCCGCAATTCAAACCGGCCCGCAAATTCTTCATTCAAGCGCGCCCGCGCCACTTCAACCGCGACGCCATCGCGATCGCACCCATAT
>Ga0207702_10002500_pt1 | contig 17354 bp, 14 predicted proteins | sample KBSCornC62_FD_184302 | JGI IMG/M metagenome (GOLD analysis project Ga0207702, IMG submission 184302) | Corn rhizosphere microbial communities from Kellogg Biological Station, Michigan, USA - KBS Corn C6-2 (SPAdes) (version 2) | ecosystem: Host-associated > Plants > Roots > Rhizosphere > Soil ...
CAACGTGGCGCTGATCGTCGCCGGCACCCTGGTCGGCTCCTCGGGAACGATCCTGACGATGGAGATGGCGACCGCGATGAACCGCTCGGTCGGCAACGTCCTCTTCGCCGGCTTCGGCGGTGCGCCCTCGGGTGGCCCCGCCGGCAGCACCGAGGAACGGCCGCACGTCTCGATCGGCGCCCAGGATGCCGCGATCAAGCTCGCCTACGCCGACTCGGTCGTGATCGTGCCCGGCTACGGCCTCGCCGTGGCCCAGGCCCAGCACGCGATCAAGGAGGTAGCCGACGAGCTGGAGAGCCGCGGCGTCACCGTCAACTACGCGATCCATCCCGTCGCCGGCCGCATGCCCGGCCACATGAACGTCCTGCTCGCCGAGGCCGACGTGCCCTACGAGCAGCTCAAGGAGATGGAGGAGATCAACCCGGAAATGCCGCGCACCGATGTCGCGGTCATCGTCGGCGCCAACGACGTCACCAACCCGGCGGCGAAGAACGATCCCGACAGCCCGATCGCCGGCATGCCGATCATCGAGGTCTCCGAGGCGCAGCAGGTGATCGTGATCAAGCGCTCGCTCAGCCCCGGCTTCGCCGGCATCGACAACGATCTCTTCTACGAAGCGAATACTTCGATGTTGTTTGACGACGCCAAGAAGGCGGCGGCGGACATCGCGGCTGAGATTCAGAACCTCTAGGCCCTCGATCTGACGTAATAGGGATCCGGGCACCCCTCCCCGGAGGCCGTTGCGCAGCAGGTCGGAGAGGTGGGTCCGAGCGTGGTCGCCGAAGCCTCCGTGGAGGGGTGCCCGGATCCCTCCACGCCCGCCGGGTCGCCTGAGCACAGGGTCGCCGTGAAGTCACGCTTTCTCCTAGCTAGGTCACACCTAGAGAAGCTGTTTGGACTTGGATAGCTCCTTTGGGGGATAGAAGTGCGCGCTGGGGGCTTGGGGTCCTATGCGAGGCGGGGAGCGGGGGCAGGGGACGGTTGAGTGGGTGGGAGTTTGTTGCCTCGTCTCGCTGTTGCTGGTGGGGATGTTCGCTGTCGGGGTACGGGTGCCGGGGGTGGGGCTTGCGCGGGCCCTTGCCTCACGGCTGCTCTGCGCGGCCGCGCTGGCGGACCGTTGTGGGGATGAGCCGGCGCTGATCGCGGCCTATGGGACGGAAGTGGGGGAGCTGGTGCGGCGGCACATGCCGTCGCTGCTCTTTGAGCGGGGATCGAAGGCGGTGCCGGTTGACTTCAGGCGGTGTCGCGAGACGAGCTGCGGGGACGCGAAGGTTCACGGCTACGTCAAACACACCGACGCCGGGCTGCCGGTTTCGGCCTTCGTCCATGTCGTCGATTGCCGGGCCGACGTGACGGAAGGATCAGAAGCGGAAGGCGCTGACTGCTCTGGCGCCCGTGCCGGCAATCTCTACATCCAGTACTGGACGTACTACGCTGACTCGGCGACCTTTCGGGGCGTGCCGATTGCCGGCGAGGCGGGATTCCATCGAGATGATTGGGAGGGCGTCCAAATTCGTATCCACCCCAACGGCTCGGTAGACGAGCGCGCCTCCTCGCACGAGGGCTACAACCAGCGCCCTGGTCCGGTCGGTGGTTGGGCCTCGGACGCCGGCATCGATTCGGTCAAGGAGGCGACCGAAGCGCTTGGCCTGCGCGCCGAGAACGGCTGGGGCCCCGAGACCCACCTGCTGATCGTCTCTGGCGGCAGCCACGCCGGCAACACCGCCGGCATCCCCCACATCGAACGCCTCACCCCACGCGATCGAGTCCACCTGACCCCCCTCGAGCCGATCGCCAGCGCCACCGACGCGCGCTTCGCGGTCAACCCGCCGTGGCGAAAGAAGGTCTGGCGCGACCCCGAGGCCGAAGGAACCGACTAGCGACGAAAGGAACATTTCCCATGTCCCACATGGAAAATGTTCCTCCCGCTCTACTTCGGTGGCATCCGCAACGCGCCGTCCAAGCGGATCGTCTCGCCGTTGAGCATCGGATTGGCGACGATCTGGCCGACCAGGCGGCCGTACTCCTCGGGGCGGCCGAGGCGGGAGGGGAAGGGGATGCCCTCGCCGAGAGCGGTGCGCGCCTCCTCGGGCAGTGCCGCCAGCAGCGGCGTGTCGAAGAGGCCGGGAGCGATGGTGACGACGCGGACGCCGCGCGAGGCCAGGTCGCGGGCAGCGGGCAGGGTCATGCCGACGATTCCGCCCTTCGAGGCGGCGTAGGCGACCTGGCCGATCTGGCCGTCATAAGCGGCGATCGAGGCGGTGTTGATGCAGACGCCGCGCTCACCCTCGTCATCGGCCTCGTTCTCGCTCATCGCGGCGGCGGCGAAACGCAGCACGTTGAAGGTTCCGATCAGGTTGACCTTGACCACGTTGGAGAAGAATTCGAGGTTGTGTGGGCCGCCTTTGTGGGCGACCCGCTCGGCCCAGCCGATGCCGGCGCAGCAGACCGAGATGCGCAGCCCATCCTCGTGCGCCGCCGCCCGCTCGACAGCGTCGGAAACCGCCGCCTCGTCGGTCACATCCGCTTGCACGAAAGTCGCGCTCGGCCCCAGCTCCGCGGCAAGCGCCTCACCCTTCTCGGCGTTTAGGTCGGCGATCGTCACCACCACGCCGGCCGCGACCAATGCCCGCGCCGTCGCCTCGCCCAAGCCCGACGCTCCTCCCGCAACCAGTGCGTTCTTACCTGTCGCTTCCACGGCGCGCACCCTACACAGCGGGTCGCCGTTCACCTCCCCGGTAATCAAGCCTCGCTAGGGTTTCCCCATCGCCACCGAGGTGACGCCCAGCTCCAAGGAAGCGATCGCGGAGCGCCTCGCAGAGGCGCGCCGGTTCACGTTGGAGCTCCTCCAGCCGCTCGGCGACGAGCAGCTCAACCGTGTCTACTCGCCGCTGCTCAGCCCGCTTGCCTGGGACCTCGGCCACATCGCCAACTTCGAGGAGTTCTGGCTGGTGCGGACGATCGGCGAGCGCGAGCCCCTGCATGGCGAGCTCGGCCGCTTCTACGACGCGATCGAGAACCCGCGCAAGACCCGTGGCGAGCTGCCGATCCTGCGCGACGCCGAGCTGCGGGCCTATCTCGCCGACGTGCGCGAGCGCACGCTCGAGGTGCTCTCAGAGGTCGACATCGGGCCCGACGCCGCTGACCCACTGCTGCGCGAAGGCTTCGTCTACGAGATGCTCTTGGCCCACGAGCAGCAGCACAACGAGACGATGCTGCAGCTGCTGCAGATGGTCGACGATTACAACCCGGTCGACCCAGAGCTCGGCGCGCTCCGCGCCCCCGCGCCGGGGCCGGAGACGATCTCGATCCCAGGTGGTGCTTACGAAATCGGCGCTCCTCCCCGCGGCTTCGCCTACGACAACGAGCGGCCCCGCCACGCGGTCGAGCTCGCCCCTTTTGAGGTCGATCGAACTCCAGTGAGCAATGCCACGTACATCCAGTTCATGGAGGAGACCGCCGCCGAGCCCCCGCTGTACTGGGAGCGTGAAGGCGACGGGGGATGGGTGCTGACGAAGATGGGAGGTCGCGACCCGATCGACCCGGCCCATCCCGTCCTCCATGTCTCCTGGCACGAGGCCGATGCACTGGCCCGCTGGGCGGGCAAGCGGCTGCCGACCGAGTACGAGTGGGAGGCGGCTTCTCCGCGGCTGGAGGGTGTCGGCCAGGCGTGGGAATGGACCTCCTCCGACTTTCTCGCCTACCCCGGCTTCGAAGCCTTCCCCTACCCCGAGTACTCGCAGGCCTTCTTCGGCGACACCTACAAGGTTCTGCGCGGCGGTTCCTGGGCGACGCGCCGCAACGTGATGCGAGCGAGCTTCCGTAACTGGGACCTGCCAGAGCGCCGCCAGATCTTCTCCGGCATCCGACTGGCGGCAGATGCATGATCGCGATCGAGGTCCATCTCGATGCCGACACGGCGGCGAAGATGGCGAGCGACGTGCGTGCCGGTCTCTCGGCGCGCCCGAAGGAGCTGGCGCCGAAGTACTTCTATGACGAGCGCGGCTCGCAGCTCTTCGAGCAGATCACCGAGCTGGATGAGTACTACCCGACCCGGGCCGAGCGCTCGATCCTGGCCGAGCGCTCGGGTGAGATCATCGCCGCGGCGGGTGCGCCGCGCTCGCTGGTCGAGCTCGGCTCGGGCTCGGCCGCCAAGACCCGGCACCTGCTCGACGCGATGCGCGAGGCCGGTTGCCTGCACACCTACGTCCCGGTCGACATCTCCGAGGAGATCACCCACGAAACCGCCGCCCTGCTGGTCGAGGAGTACCCCGGCCTGGCGGTCCGCGGTCTAATCTGCGACTTCGAGCAGCACCTCGAGCGCATCCCAGACGGCGACGGCGGCCGCCTCGTCGCTTTCCTCGGCGGCACGATCGGCAACCTCTACCCGCGCCCCCGTCACGATTTCCTCGTCCGCCTCAGGGAGCTGATGGAGCCCGAGGACCGGCTCCTGCTCGGCACCGACCTGGTCAAGGGACGGGAGCGGCTAGAGGCCGCCTACGACGATGCCAGCGGCGTCACCGCAGAGTTCAATAAGAACGTGCTGGCGGTGCTGAACCGCGAGCTTGGGGCCGACTTCGACCTCGACGCCTTCGAGCACGTCGCCCGCTACGACGAGGTCGAGGCGCGGATGGACATCCGCCTGCGCTCGCTCGCGGCGCAGACCGTGCAACTGGACGACATCGACCTCTCGGTCGAGTTCGCCGCCGGCGAGGAGATGCGCACTGAGATCTCCGCCAAGTTCACCTACGAGAAGCTCGCGTCCGTCTACGCGGAGGCCGGCTTGGCGATCAGCGGCTGGTTCACCGACGCGGACTGCGACTACGCGCTCAGCCTCGCCCGACCGGCGTAGCAAGCGACGCTCTGGCCCCTGGGCTGCAACCCCCGTTTCGGGGCTGCGCGCCTACGGCGCCAGGGCGTCGATCAGCTCGCCGAGCTTGTCCGGCGTCGTGATCGGCGTGAGTATCGGCAGGGTGATTCCACCGGAGACGAAGGCGTCGATCCGCTCCTTCATCTCCGCCGGCGGGCCGAAGATGAACATCTCCTCGATCAGCTCCCAGGGGGCCGCGGCTGCGGCGGCTTGGCGGTCTCCCGATTCCCAGGCCTCGATCATCGGCGCGATCTGCTCGCCGTAGCCGAGCCAGCGGTAGAAGGCGGCGTAGACCGGCACGGTGATGTAGGAGGAGAACATGAAGCGAGCCAGCGGCTCGACCGCCTCGCGCTCCCCGGGCAGGCAGAAGAAGCGGCAGAGCAGCTCGAAGCCCTCGGGCGCCGCGTCCAGCTGCGCCGTCACCTTGGGCAGGCCGCCGAGCGGCAGGAAGTTGGTGAAGGCGCCGCTGGCACGCTCGACCGCGAGCTGGAGCATCTTGCCGCGCAGCGCCGCGAGCATGACCGGTATCGGCTGGGCCGGGGCGCTCTCCAGTTTGAAGCCGCTGGCGGTGCGTTCCCCGGCAAGTGCGGCATCGAGGAAGTCGAGCGTCTCCCGCACCTTGGCCAGGGGCCGCTCGAAGGGGATGCCGTTCCAGCCTTCGACGATGCGGTCCGAGGAGGAGCCGAGGCCGAGCACGAAGCGCCCGTCCGAGGCGCTGGCAAGCGCCGCCGCCTCCTGCGCCAGCAGCGCGGGGCCACGCTGGAAGACGCCGACGATACCGGTGCCCAGACGCGCCCGCTCGGTCCAGGCGGCGCTCAGGGCCAGGGGTGTGAAGCCGTCGGGCCCATTGGTCTCGCCGCTCCAGAAGTCGGTGTAGCCGGCCGCCTCGGCTCTCTTCACCAGCTCCTCGTGCGCCGCCAGCGAGAGCCCCGGCAGCGGCAACGTCAGTCCCCAGCGCGTCATGGAGGCACCCTATGTCAACCGATTAGCGAACGTCACGATCTGATTCTTCGTGAGCGGCGCCGATACGGCGATTGCCACCGCCCCCGGACGCGAAGCGGAGGAGGCGGTGGTTTGTTTAGGCTGCCGGGCGATGGAGGGCACCCCCGCCACCAAGCCCGATCGCAACCTCGCGCTGGAGCTCGTCCGGGTCACCGAGGCGGCGGCGCTGGCTGCCGCCCGCTGGGTCGGCCGGGGCGACAAGCTGGCCGCCGACGGGGCCGCCGTCGATGCGATGCGCTTCGTGCTCGACACCGTCGCGATGGACGGCATCGTCGTGATCGGCGAGGGCGAGAAGGACGAGGCGCCGATGCTCTTCAACGGCGAGCAGATCGGCGACGGCAGTCCGCCCGTGGTCGACATCGCTGTCGACCCACTCGAGGGGACGACGCTCTGCGCCCGCGGCATGCCGAGTGCCCTGGCCGTGATCGCCCTGGCCGAGCGCGGCTCGATGTTCGACCCCGGGCCCTGCGTCTACATGGAGAAGATGGCTGGGGGCGAGGAGATTGCCGACCTGCTCGATCTCGACCGGCCCCTGCCCGAGACTTTGAAGCTGATCGCCGAGCGCAAGGGCGAGAGCGTCGGCGACGTGATCGTCGTGATGCTTGACCGTCCGCGGCACGAGGAGGCGATGCGCGAAGTACGCGAGGCGGGTGCGCGTCTGCGGCTGATCAGCGATGGCGACGTCTCCGCGGCGCTGCTCGCGGTCAGCGAACGCTCACCGGTCGATCTGCTCTGGGGCATCGGCGGTACGCCCGAGGGCGTGCTCTCCGCCGCGGCGCTGAAGTCGATGGGCGGCGAGCTGCTCGGCCGCCTCTGGCCCCGCAACGAGGAGGAGCGCAGCGCCGCCCTCGACGCCGGCTACGACCTCGACCGCGTGCTCACCGCCAACGACCTCTGCTCGGGCGAGGATGTCTTCTTCTCCGCCACCGGCGTCACCGACGGCGATGTGCTCCAGGGCGTCCGCTATCGCGGCAACGGGGCGACCACGGAATCGCTGGTCATGCGCTCCCGCTCGGGCACCGTGCGCCGTATCCAGGCCCGCCACGACCGCGCCAAGCTTCGCGCCGTGACCGGCGAGCGCTACGGCTGAGCGAGTGGGTTTCTCGCTTCGGTAACGGGGTACTGAGTATTCGACAGAAGATCCGCACGGATCTTCTCCTCTCACAGAGTTACGGTTGCAGCACCTTCGTCTCGATGGACGGAGAAGTGGGCCACGTCGGTGCCGCGGATCACTCCTACCTCGGTGCCGGCGTGGCCATGTCTAGTCGTTGCAGCCGCAGTCGCCAGGCTCCTTCGCCGCGAGGTTGGCATAGGGCATTTCGCCGGTCTCCTCCAGCTCGTGGCGCAGCGAGTTGATCACCGCCCCCGCCAGCAGCGCCAGGCTGAGCACGTAGAACCAGAGCAGGGCAATCAAGACGAAGCCGAGCGTGGATCCGAAGCGCGAGAGGCTGGAAACGCTGGAGAGGTAGACCGGGAAGAGCCAGTTGGCGATGCCGGCGCCGAGGGTCACGAACGCCGCCCCCGGCCAGACCGCGCGCCAGGGCATGTGCCCCTTCGGCACGGCCCAGAAGATCACGCAGCAGATCAGGAAGGTGATCAGGAGCGCCGCGCCCAGCAGCAGCGTGGTGTCGATCGCCTTGATGTCGGAGAGGCCGAAGGGCAGGCGGTCGGTGCTGGCGACCAGGGAGCTCTCCATCGTCGGCAGGAAGATGCTGGCCGCGATGAAGAGCAGGACCACGGCCAGCATCGCGAAGGAGAAGCGCTTCTGCTCGACCCAGCCGCGGCACTCGACGTGGTAGATGCGGCAGAAGGCGGTGTCCATCGCGCCCCAGAAGGAGGCGCCGATCCAGAGCGAGCCGAAGAAGGCGGCGATCCCGATCGTCGCCGAGTTTTCCTCGATCCGGTTGAGCACGTCGGTCAGCGTGTGCTGCTCGACGTTGGGGAAGAGCCGCTTGAGGTCGTCGAGCACGCTCGCCTCGACGCCGCCGATCTTCAGCACCTGGCCGCCGATGAAGAGCACCAGCAGGGCAAAGGGGAAGACCGCCAGCATCAGGTTGTAGGCGACCATCGCCGAGAGGCCGGTGACGTTCTCGCGGTAGGCTCGGTTCCAGAAGGCACGCAGCCAGGGGCGGGTTTGGCGCACGGTTTTGGTCATTTGACTTCAGAAACTGAAGCGACTAATATGCGAACAGACGTTTGAGCGAAACCAGATCGCCCGTCCCAGGCCTCAAGGCCAGCGCAGGATATTCAGCTTCTCGGACCGGATAACCGGTCATTTTTTTCGCGACTCTTCGCCGTAGGCGGCGTTCTAGTCGCAGGACTTAACCACCTTCCCAAAGAAACGAGTCAGACAGGATGCTGGTAGCAGAGCTTCAGGAGTTGGAGGAGGTCAAAGGCCTCATAACCCGTGGGCAGCAGCTTGGCGTGCTGACCTTCGGCGATGTCGCCTCCGCGGTCTCGGAGGTCGATCTGGACGAGTCGGACGTCGAGGACCTCTACGGGCACCTCGAGAAGTCGGGGATCGAGCTCGTCGAGGACATGGACCCGGCCCAGAAAGCGGCCGCGGAAGCCCTCCCGATCGACACCGGGAAAAAAGGCCGGCGCCGCCAGAAAGCCGCGCTCGACCTGAAACCCGACATGACCACGGACAGCCTGCAGCTGTTCCTCAAGGACATCGGCAAGGTGCGCCTGCTGACCGCCGCGGAGGAGGTCGAACTCGCCAAGCGGATCGAGCGCGGCGATCTCGACGCGAAGCAGAAAATGGTCGAGTCGAACCTGCGCCTGGTCGTCTCGATCGCCAAGAACTACCGCAACCAGGGCCTGCCCTTCCTCGACCTGATCCAGGAGGGCACGCTGGGCCTGGTCCGCGCGGCGGAGAAGTTCGACTACCGCAAGGGATTCAAGTTCTCGACCTACGCCACCTGGTGGATCCGCCAGGCGATCGCCCGCGCGCTCGCCGACAAGGCGCGCACGATCCGCATCCCGGTGCACGTGGTCGAGAAGCTGAACAAGATCGGCCGTGCCGAGCGCAAGCTTGTCACCGAGCTGGGCCGCGAGCCGACCCCGGAGGAGATCGCCGACGTGACCGGGATCGATCCCGAGGAGGTCGACTCGATCAAGCGCTCCGCCCAGGCGCCGGTATCGCTGGAGAAGCCGGTCGGTGACGAGGAGGAGTCGGAGTTCGGCCAGTTCATCGCCGACGAGAAGGCCGAGTCCCCCTTCGACCGCGCGGCGGACCTGCTGACCAAAGAGGCGCTGAAGGAGGCGCTGGAGAACCTCTCCTACCGCGAGCGCCGCGTGCTGGAGCTGCGCTACGGCCTCGGCGGCGAGCATCCGCGCACGCTCGACGAGGTGGGGCGGACCTTCAACGTCACCCGCGAGCGCATCCGCCAGATCGAGAACCAGAGCCTGAAGAAGCTGCAGCAGCTGGGCGAAGCGCAGAAGCTGCGCGAGGTCACCTGATCGAAGGCTAAGGAGTACGGGCATCCCGGCCGATACAGGCCGGGATGTTCGAGATCGACAAAGCGCTGCGCACGCTGATCGAGCGCGAGGGCTCCGACCTGCACATCAAGGTCGGGACGCCGCCGACGATCCGCCAGCACGGCGAGCTCGTGCACTTGGAGGGCTATGGGCCGCTAAGCGGCGAGGACACCGAGAAAGCCTTCCACGACATCGCCGAAGTGCGGTCGCAGACCGAGTACGAGGAGGCCGGCGAGGCCGACTTCTCCTACTCGATCCCGGGAGTCTCGCGCTTCCGCGTCAACACCTTCAAGCAGCGCGGCTCTACCTCGATCGTCTGCCGCGCAATCCCCTTCGACATTCGCTCCGTCGAGGAACTGGGCCTACCGCCGGTGGTGACCAAGCTGGCCGAAGAGCAGCGTGGGATCATCCTCGTCACCGGGACCACCGGCTCGGGCAAGAGCACGACGCTGGCGGCGATGATCGACCACATCAACCGCACGCGTGATCACCACATCATCACGCTCGAGGACCCGATCGAGTACCTGCACGAAGACAAGCGCTCGATCGTCAACCAGCGCGAAGTCGGCTCCGACACCGAGAGCTTCGGCAGGGCGATGCGCCGCGTCCTGCGCCAGGACCCCGACGTGATCCTGATCGGCGAGATGCGCGACGAGGAGACGGTGCGCACGGCGCTTTCCGCCGCCGAGACCGGCCACCTCGTTCTCTCGACGGTCCACACCCTCGACGCCACCGAGACGATCAACCGGATCGTCGACTTCTTCCCGCCCCACCTGCAGCATCAGGCCCGGGTGATGCTTGCGGCGACGCTGAAGGGCGCGATCGCCCAGCGCCTCGTCCCCGACATCAGCGGCGAGGGACGCGTCCCTGCCTCCGAGGTGATGGTCGTCACCGGCCGCGTCCAGGACCTGATCATGAACCCGGAGGAGACAGGCAAGATCACCGAGGTGATCGGCGAGGGCGAGTATTACGGCATGCGCACCTTCGACCAGTCCCTGCTCGGCTACGTGATGGAGGGCAAGGTCTCCGAGCAGACCGCGCTCGACTACGCCTCCAGCCCGCACGACTTCAAGCTGATGCTGGCGGCCGGTGGGCAGCGGGCGAGCGGCATCGAGCAGCTTGCCGGCTCCAGTAGCGAGTAGTACGGCCGTCCGGCAAGTGGGATCGCGGAATCCCACCGCTCAAGCAGACCGCACTTGCGGCCGATCAGAGCTGCGATGTCCTTGATTTCACTTCTGCGCGGCCGCCTTGGCCTGCTCATCCGGGAGGAGCAGGGGATGGCGCTGCCGGTGGCGCTCTTCGCGATGATCGCCGGCATGGCGCTGGCCAGCGCGGCCGTCGTTTCCACCGTTAACGTGCAGCAGGGCGAGCACCGCGATTCCTCGACCAAGAGTGCGATCGCCGTGGCCGACGCCGGAGCCAACATCGCCCGCACGCGCATCAACCGCTACGCCGTCGTTCTCGCCGACCATCCCTGCATGCGCATGGGCGCGGGCGGCGTGCTCGAAGGCGCCGAAGCCGAAGCCGACGGCTGGTGCCCGGCCGTGACCGGGACCGTCGGCAGCGGCACCTACGAATACCGCGTCAGCCCCGCAGGCTCGACCTGTGGGGAATACAGGCTCTGCGTGGTCTCCACCGGCACCATGAGCGGCACCAGCCGTCGCATCGAGGTCGCCTACAACGAATCCGCGGTGCAAAAAACGATCAAACCCGAAGGGGAAGGCGAAGGCACCGGCGGCGAAGAAGAAAGCGGTTCGACCACCGAAGGCGAATCGATCGCGGTCGAAGGGCTGATCGGGCAGGACGGGATCGAACTCACCGGCAACGCCGACGTGCGGGTTGGGATCGGCACCAACGGCGACATCAAAGCGAGCGGCAACGCCGATGTCTGCGGCGATGTCCGCCACGGCGTCGGCAAAAAATTCGAAAAGACCAGCAACGCCAAACAGTGCCCCGGCTACGTCGAAACGGAAGGCAACAAGTCCCTGCCGCCGGTCTCCAGCTTCATGCCCAGCGACATCGCGACAAACAACTCCGACTACCGCCTGGTCAAGTGCACGAAGACCAAGCCGGCGAAAGAACCGGAAGGCTGCGAATCCGACGCTTACAGCGGCGTGCGCAACTCGACCAAACCATGGAACGCGACCAGTCGCGCGATCACGCTCGATGCCAACGACACGCTGACCGTGAACGGAGGCGACTACTGGGTCTGCTCGATCAGCCTCAGCGGCAACTCGCAGCTGATCATGGGTTCCGGCGCCCAGGTCCGCTTCTTCTTCGACACGCCTGAACACTGCGGCCTCTCCTCGGGCGCAGCGCAAATCTCCGCGACCGGCAACACCCGCATCGCCTCGACGAGCAAAACCGTGATGCCGGCCTTCTACCTGCTCGGCTCGACCACGATGCCGACCAACGTCAACGTCGCCGGCAACGCCTCGACCACGGACGAATTCGTCATCTACGGCCCGAACACGACGATCAACATCTCCGGCAACGGCACCTACAAGGGCGTGATGGCCGGCAAGCAGATCTACATCAGCGGAAACGGGCGCTTCGAAAACGACGCCGCCTACAGGCCACCCGTCGAAATCACCCCGATCACCGAAGTCGGGAAAGAAAGCGAAGGCGAACCCGAAGGCGGCGAACCGAGCGAAGAAACGATCACCACCGCGCGCTACTTCTCGCCGCAGTTCTACATCGAATGCACGGGCGTTCCCAGCGCGTTCGCGGCGCCGAACGCCAACTGCTAGCGGCTCGGTTCCTCAACGGGGCGATTGGCGCCCAGCGCTCAAGCTCCGACGGTTTTCTGTCGAGCTACTAAGCGTACGTATGAGAGAGAAGCTGAACGAAAACCCGATGATGCAGCTCGCCGTGATCGGAGTGCTGCTGCTGGCCGTGGTCGTCTTCGTCATGTCTTCGATGGGTGGCCACGGTGGCGGCGAAGCCGAAACGGAATCCGGCGAAGGCGCCCCCGCCAGCGTCGTCAGCGAAAGCGCCGCTGAACCGCCCGCCGGGGTGGAAGCCGCTCTGGCGATGGTCAACCAGGCCTCGGCCCGCCACGCCAAGCCGCTGCCTCACGACGTCACCGCCTCCTGGGAGGAAGGCAAGACCGTCGTCGTCCTCTTCGTTCACGACGGCGGCATCGACGACAAGCTCGTCAAGGCCGCGACCGACGCCCTGACCTCCCTGCCTCAGGCCGCGACCTTTGTCGTCCCGGCCGGCGAGATCTCCCGCTACGCCGCGATCACCGAGGGCGTCGGCGTCAACCGCGTCCCCGCGCTCGTCGTCGTGCGGCCCCGTGGCCTGCACCAGACGATCCCGACCGCCTCGGTCAGCTACGGCTTCCAGACAGGCGCCAGCGTCGTGCAGGCCGTGATCGACGCCGGCTACAAGGGCCCGACGCTCGACTACCACCCCTGAGCGACGTGGACCAGCGGGACTACCCGAGCCACCTGCGGCCGGTCCCCGAATCCGGCGACTCGACCGCGCCCGCGCTGACGCCGGAGACGAGCGGCACGCTCGGGCTGACCCCTCCGGTCGCCCGTGGCCGCTCCAGCGGCTTTGTCACCGACGTCCTCGTCGACCTTGGCTTCGTGCCCGAAGATCGCGCCCGCCAGGCGATCGAAGAGGCGCGCACGGCGGGCCGCCCGCCCGAGCATCTGCTGCTCGACCAGGGCGCGGTCGACGCCGACCAGCTCTCGCGCGCGGTCGCCGAGCGCTATGGCCTGGACCACATCGACCTCGCCGTCTACCAGGTGGACATGGCGGCGGCCAACCTGATTCCGGTCAACACGGCCCGCCGCTACATGGCGCTGCCGGTCGGCTACGCCGACAAGCAGACGCTGATCGTGGCGATGGCCGACCCGACCAACGTCCTCGCAGTCGACGACATCCAGATCGCCACCGCCCTCGATTGCCGCGTCGCCATTGCCGCCGAGGAGGACATAGAGGCGCTGATCGGTCGCCTCAACACGCTGCAGAGTGCCGTCAGCGAGGCGGTGACGGAGGGCGAGGAGGAAGAGGACGAGCTCGCCGCGGTCAGCGACATCGAAGTGAGCGCCGAAGACGCGCCGGTCGTAAAGCTCGTCTACAGCATCCTCGGCCAGGCGGTGGGGGAGGGGGCCTCCGACGTCCACTTCGAGCCCGGCGAGGGGGAGATGCGGGTGCGCTTCCGCGTCGACGGCGTCCTGCGCGAGGCCGCCCACGTGCCGAAGCGAATGGTCAACGCGGTGATCTCGCGGGTGAAGATCATGAGCGACCTCAACATCGCCGAGAAGCGCGTGCCGCAGGACGGCCGGGTCAGCATCACGGTCGAGGACCGCCGCATCGACCTGCGTATCACGACCCTGCCGACGCAGCGCGGGGAGGGGGCGACGATCCGCGTGCTCGACAAGGACAACGCCCAGCGCACGCTCGACGAGCTCGGCATGGACGGCAGCGCCCGGGATCGCTTCGCAAGCGCCTTCCGGCAAGCCTACGGCGCGGTGCTCGTGACTGGCCCCACCGGCTCGGGCAAGAGCACGACCCTCTACGCCGCCCTGCAGGAGATCAACGACGTCGAGAAGAACATCATCACGATCGAGGACCCGGTCGAGTACCGGCTCAACGGGATCAACCAGATCAACGTCAACCGCAAGGCCGGCCTCGACTTCGCGACCGGCTTGCGCTCGATCCTGCGCGCCGACCCCGACGTGGTGATGGTCGGCGAGATTCGCGACGGCGAGACGGCGCGGATCGCGATCGAGGCTGCGCTGACCGGCCACATGATGCTGACGACGCTGCACACCAACGACGCTCCCGGCGCGATAACCCGCCTGACCAAGATGGGCATTGAGTCCTTCCTCACCAGCTCGGCCGTCGACTGCGTCGTCGCCCAGCGGCTGGCGCGCAAGCTCTGCGCCCATTGCAAGCGACGCGTGATCGTTCCCCCGCAGGCCCTGGCCGACGCCGAGATTCGCGTTGGAGCCGAGCTCGAGGCCTACGAGCCCGTCGGCTGCAGCCGCTGCAACCAGAGCGGCTACCGGGGCCGAGTGGGCATCTACTCCGTGATGACGATGAGCGACCGGATCAAGGAGATGACCGTCGCCCAGGCTCCGGAGGCGGAAATCGCCGCGACCGCCCGCGACGAGGGGATGCTCACGCTGCGCGAGGACGGGGTTGGAAAGGTCCGCGCCGGCCTCACGAGCCTCGCCGAGGTGATCCGTGTCACTGCTTGAGCGGGTGCATACCTCGTTTCGAGTATCGAGGAATCGGCTCGGAGGGACGATCTAGCTCCCATGGACTTCGATTTCTCACAGGTCCTCGGTCACATGGTCGAGATCAAAGCCTCTGACGTTCATCTGACCCCCGGCTTCCCGCCCGCGATCCGCGACAAGGGGAAGATCGAGCCGATGCAGGGCTTCCCGGTGCTGACCGGGCAGGAGACGCGCGAGGTCGTCTACTCGATCCTCAACGACGACCAGCGCAAGCGCTTCGAGAACCACAAGCAGCTCGACTTCGCCTACGCCATCCCCAACGTCGCCCGCTTCCGCGTCAACTGCTTCTTCCAGCGCGGCGCGGTCTCCGCCGCCTTCCGCCTCGTGCCGCAGGACATCCCGGCGCTCGAGTCGCTCGGCGTGCCGCCGGTGCTGCGGGAGCTGGCGGCGAAACCACGTGGGTTCGTACTGGTCACCGGCCCGACCGGATCCGGCAAGAGCACGACCCTGGCGGCGCTGATCGACGTGATCAACTCCGAGAACCAGGACCACATCCTCACGATCGAGGACCCGATCGAGTTCCTGCACCACCACAAGCGCTCGATCGTCAACCAGCGCGAGATCGGCGCCGACGCCGAGGACTTCGCCCTCGGCCTGCGCGCCGCCCTGCGAGAGGACCCCGACGTCATCCTCGTCGGCGAGATGCGCGACCTGGAGACGATCTCCACCGCGCTGACCGCGGCCGAGACCGGCCACCTCGTCTTCGCCACCCTGCACACCCAGTCCACGGCGCAGACCGTCGACCGGATCATCGACGTCTTCCCGCCCCAACAGCAGGGTCAGGTGCGAACCCAGCTTTCGATCGCCCTGCAGGGGATCGTCACGCAGCAGCTGCTGCCGACCGCCGACGGCATGGGCCGCACCGTCGCCACCGAGGTGCTGGTGCCGACGCCGGCGATCCGCAACCTGATCCGCGAGGGCAAGACGCACCAGATCTACGCCGCCGTGCAGACCTCGGGGGCGGTCGGCATGCAGACGATGGACGCCGACCTGGCGCGGCTCGTGCAGTCGGGCAAGATCACCCGCTCGCTGGCCGAACAGCGCGCCTCCGTCCCGGAGGAGCTAAAGCGCCTGCTCGGCGGGGCGCTCGAGGCCCCGGCGGCGCTCACTGCTGCCGGCGCCAACGGTTCCGCCGCTGCGCCCCAGCCCTCGATGGCGCCGCCCTCCTACACGCAGGGGGCATAGGCGATGGCCGGCGCGACCACGTTCGCCTTCCGGGCGATGGACCTGGCCGGGGCCGCCACCGCGGGTGAGGTCGAGGCCGAGTCCAAGGCCCAGGTCACCGACCAGCTGCGCCAGCGCGGGTTGATCGTCCTCGACGTCAGCGAGAAGAGCAAACCGTTCCAGCTCGAGGACCTCTGGCGCCAGTGGAAGGGCGTTGACATGCGCGAGCTTGCCGTCTTCTCGCGTCAGTTCGCCACCCTCGTCGCCTCTGGGATGCCGATGCTTCGCACCCTGCACTCGCTCGAGGAGCAGACGCAGGACGAGGAGATCCGCGAGGCCACGGCCGGCATCCGCGCCGACGTCGAGGCGGGCAGCTCGCTCGAGCAGGCGATGGCGCGCCACCCCAAGGTCTTCGACAGGCTCTTCCGCGCGATGGTCCGCTCCGGCGAGCAGTCGGGCCGGCTCGAAGACGCCCTCGACCGCATCGCCTTCCAGGTCGAGAAAACCGACGCCCTGCGGCGCCAGGTCAAATCGGCGCTGATGTACCCCGCGCTGGTCTTCGGCTTCGCCGTCGTCGTGCTGGTCGCGATCGTCGTCTTCGTGATCCCGGTCTTCGTCAACGTCTTCAAAGAAATTGCCGCCGAACATCCGGGCGAAAGCTCGGCGCTGCCGCCGCCGACTCAGCTCTGTGTCGGGGTCTCGAATGCTTTCACCGGCTACTGGTGGGCGATCATCCCCGGCATCGCGACCACCGCGATCCTCTTCTTTCGCTGGAAGCGGACCGAACGCGGCAAAGAATCGTGGGACCGCTTCACCCTGCGCATCCCGTTCAAGATCGGCGACGTGATCCAGAAGGTGGCGCTGGCGCGCTGGTCGCGCACCTTCTCCGGCTCGGTCTCTTCCGGAGTGCCGATGCTGCAGGCGATCAAGCTGACCGGCGAGACGGCCGGCAACATCGTGATCGAGCAGGCGATGGACGACGTCTACGCCTCGGTCAAGCGCGGCGGCTCGCTGGCCGGCCCGATCGAGCAGAACCCGATCTTCCCGCCGATGGTCGGCCATATGGTCGCCGTCGGCGAGGAAACCGGCCAGCTCGAGCACATGATGAGCAAGATCGCCGACTTCTACGAGGCCGAGGTCGACGCCAAGGTCAAGGCCCTCACCGCACTGATCGAGCCCCTGATGATCGTCTTCGTCGGCAGCATGGTCGGTTTCATCGTCATCTCGATGTACCTGCCGCTCCTCAGCCTCTACGAAAAGATCCGCTGACTCTTCCGGCCACGAGGGTGCACCCTCGTGTGCCCTGCAACACCGTCCTTTCCTGATGACGTCCGAGTGGATGGATCTGGATGCTCAGCCCGACTTTTAGGGGGATGAAGTCCTAGTTTCAGGGATCAAGGGATTGGGGGAGTGGCCGATTAGGAGGGGGTGATGAATCTGCCAGTGCTTCGGTGCCAAAGGCAAACTCGCTGTGAGGCGGGGGCGCAAAGCTGTCGGGACTCCCTTTTGGGAGTCGGCCGGGCTACCACCGGGGTCGACAGACACCACGTGGCTGAGATGCGACGGGGCTCTGGCTCAACTAT
>Ga0207702_10002501_pt1 | contig 17348 bp, 13 predicted proteins | sample KBSCornC62_FD_184302 | JGI IMG/M metagenome (GOLD analysis project Ga0207702, IMG submission 184302) | Corn rhizosphere microbial communities from Kellogg Biological Station, Michigan, USA - KBS Corn C6-2 (SPAdes) (version 2) | ecosystem: Host-associated > Plants > Roots > Rhizosphere > Soil ...
GAGGCGCAGCTGGGCCGCATCACTGCGCCGACGCAAATCAGTTTCGGCCGTCACGATGCGGCGACATCTACTCGCTTTGCGGAGCGCCTGAAGGGACCGATTCGTAAATCCGAAATGTTGATCTTTCAAGGCTGCTCGCATGCGCCGATTTACGAGAACGTCGAAGAGTTCAATGGGAAGACGCTGGAGTTTTTGAAACGGCAAGCAAGCTGATATCCGAACAAATCTGAGTTGAAATGAGGTTGCTGAATTCTCTTCGATCGCAATGTGGGGGCACGTGGGCGGGTTCGCGATTGGCATCGCCGCTGGTGTTGCATTTAAGAGAATGGTCCCGCTGGATGCAGATGGCATTCCGGTGATGCGGCCATGGTTTATCCCGGAAGAGACCTTTAAAGAAAGTGATGAAATCACTTAACTGAAGCTGTAGCCATTCGTACGTACAGCCTTGTACATGGAAATGTTCCTGAAGGAACACTTTCAGCTCCCAACGCCTTTGTTTTCCGTAAGCCTAACTGCCGCCCTGCTTTTTCTCCACCCTGGCCCAGGTATCCTTCAGCGCGACAGTGCGGTTGAAAACTGGGGCTCCTGGCTTCGAATCGGGATCGGCGCAGAAATAACCCAGGCGCTCGAACTGGCAGCGGCTTCCCGGGGTTACGTTCGCCAATGACGGTTCGAGCTTGGCGTGCCGGATCACTTGCAGCGAGTTGGGATTCAGGTAGTCGAGAACGTCCTTGCCTGCTTCCACGTCGGCCAGGTTCTCTTTGGTGAACAGGTTTTCGTAGATGCGCACCTCGGCATCGACGGCGTGCTGGGCTGAGACCCAGTGGATGGTGGACTTGACCTTGCGTCCGTCGGGGGCGTTGCCGCCGCGGGTGGCGGGATCGTAGGTGCAGTGCACCTCGACCACATCGCCTGCGTCATTTTTCACCACGCTCCGCGCGGTGATGAAGTAGCCGTAACGGAGGCGAACCTCGCGCCCTGGTGAAAGGCGGAAATATTTTGGCGGAGGCACTTCGCGGAAGTCATCCTGTTCGATGTAGAGCACGCGAGAGAACGGCACCTTGCGGGAGCCTGCGCTCTCATCCTCAGGGTTGTTGTGCGCGTCCATCTCTTCGACCTGGCCCTCGGGATAGTTATCGATCACGGCCTTCAGCGGGTGCAGGACGGCCATGACCCGGGGAGCGCGCTTGTTCAGATCTTCACGGACAAAGTGCTCCAGCATCGCCAATTCGACGATGCCGTTGGTGCGAGACACTCCGGCCGCGGAGACAAAATTGCGAATCGCTTCGGGAGTGTAGCCGCGACGGCGCAGGCCCGTAAGAGTCGGCATGCGGGGATCGTCCCAGCCGCGCACTGTGCCTTGTTCGACCAGCTGGCGCAGCTTGCGCTTGCTCATCAGCGTGTAGGTCAGGCTGAGGCGGTCGAATTCAATCTGCTGCGAGGGAAAAATTTCCAGCTGCTCGATGAACCAGTTATAGAGCGGCTGGTGATCCGCGAACTCGAGCGAGCACATGGAGTGCGTGACTTTCTCGATGGAGTCCGACTGCCCGTGCGCGTAGTCGTACATGGGATAGATGCACCACTTGTTCCCCGTGCGGTGATGCTCGGCGTGCAGGATGCGGTACATCACGGGGTCGCGCATATTGAAGTTGGGTGACGCCATGTCGATCCGGGCGCGCAGAACTTTGGAGCCGTCGGGAAACTCGCCAGACTTCATGCGCGAGAACAAATCCAGGTTCTCTGCGGCAGAACGATTGCGGTACGGACTGTCTTTTCCTGGCTCGGTCAGCGTGCCACGATGCTTGCGAATCTCTTCCGCGGACAGATCATCGACGTAAGCTTTGCCATCTTTGATCAGCTTGATCGCCCACTCGTAGAGTTGGTCGAAATAATCGGAAGCATAGAAGAGGCCGTCCCAGTGAAAGCCAAGCCACTTGACGTCTTCCATGATGGAGTCGACGTACTCGACATCTTCCTTCTCAGGATTCGTATCATCGAAGCGCAGGTTGGTGTGGCCGCCGAACTCGTCGGCAAGACCGAAGTCGAGGCAGATCGCTTTGGCGTGTCCGATATGCAGATAGCCGTTGGGCTCAGGAGGGAAGCGCGTCTGCACGCGCCCCTTGTATTTGTTCGTCTGAATGTCCTGGGCAATTCGATCGCGAAGAAAGTTGGACGGACGAGGCCCGGGCGTGGCATTTTCGGCCATTTGTGCCTCAGTTGTTGAGGGATTCATACTCTTTGATCTTATCGCAATGTCACATGGACCGGTTTCCCCGCAGCAGAGAGGCAGCGGAGATTCGGCACTCTACACGCCGGCGGACACAATTTGCCCCGTTGCACTCGTCTTGTTTTCATGCGCCTCCAACTGACGCCGGAATCGCACATGCCGCCAGCGGGTCATCTCCACCAGCGGCTTCCAGACGGGGTTCACCAGATCGTGCCGGATGAGCAAGTGCCAAAAGCGGTTCGAGCGTTTGTAAAGGTACGACATCGCAAAATAGAGCGGGACGGCCTGCCACTGTTCCGGCCTGCGGCGCCAGATGGACGAGTGAGAGAACAGCCGCTGGTAGATCCACCCATAGCCTCGCTCAAGCTCTTCCGGCGTCATGTGCTTCGGTTTGAAGACGGCATGGCCGGTGTCATACAAGGTCCAGTCGCGATGCAGGATGCGGCCTTCCGTTTCCATCTGGCGAAACAACGGGGTGGCCGGATACGGAGTGAGGATGTGGAAGGTGGCGCACTCCAGACGATTCTCCTCAATCCACTCCGCTGTGTGCGCGAAGACATCTTTGCCATCGTGATCGAAACCGAGGACGAAAGATCCGTTCACCTGGATGCCGTAGTCGTGGAGCATGCGCACACGGCGGGCATACTCCGACGTTTTCGGAGTCTTCTTGTTTGCGTCCGAGAGATTTTGGTCGGATAACGATTCGAAACCGATGAATACGCCTGTGCATCCGGCCAGGGCCATGGCGCGAATGAGGCTGGGATCGTCCGTGACGTCGATGGTTACGGCGGCACTCCAGATCTTGTTCAGCGGCCGCAGGGCGTTGCATAAGGCATGCAGGTAATCGCGTCGGGAACCCAAATTGTTGTCGATGAAGACCGCATACGGCTGATCGTCGGCTTTGAATTCGGCCGCCACCTGCTGCGGAGTGCGCATGCGATAAGGCATGCGCAGGCCGTCGGTCGCCAGATAGCAGAAGCCGCACCGGTTATGACATCCACGTGTCGCGATCAGGCTGGTAGTAGTCAGAAAGCTGCGCCGCGGCAAGATCGAGCGTCGCGGCGCAGGGTCGTCGCGGTAATCATTCTCGTACGTCGCGACGTAGCGGGGCTGAAGTGTCCCTTGCTCCACGTCCCACAAAATGCGAGGCCAGAGTTGGACGCCATCGCCCAACGCGAGCGCGTCGGCATGCGGCGCGCACTCCTCCGGGCAGGAGAGGACGTGCAAGCCGCCCAGAATTACTTTTGCGCCGCGCGCGCGATACCAATCCGCAAGCTCGTAGGCTCGCTTGGCGAAGGTGAGATGAACGGTGATGCCGACCACTTGCGGCATGGGCTGATGCGGAGGGCGACCGTGAAGGAGGTTCTCGTCCCAGTATTCGACTCGCCAGTGGTGGGGAGTGGTCGCAGCAAAGCTCGTCATCGCCAGACTCGGCGTGAGCACGTGCTTGCCGAAGCTCGCGTTCGCATCTTTGGGATAGAACGGATTTACCAAGAGCGCATAGCGAGGCTCCACTTCTGCAGCGCTGCCGGGCGCTGCCTCCAGTTGAGGAGCATGCAACATGGCAGGCGGGATCCAGCGGGAGCGAAGGGGCTGGACGAAAGGTTCGTCGGCTGCGATCACTAGCGTACTTTATAGCGCAAAGTACTTCGTGTCAATAGATTTGATTGGACTTTGTTCTTTCGGAAATCAGGCAGGCGACTCGCCCGCGTTCCAGGAATAGGGGGCGGGAAGATTTCTGCTTTTGCGAAATTCGCGCATTGCTTTGGCTTGGTGCGTGCTGATTCTGAGGTCAGAGCGAGGCTTGCCGGTGCAGAGCAGGACGAAACCAGCCCTGCGGTCCTCGGGATAGTATTGCGCAGAGTCGTTCTGCTCTACGTCGCCACCGTTCTCGAGGCGTCCCGCACAGGTAAGGCAGTATCCCTGATGACACAGGGCGGGCAAAACGATGCCGACTTTGAACGCTGCGTCCCAGATGTGCTCGTCACAGCTCACCTGGATGGAGCGCGTTTTGTCATCGTGTAACAACTCGACTTGAAAAACTTCAGGTTCAGGCATGAGTTCAAAGTAGCCTTCCATGGCCCCGAAACCAAGTGGGAGAAGCCCACTCCCCGCAAAGGCGCGAAAAGTGGGCTGTGGTTCAGGCAATTACTTTTTAAATTCGCCGCAGTGATTTTCATGGATTGTAGAAGCTGGCATTCTTGCTGTACGGGGCGTGGCCCGGCTCTCCTCGGCGGAAGTGGCCGGACGGAATGCTCTTCCCATCTCTCTCGTGCGCCAGCAGCTCGATGAACCAGGCTTCGTGTTCGATTTCTTCGTTCAGAATGCGCGAAGCCATATCGTAGGTGCGCGGATCTTTGCCGAACGTCATGTCACAGATCTCGATCCAACTGCGGATGGCACAGCGCTCCGACTCCAACAGGAGCGTGAGAATGTTTACTGCGGTGGGCGGATCGGGGAGTTTGGCCGCGCGGCATCCCGCCTGGTCATGGAAGGCGGGCAGATCGTTGGGCAGTTCGCCTCCGAGTTCGTAGATGCGAGGGACGATCAACTCCCAGTGGGCGCGATCCTCGAGCCTTGCGTCCTCACAGATTTCCTTGTAGTCCTCGTGGCCGGCGAGGTGCATGCGAAGAATCGTGTAGTAGTAATAAGTACTGGCGAACTCAGCCGCGGCGTTCGCAATCAGCATCTTGATCAGTTTTTCGACGTCAACACCGCGCTTGCGGATGACCTCTACGCCTACGCGCTGGGTGACGTCTCCATATTTGACGACGGGAACATCTTTTTCAGCCATGGAATCTTCCTTTCGAGTTTTGATTGGGGCTAATATTGGCGCGGCACCGGCGGTCCGGGGCGTCAGGTCAATTCAATCGGGAGCGTGCGGAGGTCGCTCGTGAGTAAAGGGCCTAATCATCCTGCCGTGAGTGGCGGATAATTATCGTACGAGAATTATTATAAAGCAGTGCAAGGCGCTTCGAGGTCTAGTTCCGAAATGCCTTCGCATTTCCGAAACGCAAAGCTGAGCGGCTAAAGCCGCAGTAATTCTGGAACATTTCCGGCGCGGCTGTAAGCCGTGCCCTTGCACTGGTTTTTGAAAGCCCGTCGACACTCTATTTGCCGATGGCTAGAACCGCGCGGAACCTCGCTTTGCCAGTAATCATCTGGTCATAAGCCTCACCCGCTCTTTCAAGTGGGTAGCGCTCGATCATTGGACGAACGCCGCTAACAGCGCTGAACTTCAGCGTCTCCTCTGAATCTTTACCAGTACCTGAGGCCCAGCCGCGAATCGACTTGCGGCCGCTGATCAGCTGAAGGGGCGTGACGGTCAGCGATTCGAAACCGGCTCCTACGATCATCAAGGTGCCATTCGGGCCGAGGCCATCAACCAGCGCAGACATCGACTTGGAATCCGGGGCGGTTGCGAGAACCAGGTCCGCACCTCCCAACTTCTGCAACGCTTCCGCCGGTGGTCCGGCATTCGTGTCGAGATAGTCGTGAGCGCCTAATTGCGCGGCGAGAGCTTGCTTTTCGGCGCCGCGTCCAATGGCAACTGTGCGGAAGCCCATCTGTCGCGCATACTGGATTCCTAGATGGCCCAAGCCGCCAATGCCCTGCACAGCAACCAGGTTTCCGGCGCGCGCTCCGGAATTGCGTAGCGCGTTATAGACGGTGATGCCTGCGCAGAGCAGCGGCGCGGCTTCATCCGCAGGCAAGGCTTCCGGGATCCGGGCCACCGCTTCGGCGGGAGCGATCATGTACTCCTGATACCCGCCGTCGAAGTGGATCGCCGTAATTTTCGCGAATTTACAGTTGATGAAATCGCCGCGGCGGCAGGGATCGCATTGGAAGCAGTGTCCGCCGTGCCAACCGACGCCCACGCGCTGGCCAGGCTTCCACAGAGTGACTTCGGGGCCGACAGCATCGATAAGTCCGGCGATCTCGTGGCCGGGAACGCGTGGATACTGCAGCCCCGGCCACATGCCTTCTTTTACCAGCGCATCGCTGTGGCAGATACCGCACGCTTCCACCTTGACACGCACCTGTCCGCGGCCCGGCTCGGGCATGGGTCGTTCGACGACTTCGAAATTTCCACCTGCTTTGCTGATTTGAACGGCTTTCATTAGGACCTTCTTTCGAGGGGAAGCTGATGAATGAGAGAGACGTTGCAAGCAACGTCTCCACGGAGAAATGTTTTCAGAGTTCGTTGCAGAGGTGCGAGTTATAGATCGCTTAGCGTGCTGTAGAGTTGCAAAGAGATTGTTGGACGGCCGTGGGCATGGAAGAACAACGGCGTCCCTAGGTTCCGAACCCAAGAAGACGGCTAACCCAGCTTCCCCAGGGCTTGCTCAATTCGGCGCAGTGTCGTTTGTTTCCCCAGAACCTCCAGAGTTTCGAACAATGGCGGCGCATTCTTGCGGCCGCAGACGGCGACGCGAATTGGCTGGAACATTTGTCCGGCTTTCAAACCAGCTTCTTGAGCCGCTGCCCGGAGGGCTTGGTCCAGCGGATCATGCTTGAATTCGACGTTGGGCAGAATCTGTTGCGCTTTCTGCAGGACCTTCAGCGCCATGGCCGCATCACCCTTTTGCGGGATGAGTTCGGCTGGATCATAGGGCGGCAGATAATCCAGAAAGAAGAAATCGGCTGCGGTCAGGACATCGCGCAGCAGCTTGATTCGTTCGCGGATCAGAGGTGTGATCTGCAGCATTCGTTCCGGCGAAATTGCGAAGCCCGCTTCGCGCACGATGGGGAGCAGCCGTTGGCTCAGGTCTTCGATCGCTAAAGACCTGATGTGCTCTGCATTTAGCCAGAGTGCCTTGGGGTCGAAAGTGTCTTCCGGCGCAGGCTGCGCCGGGGAGGGGGCCCGCGCCGCATCTGGCTCTTTGAAATTCACTACTGCGTTGGCGCGGTTAATGCCTTCCAGCGAAAAAGCCTCCATCAATTCCTGGCGGCTCATCTGCTCGCGATCGTTTTTGGGTGACCAGCCCAGCAGGCAAAGGAAATTGATGAAGGCTTCCGGTAAGAATCCCGCATCGCGGTACGTCGTCACGCTGACCACCGGACCGTGGCGACGCTTGGAAAGCTTGGTTCCATCCGGAGCAACGAGTAAAGGCAGATGCGCGAACTGCGGTGGCGTGAAACCCGCCGCTTCAAAGATCAGGACATGCTTGAAGGTATTCGAGAGATGGTCCTGGCCGCGGATGATGTGGCTAATGCGCAGGTCGGCATCATCCGCGCACGAGGCCAGGTGATAGGTCGGCATACCATCGGAACGCAGCAGGGCGAAGTCCTCGATGTCGGCTCCGGCCTTCAGTTGCTCGCCGTAGACCGCGTCCGTGAAGCTGACCGACTGACCGCTCTCCCGGGGGACGCGGAAACGCAGAGCAAAAGGTTCTCCGGCATTGGCACGGCGATCGCTTTCTTCCCGGGACAGCTCGCGCATACCCGGATTGAACAGCCACGTCCCCTGCGCTCCCGATTTTTCGCTGTCGCCCGTGTGGGCCGGGGTGAAATCGCGGTAAGCGAGGCCTCTCTGAAAGATCGCTTCCGCCATTTGCCGGTGCAAAGCTCCACGGTCGGACTGCTTGTAATCCTCGTCCCAGCCCAGGCCCAGCCACTTAAGCCCTTCAAAAATCGAATTCACGGAGGCGTCGGTATTGCGCTCAATGTCAGTATCGTCGAGCCGGAGAATCATGGTGCCGCCGGTACGCCGGGCATACAACCAGTTGAAGATGAAGGTGCGCGCGCTGCCGACGTGAAGGAATCCGGTGGGGGAAGGCGCAAAGCGCACCCGAGGTTTGGACGAGGCAACTGCATGCGAGGCGTTCGACATGGGCAGGTTGAACTCTGGATGGTACGGGCGGCAGGAAAGCACCGTCAAGGCGGGCAAACGCCCCGGCGGGCGCTGGGTGCAGCAAAAATGCGAAACTCAGGCCCCCTGTACTTAAATCTTATTGTCATTGAGGTACCGGCTGTGAAACCATTGAACAAGCGTTTCCTCCCGCAACTGAAGATAAGCGTGTTGGTCTTGAGGTATCTGCACTGATCCTATGAATAACCTCGTCATCACGACGGTGTTAGTACCGGGCTTCGTCTCTCTGCTGCTGTTCCTGGTATTCACGTACCTGTACGAGCAGAGCCGGCAGCAGTATTTCCGGGCGTGGCAATTGGCGTGGGCGGCGTATTCACTGCACTACATTCTGGACGCGTTTCCCGAGTCGTCGGTCGCGTTCTTCGTGAGCGAGTTGTTCCTGGTAGCAATGGCGCTTTGCATCTTCGTTTCCACACGGATGATGCGCGGTCCGTCGCAGTTCCGCTGGTATGACGCCGCCGTTGGGGCAGCCGGGGTGGTGCTGGCGCTGCTCACGTTGCATGGGCACATCGTCAACGGGAAGTTCAGGCCCGAGGTGCAGCCCACGGTCCGCTTGGGCCTGGGACTGGCCGGCATTCTGCTGTACTGCTCGGCCGTCTTCCTGTTGAGCGGACATCGGCGGAGATCTCTGGCGTTTCAGGTGCTGGCAGTCGCCCTGGCGCTGTGGGGCGTGCTGATGGGTGTCGGGCAACTGGAAAATCCGTTCATGGATACATTCGGAAACGCACTGCGCCTATTTGGCCCGGGGCCGCAGATGTTGCTGGGCATCGCCATGGTGATGGTGCTGTTCGAAAATCAGCGGAACGCGGTGCAGGAGAATACTCTCGCCCTCTCGACTCTGGGCGTGGATCCGGGCAGCCTGCTTTTTGCAGACGATCTGGTTCCGAACATGCAGGCTGCGCTGGAGCGGCTTCGGACGGCGCTGCACATGAATTGCGCTGCCATCGTAATCGGCGAACGCTGGCGGAGTCTGTTGCCGTCGGTGCAACAGGGATTCTCCGACATTTTCCTGGATTGTCTGGAGAGCAGCGGAGCGGGAGACTATCTCAGCGAGCTGGCTTACCGAAACAGCGGAATCTTTACGGTTCACGACGTCCCCCACATGACCGAACCCCTGGCGGTCGGACCGATGGGAACATTCGTCGAATTCAAGCGCATTCTGGTCGAGGCTGGGGTGCGCAACCTGACGGCCGTCAATCTTCAAACTCGCGAAAACAATTTCGGCGTCATCGTATTTCCTCACGTGGAGCGGCGAGCTTTCGGCGCATCAGGTCCGCGGCTGATGGTCGGACTGGCGCTGCAACTTGGGCTTACGCTGGAAAATTACGTGGTTAGCCACGACGCCCACCGCCGGACGAAAGAATATGAACTGCTGACCGACATTGGAAAAGCCATTAGCTCGCGCCTCGATCAGGATGAGATCTTGCGGACCATCCAGATCGAACTTGGACAGATTTTCGATACGAGCCATTTCTATATTGCGTTTCAGGAAGGTGAGGAGATTCGCTTTGAGCTGGAGGTGCGCGACGGGCGCGTGTTGCCGAAAAGAACGCGCGAAGCACGCAATGCATTTACGGAATACGTGATCCGCACGGGAGAGCCTCTGCTCATCCGCTCCGACCTGGAAGCAGCGCGCAAACGCCTGGGGATCAGCCACGTTCCGAAGCGTCCGGCCAAGTGCCTGATCGCCGCCCCGATTCTGCTGGGCAACCGGCCGACAGGAATCATGGTCGCCATGAATCCCGACCGCGAGTATGTCTTTGAGCAGCGCGATCTCGATGTTCTGGTGACGGCGGCAGGGCAGGTATCAGTGGCAGTGGAGAATGCCCGCCTGTTCGCGGACGAGCAGAGGCGCTCTCGCCAGCTTGCGTTCCTCAACAACGTGTCACGCACTGCGATTTCCAGCGACGACCCGGTTCACATGCTGGGGCAGATCGCCAGCGAAATTCAAAAGAACTTCAGTTTTGACCACATCGGCATTGGCCTGCTTGATCACGGCACAAAGGAAGTTGAGATCAAAGCTGAGGCGGGGGCCACCACTCAGGCGCGGGGAAAGAGAATTCCGCTGGGCGCGGGAATTCTGGGACGCGTCGCACGGACGGGAGAGCGGGCGCTGGTGCAGAATGCGCTCCCCGGCACCCTCAGCGGCGTACTTTCCGACTCGCGGGCGGTGCTTTGCATTCCCATTACTTATAGCGAGCAGTTGCTCGGGGTGCTGAATGTCGAAAGCCGGAGTGAAAATGCATTCTCTCCGCAGGACGTTCTCATTCTCAACACGCTGGCGGACTTGCTGGCGACCGCGTTGCACAATGCATTCGTGTTTCAGAAGCTGCAGCAACAGTCGATCACGGATGGCTTGACCGGCATTAAGACGCGGCGCTTCTTCTGGGAGGCGCTCTCCGCGGAATGGAAACGCGCGTCCCGCTCAGGACGGCCATTCTCGGTGGTTCTTATCGACCTTGACAAGTTCAAGGGAGTGAACGACACCATGGGGCACTTCGAGGGTGACCTGGTGCTGGCGCGCGTCGGCAGGCTGCTGGAACAGAAATCGCGGCAATCCAACGTGGTGGCGCGCTACGGCGGTGATGAGTTCATCGTGCTGATGCCTGAAACTGACGCAGAACAGGCACAGGTACTGGCGGAACGCCTGCGCCAGTGGCTAGCGGGAGACCCGATGCTGGCCGAACATCACATTACCGGCAGTTTTGGCGTGGCCAGTTTCCCCATGCATGGATTTTCGATTGAGGACATCATCCGCGTCGCCGATGCCGGAATGTACGTTTCCAAGCGTTCGGGCGGCAACCTGGTTTCCACCGCCCAGGAATATGTGGAAGGCCAGGAGTTCGCCCGCCAGCGGCAGCAGATTTCCTCCTACATCGAAGGTTTCCTGCAACGCGAACGCAATGGCCCGGAGCACCTCGAAGAACTGGGCTCGACGCTGTACAAACTGTGCGGCGCCGACGAGGGGTGCAATGTGGCGCTGCTGAAAGAGGCTATTGAATCTCTGAGCCGCGCCTCGGAATCGCGCGAGATCCAGAGTAGCGGGCATGGAGACCTGGTGGCCCGCTACAGCGAAGTCGTGGCTCGCGGCCTGGGGTTGTCATCGGATGAAACCGCAGACCTGGTTTATGCCGCGCGGGTGCACGATGTAGGCAAGATTTTCGTAGACGAAAGCATACTTAACAAACCGGGGCCACTGAGCGATGAGGAGTTTCTTCAGGTCAGCATGCACCCCCGCATAGGAGCGGAGATTGTGGGAATCATTCCTCACTCCAACATGATGCGGGAGGCTGTGGAGTGTCATCATGAGCGCTTTGACGGTTCCGGATATCCAGAGGGGCGTCGGGGTGAGCAGATTCCCCTGTGGGCACGGATCATCGCGCTGACCGACGCCTATGCCAACATGGTGACGGAGCAATCGTTCTCCTCGGCGCGCACGCCCGAGCAGGCCCTGGATGAACTCGTCAACATGAGTGGTACACGGTTTGACGGGATGCTGGTGCGCGTACTGCTGCGCGGATTAAAGTCGGAACGAGCCTCCTCAAATCCGAGTATCTAAGTAACCAAGTGTCGCCGCTTGCCATGGCGCGCCAGAAACTGGAAACTGGTTGCGCTATGTCGATCCCTCTCTCGTTACAAGGCCGAGTTGCACTGATCTCTGGAGGCTCGCGCGGCATTGGCGCGGCTACCGTTCGCATGTTCACAGCGGCGGGCGCAAAGGTTGTATTCACCTATCGCAGTGCACGCGCCCAAGCCGAAGCCCTAGCCAAAGAATGTGGCGACGCCGCGTGCCATCCTGTGGCATCGGATCTGAATAACCCGGAAGCGGCCCGTTCGCTGGTGGCTGAGACCGTTAAGCATTTTGGGCGACTCGATATCCTGGTGGCGAACCACGGAGTGTGGCCGGTGAAGGATGTGGCCATTGAACGAATGTCGGACGATCAGTGGCGGTCCACGTTGTCGATCAATCTCGACGGTGTGTTTGGACTGGTGAAGCATACGGTGGCACAGATGAAGTCGCAGTCACGCGGGGCCGGAGCAGCAGGACACATTGTGCTCATCAGTTCTACCAGCGGGCAGCGTGGGGAAGCGTTTCATTGCGATTATTCGGCGACTAAGGGCGCTCTCATCAGCATGGTGAAGGGTTTGTCCACGGAACTGGCTTCTGCGGGCATTTACGTGAATTCTGTCGCTCCCGGGTGGGTGGATACCGACATGAGCGCGGAGGCACTGCAGGATCCCAGGAGCGGGGAGGAGATTCGCCGCACCATTCCCATGGGCCGTGTCGGCAAACCGGAGGAGATCGCCGGTCCGATCCTATTTCTGTGCAGCGAATATGCCAGCTTCATCACAGGGGAGATCTTCAACGTCAATGGCGGGGCGGTGCTGACGGGGTAGACCACTCAAAAACGCCCTTAACCAGCTTGCATCTGGGGTGTTTCCTGCATCCAAGAGGGATAAGGAGCAACCGTAGCCGCAGGTCGACAACCCCCTAAAGACGCTACAATCTGATTGCAAGAAATTACTCCTGACCAGGAATGAGACGAATTCTCCCGATTGTGGTGTTGGTGTATTCCGTCTGGGCGCAGACGGAATACCAGTCCCAAAGCACGCCTGACCAGACGCCGGGCTCTGCCCCCGCGACGAACGCGCAAAACCCCAATCCCGCCGACGACAACAGCCGCAAAGCCAAGACCCTGATTGAACAGGCGATCGCCGCTCTGGGGGGACAGACTTATCTCACGATCCGGGATCGCTCGCAGCAAGGGCGAGGCTATGGCTTTCACCACGGTCGAGCCGAAGGCGGCGGCAGCGTTTTCTGGGACTTCATCGTCTTTCCCGACAAGGAGCGCGTCGAGATCACCAAAGAGCGCGACATCGCGCAGTTGTATGTCGGGGATAAGGCCTGGGAGATTACTTTCAAGGGTCCGCACCCGCTCGATCCTAAGGATCTTGATCAGTACTTGCGGCGGCGGCATTTCTCGCTGGACTCGGTTCTGCGCACTTGGCTGAATGCTCCTGGCGCCATTCTTTTGTATGAAGGCAATTCGATCGCGGCGCAGCATCCGGCTCAGCGCGTGACGGTGATCAACGCGCAAAATGAGAGCGTCACTCTGTTCTTCGATGATGACACGCATCTACCCGTCAAGAAGTCGTTCGAGTGGCGGGACCCTGTGGACCGACAAAAAAATCTGGAAGAAGAAATCTACGAGAACTATCGGCAGGCTTCCGGGATCATGGCGCCCTATAACGTCACCCGCTACTTCAACGGAGACATGGCCAGCCAGCGGTTCTTCAATTCTGTGACCATCAATGAGGGGCTCGACCCTGCCATGTTCGATCCGAATTCGGGCTATAACCCGAATAAGCCCAGCAAGACTAAGAAGTAGCCAGCCTGAGATTCGCGGCGGCGTTCGCTGCACAGCTAAACCTATTTAAGTTGTTGATTTCCCGACCTGAATTGTCCACCCGTACGTAGGACTGCCGCGACTTTAGATACCACGGAGTGTGGCTTTTTTGCCACAGCCAGGTTTTCAAAATTAACGATAACCTGTGGCTCACACACGAATATCCGGGTTTGAAATACGAGCAGACAATTCGCTCTGCGGTGGCATGCAGCGGTATAGGCCTGCATAGCGGAGCACCGGTATCCATGCGCATCGTGCCCGCTGCTTCCGGCAGAGGAATCGTATTTCGCCGCACTGATCTCGACGGATTTGAAGTGGAAGCGGTTAGCCGCAATGTAGCCCGCGTCAGCTATGCGACCAGCTTGATGAAAAAAGGCGTGCTCATCTCAACCACTGAGCATGCGCTATCGGCGTTTATCGGGCTGGGAATCGATAATGCCATTGTCGAGCTCGACAATCTTGAACTGCCAATTCTGGATGGAAGCGCCAAACCATTCGTCGAAATGATTCAGAAAGCTGGGATTCGCAAGCAGCGGAAAGCCCGCAAATATCTCAAGATCCGCCGCGAACTTGAGATGCGGGAGGGAAATAAGTCAATCGGGGTATATCCGGCCAGCAGCTACTCCGTCTCCTACTCGATTAATTTTCCGCATCCGCTGATTGGGAAAGAAAACTTCGAAGTGGAACTGACGAATGGCAGCTATTTGCGGCAGATCGCGGCGGCACGCACTTTCGGATCGCGGGAGGACGAGCAGGCTATGCGCAACATGGGACTGATTCGCGGAGCTTCGCGCGAGAACTGTATTGTGCTTACGCGTGATGGCATCGAGAACGGGCCACTGCGCTTTTCTGACGAGTTTGTGCGACATAAAGTGCTCGATCTGGTCGGGGATCTCGCGCTGCTCGGGAAGCAACTGCTGGGCAAAGTGGTTGCCGACCGCGCCGGCCATGCCATGCATACCGCCCTGGTCTCGCGCCTTCTGCGCGACAAGACACTTTGGGAAGAAGTCACCGCCTCACCCGAAGGTGACGAACATCACGCTGTTCCCCACCGTACCGAAGCCGCCGCGGGATCTTGGTAATCGGCCACGGACGTTCACGGATCTCCGCGGATAAAATTTAAACTCTCGTCCTTAAACAACAGCCTCCTCTTGAGTGTCCTGCAATCGCGAGTTCAGTCCGCAGGCTCGCAAGGTGCACCAGGTGTGTCGTCTTTCTCTTGCGGACTCTCGCGCATCAGGCGCTCGAGTTCGGCGCGTGTCTCGCCGATGACGGCCGCTGCGAATTTTCGTGCAGATTCCTGCCGCTCTTTCGAAAGCATCTTCACCCGCATGTCGAGCAGGGGGATATCTTCCTCAAACCAGCGTAGCGTCTTCTGCACTTTCGCGATTCGAAAATCGTTGGTCAGCATTCGTCGTCTCCAGACCTAAAAGCTTGCCTAGCCGCGAAAAAACGCACAAGTTCAAAGGCAGATACCCGGTGATAGACTTCGGCCCATGAAGCACATGGACTCCGAACTGGAGGATTCGGACCCCCAGCAAGAGCGTGGGGGTGAGAAGTCGCCGGCAGCTTTCCGCTCAGCTTCCGTGGCGAAGGCTGCGCTCTATTTGGTCGGCACCCCGATCGGAAATCTCGAAGACATTACGCTGCGTGCTCTGCGTGTGTTGAAGGAAGTGGACGTGATTGCCTGCGAGGATACGCGCCAGACTCAAAAGCTGCTGAATCATTACGCCATCCAGACGCGAACCACCAGCTATCACGAGCACAATGAGATGACGCGCTCGGCAGAACTCGTAAAGCAAATCCAGGAAGGCGCTAACGTTGCCCTGGTCACGGACGCGGGAATGCCGGGGATTTCCGATCCTGGGTACCGCCTGATAACGCTAGCGATCCGACATCACATTTCGGTCGTCCCGGTACCGGGCGCATCGGCGTTCCTCGCAGCGCTCGTGGCCAGCGGCTTGCCTGCCGATTCTTTTCGTTTCAGCGGATTCTTGCCCGCAAAAGGCGGTGAACGGCGCGCCGAGCTCGAAGCGTTAAAGAATTCTCCACGGACACAGGTGTTTTACGAGGCCCCGCATCGCATTCTGGAGACTCTGACCGACCTAGTGGAGATTCTGGGCGAAACTCGAGACGTGGTAATTGCGCGGGAATTAACGAAGCTGCACGAGGAGTTTCTACGCGGTCGTGCGGGCGATGTGCTTCGAACTCTGAAGGCCCGCGAAGCCATCAAAGGGGAAATCACGCTGCTAATTGGAAAACCTGAGGAAGGCCATGTAGCGACGGCCACCGCGGGTCGGCCTAGCGTCCGGCAAAGAGTGGATCAGATTATGCTCGAAGAGAAGATTGACGAGAAGGCTGCACTGAAGAGGGTGGCGAAAGAACGCGGGGTCTCTAAAAGCCAAGTGTATCGAGAGATGCAAAAAAGCAAGTAAAACTATGAGCGCCCTCTATTTTCGAGGTGGTCTCGGTCTTTCATGCGCTGATCCCTGCTTGTCGCCCAGATCTGCCAACACTTCCGACCAGCTGCGCAGTGTACGCCCGCAGAAGGCTCTCATCTGCGAAACCGCAGCCTCTAGCGAATGACCCAGTTCAGCGCGCCGTGAGCGTTCCGTTCTCCCGCTCAGGCCGCTTTTCTCGTCTCATCGCACAACTTTTGATAATGCTCACGGCCGCGCTGATAGCCTCGCGTGAAAGCGTCTTCCACCTTCTGCCCCGGATAGCGCCGCTGCACGTCCTCGAGCGTGGCTTCCATCTCCGCCGAAACCTGGTCGAACTCCATGCATCGGGTTCTCGCGTGCAGGGCCGCTTCGAAGCCCATGCGATAAAATTTCTCGTCTTCGCTGAAGTTTCTTCCCGCGGCGCCCGCGTAGTGCGACTGTTCCGCGCTGCGCAGCCCGGTCCACCACTGTTCGCGTGCGGCGTCAACCGACTCGGCTCCGTCCTGCTTCAGCCGATCGCGAATCACCGAGGCTTGCCCCTCATTCTCTGCAAGCGCAACGATCACACTTCGGCCCCGGCGCAGCGCATCTTCGTAAACGAAGATTTCGTCTTCCGGAAGTCCCTGATAGCTTGCGTTCTCAATTCTTCCCGCCGAGGTTCCGCCGATGGTAGCTCCCGCTGCACCCAGAATTCCAGCGCCTAAAAGCCCCAAAGCGGTCACCGGACCCAATCCCGGGATCAGCGCCATCAGCACCGAGCCTCCAGTAAGCCCGATGCCTCCACCCAGCAACGCTCCCATGGCATTTGCCATGCCCGGCTGTTCCGCTGTGTCGGTTGGAATTTGCCGGACCTCTTTCTCCACATGGTCCACGGTGCCGGGGGTCAGGAGTGTGACTTTGCCCTCCGCGATCCCCGCATTTCGCACGTCACTTAGGGCCCGTTCTGCAGCTTCCCGCGTTTGGAATACTCCAGTGACTGCTTCCATTCGGTTTAAACCCCCTTCGCTCGAAATCGCACCTTTGGATGCAGGATTTTGTAGGCAGAACTACCTGAATAAAGAATCCGGCTCAAATTTTTTCCAGCCGTAACCTTTTCCAGATGCATGCCGTTTACCCTGATGTACGGCGACAACCGCGGAGAATTCGTTGAAGGCTCTGAAGAAAGAAGCGGACGAGCGGCTTCTAATCGAGGCTGCGCAGCAGGACCCCGCCCGTTTCGCCGATCTCTACGAAATCAATTTTGAGCGAGTATATGCGTACATTGTGCGCCGGGTAAGGGACCGCGCGGAAACTGAAGACCTGACGTCGGAGACATTTCAGCAAGCGTTGGCTAATTTGAAGCGCTTTGAATGGCGTGGGATCCCGTTTGCGGCATGGCTGTTCCGCATCGCGGCAAATTT
>Ga0207702_10002505_pt1 | contig 17335 bp, 25 predicted proteins | sample KBSCornC62_FD_184302 | JGI IMG/M metagenome (GOLD analysis project Ga0207702, IMG submission 184302) | Corn rhizosphere microbial communities from Kellogg Biological Station, Michigan, USA - KBS Corn C6-2 (SPAdes) (version 2) | ecosystem: Host-associated > Plants > Roots > Rhizosphere > Soil ...
CTACCTTGGCGACGTCGATGAGGACACTCATAAGCAGGTATCTTCTGAGCTGCGAGCACGACACGAATCGCCGGAGACCGCCGGTCGACACCTTGTCCTGAGCGGTCCGGTACAAGCTAAGTACGAGCGAATCACCCTCACTCCAGCCGAAGTTGGCTATCTGGATACCCGCGTGCGGAGTGCGGAAGAGATCATGCTCGCCTTCGGAATCCCCCGCGATTACCTGATGGGCGGCACGACCTACGAGAACCGCGACGCGGCTCGGGCCACTCTGTGGAGCGACACCATCCTCCCCAAGCTCCAGACGGTCGCGAGCGAGATCGACCTCCAGACCCAACCCGATCCTCGATTCACCGCGCATTTCGATGTGTCGGAAGTCGAGGCCCTGCAAGAGAACATGGACTCACGGGTTAGTCGGACCGTGAGTCTGGTCGAGTGCGACGTCCTCACGATCGACGAGGCGCGTGCCGATCTCGGTAGAGATCCGCTGCCTGACGGCTCCGGGGTGGTCACGCTGACACCTTATCGACAGCGGCTCTCTCAAACAACGCGGCTGGTACCCCCGAACGGCCGACCGCTGGAGATTGAGGGCTCTTTATCGTGAGTAAGCTTACGATACTTGGGCCGCTAGGCGACACCACAACTGCCGTGGTAATGCGAGGCGGCCCAATCGATGGTCAAACCGGAGAACACCGAGGTAGTCTGCCACAATACCTCGACATCAAGCTGGGCCGCTATGGTACGTGGAGATACCTGCTAACGCGCGAAACCACGATGGTCACCGATTATATCCCGGGCTCACTCAAAGAACGTACACGCGAAGGCGTTGTGTACGTTTGGAATGAGAGAGACCCGGATGGAAATCGAATCTGACTTTCATCGCACAGTAGCGTTCTCCGATCTCGACGTCCGCTGGGACGACGGTGAAGGCAGCGACCCGCACTTCCGAGGCTGGGCCTGTCGACACGACACAATCGACGCTTACGGCACCGAGTTCGCGGCTGGCTGCTGGTCGGCCGGTGGACTCGACGGTGAGCCGTACGCTCTGTGCTGGATGCATGATCCACGTCAGCCGGTCGGCATCTTCCGTGCCAGTGACCGCGCCGAGGGGCTCTGGATCGAAGGGTGGTGGGACGACACCCGAGACGGTAGGGACGCTCGAACCCGTGCTAAGTCGCGCACGGCCCCCGAGTTGAGCGTCGGATTCCGATCGGCCATCTTCGACGAGGAGAAGGCCAACCGCATTATCGCAGTCAAGCTAGTTGAAGTCAGCCAGATCGTCGCCCGGATGGCGGCGGTGCCTGGGTCGCACATGACAAGCGCGCGTCAAACTCCGTCTGCCACAGACGCGCGTCGGATCGCGAGAGCGCGACTCCGATTGAAGTCAATCTAATCCGAAAGGGCAGAAATGCTCCCCGTGGCAGACAGGCCCACCTGGGCTCAGATCAAGTATGCCCGTGCTCGGGCATTCGGCGCGACCGACGTCCGCGACCGGACAGGCGTTGCCGATCCTCCGACCGACTACACCCAGTTCACTGACGCCGAGCTGCGGGTTGCCCGCGACGAAGTACTCGGCATCCTCGACTCCGACGACGCGACCGAGGAGCACGCCACTCGGGCCGACCACATCGCGTCCGAGCTGGAGCGACGCAACCAGATCACCCAGGCGACCAACGAGCGCAGGCGTCGCCTGCAGAGCCTCGAAGTCGTCGAGCGGTGGCGCCCCACGGCGGGCGACCCCAACGCTCCTCACCCGAGTGAGCGTGGCCAGCGACGGCCCGAAGATGCACCCCCCGCTCCGGTGCTTACCGTGCCCGAGAACTGGCGCGAGCAGCTCGCCGAGGGCGTCACCAACTACCGCGCACGCGGCATGGTGGGGTCGGCCGAGATCCTCTCGCTGCCGAACGCGACCGACCTGCGCACCCTGGTCACGACCACGACCAACCCGCCGCAGAACGCGCGGCGACCCGGAATCTGGCTTGCTCCGCAAGCACCGCTGGTTGTAGCCGATCTCTTCGACCAGCAGGTCGCCACGTCGAACGTGATCGAGTGGGTCGTGGAGTCCGGCTTCACGAACGCCGCGACCGAGGTGGCGGAGGGTCAGGCCAAGCCTGAGGCCGCGATCACCTTCACGGTCACCAGCTCGACCCTGGCCACGATCGCGCACTGGATCCCCATCACTCGGCAGGCGGCCGAGGACGACTCCCAGCTCACGGGCTACCTCCAGGGTCGCCTGTCGTGGGGCGTCGAGAAGCGGATCGACACGCAGTGCCTCGTCGGCAATGGTACCGCGCCGAACATGCGCGGCATCCTCAACGTGTCGGGCATCCAGACCCAGGCCGTCTCGACGGACGGGATGCTGGTCGCGGTCCGCAAGGCGATCACCAAGCTCCAGATCGCCAACTACACGCCGTCCGGCGTGGTGATGCACCCGACCGACTGGGAGGGTATCGAGCTGACGCGCGACGCCACGACCGGTCAGTTCCTCTTCACCCGGGATCCGGCGTCGCTCAGCGCGCCTCGGGTCTGGGGTCTCCCGGTCGTGCCGACCACCTCGATCACTGTGGGCACCGCGCTCGTCGGCGCCTACCACGAAGGCGCCACGCTTTGGCGCAAGCCGGGCGTCCGCATCCTGATGTCGGACAGCCACGACGTGAACTTCACGAAGAACATCCTGGTCCTGCTCGCAGAGACCCGGTGCCAGCTGGCGGTCTACGCACCGCCTGCGTTCGTTAAGGTGTCGTAATGACCGGACCAATCTTCATGTGCGTCAAGTGCGCTAAGATGCCGGTGGCAGATCGACCCGCCAACACCGACGGCATCATCATGATCGACGGTAATCTCCTGTGCGTCACGCACCGGGACCTCCACCAGAACGCCGTCCAGAAGGGCGGTACGCCCGGAGGGGGCGGCAGCGGTGCCCGGTAAGAAGTACCGGTCACTCAAGCACCCCAGGGTGTACGAGGCCCTACGCGCCCAAGGCATGTCTAAGAAGAAGGCTGCACGAATCTCGAACGCGGCCTCAGCCAGGCACGGGCGCGGAAGGACCAAAAAGCGATGAGGAGACGTGATCAAATGTCCGAGCCCACACCTCCCCCGGCCGACAACAGCGGCGGCAGTAACCTGGTCTGCGGGCCATGCTACCTCAGCTCGCAGGGCGGCAAGATGACCCCAGCGAGCGTGGTCTTCGCAGGCCAGTCGCTCTGCTTCGACCACATGAACAAGGTGTACGACGCGCTGGAAGCCCAGCCCGACGTCACCCCTCACTAGCGTGACTGAGGATCGGGCGCCCATTCCGCCCAAGCGATATCGGGGGCCAGAAGATGACGACACCAAACCCGAGTCCGGAACCGGACCCGACGCTGACGCCGTACGCGACCCAGCAACAGGCGATGGACGCGGGAGCGGCGGGGACCCCGGAGGAGATCGATGCAGCGCTCCTGTCCGCCCGCGTCGTTATCGACCGGTACACTAGGCACGTCTGGGCACCGACCCAGATTGCGTTCCGCGTGGTCACTGATGACACGGGGACCGCGCGCCTACCGATGCTCTGCTACGGCGTGGACACCGGGATCCTTGACGACGATGGTCACACCTGGATGCCTGACGGCTGGTGGATCATGGCCGGACAGGAGTGGGTCGTTGTCGCTGATGCTGGCACTCGTAACACTCCGGTGCCAATCGCGAGGGCCTGTGCTCGACTGGCTGCGGTCTATTCTCCCGAGCCGTTCACGGCGCAGGCCGACGCTGAGGGTAATCCGATCGGACGACCCCCCGCCACGACCGAGGCAGATCAGACCGACCCTGGGCCACCGCAAATCAGATCCGGGCAACCGGGGGACCGAACAACAGGAGACGCCGTAGTCGACGCCTGGCTAGAACCCTTCAAGATGAATCGAGTGATGGTGTCATGATCCGTGCGATGATGCTCGTGATCGGCCTACTACTAGCCGCGTTAGTGGGGGCGAGTTCGCCTGCCAATGCCGTTGGCTGCCCGACTGGTTGGGGTTCGCTGCCGAAGGCCAGCGCCTCGACCGCCATCTCGGGCGATCTGGTCGGAGTGAGGGCCGGGGTACAACCCTGCTTCGACCGGCTGGTCCTCGACATCCGGGGTCCGGTTCCCGGCTTCCGGGTCGAGTACAAGAGCGTCATCACCGAGGATCCATCCGGACGCGTCCTAAATGTGCCAGGAGGCGCTCGGCTTTCCGTGGTTGTGTTCGCCCACGGAGAGGTGCGGCCTGCCCTGCCATCGGTGTCGGGATTCCCCGTGTTCCGCTCGGTGGTATGGGCAGGCTCCTTTGAAGGCGTGACCTCGCTGGGTCTCGGGGTGCGTGCGCGCCTCCCGTTCCGCGTGTTTACGCTCACTAACCCGACTCGGGTTGTCGTCGACGTAGCGAGGAGCTGGAACCCCTAATGGCTCGATTTAGTGAGCGTCGCCAGGAGCGGCGCGAGGAGAAGACCACCCAGTCCGAGCCCGTGCAGGTGGACAGCGACGTGGACGTCGACGTCGAACACGACTCGCATGGGCACACTCACACCGACACCGACCGTGACGTGTCGGTGGAGCGCAGCACCGAGATCGATTGGACCATCGACACGGGCGGCGAATCGCCGCATCCGACCCGCGTTTCGAGCGAGGGATACACGCTGCCCTGGCAGCAGCCCGAGTCCAGCTGATGCCCGCGCACATCGCGTGGGAGAACGAGGCCCAGTGGCGCGACGCGGTAGTACGAGCGTTGGATGACTGGGATTCCGGGCTGCGGGCGAACATGGGGCGGCTAGCCGAACTCGCCGAGCGCGAGGCCAAGGCACGCTGTCCGGTCGACACCGGACGGCTGCGAAACGGGGTGCAGACCGACCTGGATACCGGGGAGGCGCATTCCGACGTACAGATGGTTCTGTTCGATGATGTGCCGTATGCACCGTTTGTGGAGTTTGGCACGCGATTTATGCGGGCTCAGCCGTTCCTACGTCCGGGGTTGGCTGCGGCACAGGCGCATTACGAGAGAGAAATGATCCAGGGCTTGAGATGAAAGATGTGTTCGGGATCCTCCTATTTGGTGGGATGATTCTGTACTGCATCTGGTACGCGAGATGGGGGCCGTATTAATGGCACCGAACGTGACACTAGCCGGGGCGATCAAGAGCGTGATCGAGTCGCTCGGCCTCGGCGTGTCCGCGTACCGCGACATGGCTCCACCCAAGGCGGTGTTGCCCTTCTGTGTGATCACCGAAGGGGTAGCCTGGAACGTGGTTCCGATGGGCGACACCGACGTAAGCAGTGAACTGACGATCCGTGAGCAGGTCCAGGTAGACATCTACCAGGGGCTGCGCGCGGCTGATGGTACTAGAACCGAGAACCCCGATCTGGAGGATCTCGTCTGCTTCGCTCTGCAGCAATCGAAGCTACCCACCTGGGTTAGCGTCGTCTATGGAGTGATGATCCTCACACGTTCGACCCAGACCGATCAAGCGCAGACCAATCTGCGCAGAACGATCGTCACGCTTCAAGTGGATCGGCTGCTGGACGCCCCAGCGGCACGTGAGAGGATCCGTAGATGACTACCACAGAAACCCCGGAGCAGCAGGTGGCTACCCCCCTAGCAAGCCAAGGCATCACCAAGGTCTACGCCGTGCAGCACGCACAGATCGCGGCCCTACTCACCGACACGGCCGGTGCAGCCGCCACCTTCGGCGAGTGGTTCGACGTCCCTGGCATCAAGTCGTTCGAGATCAGCGGCGACATGGAGACCAAGGAACTCCGTGGTGACAACCGGCTGATCGACTCGCAGTCGACCATCAAGAAGGTCACGGCGAAGTTCGAGCACGCGAAGCTCTCCCTGATGAACCTCCAGGTCATGCTCGGTGGCGCGGCTCCGGCCTCCGACACCCTGCCCTACGCGGGCATGGGGTGGCAGCTTCCGATCACCGCGTTCCCCCAGCCGTTCGGTATGCGGGTGGCTTCGGCGACCCAGGACGCGCCCGGTGGCGCGGTGCTGTTCAGCATGACTCGCTGCTCGCTGTCTAAGTTCCCCGAGATCGGCGCGGCCGAGGACGACTACAAGATCGTCAGCGCCGAGATCAACATCGTTCCGCCGGTCGGCACGAGTGACTGGTTGGGCATCACCATCGTGCCGACCTACACTCCGCCCGCTGCTTGGGCTCCCGACTCGTCCGCCTGATCGGACACGTGAGCTGGGTCGGAGCCCGACCCAACACGCCAGAGAGGGGAATACCCCCATGTCCGATCCCGGCCGACCTACTGCGGAGTTTGATTCCGCCGATCCCACGACTACCACCCCGACCGAGCACGGTTCGCCTACCACGTCGAACACGTCCGGCCAGTGGATCGCCGTGGGCGAGGAGAGATACGAACTCATCTACTCGATGCTCAGCCTGGAGAAAATCGAAAAGCAGTTCGGCTCTTTGGCCCAGATGCAGGACTCGATCACCGACGAGCGGGGCGAGGTCCGCATGGACCGCCCCATCATCGCGTTGCTGATCGATATCCTGCATGCTGGGCTTCTGCATGTCTTCCCCGACTCGCCCGAGGGTCGGCGCATGATCGCGTCGGGCATCGGCCCGCACCAGTTCGAAGACGTGATCAGCGCGTTCACTATCGCGTTTACCGACGCGTTCGGCGACATGGGATCCCGGGTGATGTCGGGGGAAGTTCTACGGCCCAATCGGGCCGACCGCCGAGCCGTAACAACGGTAAGCCTTCCCGCATCCCATGGGGCCAATGGTACTACCTCGCGACCGTCATCCTCCACCGGACGCAAAAAGAGTGGGAAGAAATGACCCCACGCCAGCTGCTCATCCTGTCGCGCGAGCACCGCATCGCCAGCGGACACCAGGCACGGTCACTCGACGAGCGAGCCGAGAGTCCGACCGAGGCAGGCACGGCGGCGTGGGCGATGGCACTCCAGACCAAGATCGCCCAGCAGGGCGGAAGGCCTAGGTAACAATGGCTTCGCTACCCGATCTCGTCGGTCGTCTCCGCTTGGACATGTCCGACCTGGACCGTGCTCGGGGTGAGGCATCGTCCCGAGGTGCGGCGATCGGTTCGGCATTGGGTAGCGCGGTCGGCTCCCTTGCGGGAGGCGCCCTGGCTGCTGCCGGGGCCAAGGTATCGGAGTTCGTCACCGGCTCGGTCGACGCGTTCGCTCGGCTGCAGGACTCCACCCAGGCCGCAAGCGTGGTGTTCGGCAATAGCTTCGGCACGGTGGAGAAGTTCGCCGCTGGAGCCGCTAGCTCGATCGGCATCAGCAAGTCCGCAGCGCTGGACGCATCGATTACGTTCGGTACGTTCGGCAAGGCGGCTGGTCTGGCGGGCGAACCGCTGGCTGGCTTCTCAAACGACATGGTCAAGCTCGCGGGCGACATGGCGTCCTTCCGGGGTACCTCGCCCGAGGAGGCTATCCAGGCCATCGGCGCGGCGTTCCGTGGCGAAACGGACCCGATCGAGAAGTACGGCGTCCTGATCAACCAGGCGACCGTTAAGCAGGAGGCTGAGCGGCTCGGGCTGATCAAGCACGGCGAGGAACTCACCAACCACGCTCGGATCATGGCGACCCAGTCGCTGATCTACAAGCAGACGGCCGACGCGCAGGGTGACTTCCAGCGCTCGGGCGACTCGGTGGCCAACACCCAGAAGCGGATCGCGGCCGAGACCGAGAATGCCCAGGCCCAGCTCGGGGAGAAGCTAGCCCCAGCCTACCTGGCCGTGCTGAACGTACTAAACCAGGTAATCACCGGGCTAACCGCATTCCTAACCGCGATGACGCCCGTGGTGCAAGCAGTTTGGGAGTGGCGCGACGCCATCGCGGCGGTCGGCGCAATCCTGCTCATCATGAGCGCGCGGATGATCGCGTTCAACGTGGCGGCGGCGGCCTACCTCGCGGTGCAGGGCGCGATCAGATTGGCAACCACCGCGTGGACGACGGTGCAGTGGCTGCTCAACGCGGCGCTCACGGCGAACCCTATTGGCCTGGTGGTAACCGCCATCGCCGCGCTGGTTGCGATCTTCGTGGTGGCCTACAACCACTCGGAGACCTTCCGCAATGCGGTGGATGGTCTGGGTCGGGCGTTCATGGTCCTGGTCCAGAACGCGATTCCCGCGATCACGGAGTGGGCGACCAAGGTCGGTACGTCGTTCATGCAAGCCGTGACCGATGTGACCAACTTCGTGACCCGGATCGGTGCGATGCCGGGCGAGGTGGCGGCCGCGATCGGCGGGTTCGCCGAGATGCTGTGGAACAACATCGTCGTGGCGGGCTGGCAACGGGTCACCACATTCTTTACTCAGGATATACCCCGCTGGGTCGGCGAGGTGGCCGCTGGGCTGACCGACTTCGGCAACCGAGCGCTGGCCGGAATCAACGCGGGATGGGAGTGGGTCAAGGGCATCTGGTCCCAGGCCAACCAGTTCCTGATTTCTACGATTACGGGGTGGATCGGTGGCATCGTAGGCGGCCTGACCGACTTTGGCAACCGCGCGCTCGGTGGGATCCACCAGGGCTGGGAGTTCACCAAGACCACCTGGCAACAGGCCAACCAGTTCCTACTCGACCGTACGTCCGCGTTCGTCACCGACACCGGCAACCGGCTAGCCAGCTTCGGCCAGATGCTTAAGGATAAGGTGGTCGCCGCGTGGGAGGCCCTGCCACCCGGCATCCGTGGACCGATCGAGGCCGTGGTCAACGCCGCGATTCAGATGGGCAAGGACATCGTCAACGCGCTGGTGAATCTGCCAAGCGAGATGGTTACCATGGGCCAGCAGATCATCGACGGGCTGCTGAACGGGCTCAAATCCAAGGGCCAGCAGATCGTCGACTACCTGACCAACCTGATCCCCGGTCCGGTGCGTCAGGCGCTTGGCATCTCGTCGCCCTCGTCGGTCATGCACGACATCGGCAACATGACGATCCAGGGCCTGATCAACGGCCTGCAGCAGCTGATGCCCCAGGTGCAATCCACGCTCAACCAGATCATCTCCATCATCAACAGCGTCAAGAGTTCGCTCGGCATTAGCTCCCCGTCCAGCCTGATGCACGAGATCGGCGAGTTCCTCATGCAGGGCCTGGACAACGGCCTGCAGAGCTGGATTCCGAAGATCCAGGCCACCCTCGACAAGGTGGTCAACATGGCCAAGAGCAACATGCAGCAGATCGGCCAGGTCGCCGAGGATGGGTCCAAGGTAGCGGCCGGATTCTACGACGAGATTATGCTCCACGGCCAGAAGTTCGTCAAGGGCGACCCGGGTTACGCCGCTGCGGCCAAGCGGATTGGGCTCTCCGACGCCCAGATCAACACCGCCAAGGCCGGGGTGTCCCAGATATCCGACGACCTGCGCAACGAGAACTGGAACACCGCATACGACCGGGCGACCGGACTGGTCAAGCAGCTCGGCCCGTCTACCCACATCGACGCTCGCAGCTTCGGAACCCAGCTCAACCCGAAGGACGTCGTTGACCAGATCCTATGGAAGGCCAAGGCTGGCGGTCTGGTCCCCGCTTAGGAGGAGACATGAGTCCACTACATACCGTGCTATTGATCCTGGCGTTTCTGTTAGCAGGAGGCGCGGCGTTCGTGGCGTCGCGGCCGGATCCGATCGTGCGCTACGGGCTGGTGCTGTTGTCGGCCGGAGTCGCGGTGTACTTCCTCGACGCGGTGCTGGTCGCCACCCGAGTGTACTAAATGCGATCCACCCAGCAGGGCCAATGGCGTAACTTCGCGTTCGGGCCGGGGACCGCGTACCCCGTTACCGACATCTCCGGCATCGACGACATGGCGCCGATCCGGACGGCCGACATTGATCGACCGCAGATGGACGGGGTCTGGTCTGGCACTGACCAGGTGGACGCACGTACCATCATCCTCAGCCTCGGGATTCAAGGCACCGACCCCGCTGATCTCGAAGCCAAACGCAAGACCGTGCTGTACCAGATGAGCCCGTCGCGTCGAGACACCGAGCGGCTGGTCCTGACGGACGGGAGGCAAGTCTATGGTAAGCTTCGGCGGTCGGCTATGCCGAGTGATATGGGATTTGACTGGCGACTGGGCGAGATTCATCTGGAGTTCTATTGCCCGGACCCCAAGGTCTACACCGGAGACATTCAGGTAAAGACGCTTATCGCAGGTGCGGGGCGACTGTCCGGCCGCACCTACGCTCGCGGTTACACGGCGGCGTCCGGCGCGCCGAACTACGTATCGCCCAAGGGCTGGCAGTACCCGGCTCTGAGCCAGGTGGTCTCCGAAGCCCAGATGACCAACACGGGCAACGTGGCCGCACCGGTTGAATGTATCCTGGACGGCATCCTACAGAATCCCCAGATCGAGGTCGTCGGAGTTAGCCAGTTCCCGCTGAGTGTAACGCTCGGTACCGGCGACCGGCTGATCATCACCCGCGACTACCACCTGTACCTCAATGGGGTGGAGCGGCGCGACTTGCTTGGCGTGGGAGCCGAGTGGCCTGCTATCCCTCCGGGGACCTGGACGGTTCGCCTGTTCGCTCAGTCGGGCGCGGGCACCGCCCAGCTAACGACCCAATCGGCGAACCTATGACGGGTCCAAACGAGGGCATCGACACCACGATCGTTGTGCGGAGCATGCAAACCCGAGCGATCATAGCGATGCTCCCCTGGTCGTCGTTGCAGTACGAGTCGCGGATCAACAGCGCGGGCCAGATGACCGCGACGATTCCGGTGCTTGACGGCGGGATGCAGGGCATCCTGCTACCTGGGCGCGTGTTGGTGGGGGTGCTGCGCGGGTCGTCGCCGGTGTGGTCGGGCATCCTGTGGAAGCGCCAGTTCAATCCCTCGGGGACGCTGACCATCGGCTGCGAGGAGCTGCTCTCCTACTGGGACCGACGTCGCATCCGCCAGACGCTGATCTTCACTCAGATCGATCAGTCCATGATCCTATCGACGCTGTTTACCCTACCGCAGCAGGACACCTACTCGAACCTCGGCGTCGCCCTCACTGGTAACATAACCACCGGGGTGCGCCGCGACCGGACGTACTACGGTTACGACCGCAAGAGCTACGGTGAGTCCATCCGCGCGCTGTGCGGCGTGATCGACGGGCCGGACATCAAGAGCGAACCGGCATTCAGTGCCAACGGCGCCTGGACCGACTCGATTCGGGTGGGATACCCCCGTCTCGGGCGCACCCTATCCAATAGCAAGATTACGTTCATCGTGGGCGTGAACTGCGAGATCGAGTACTGGCTGGAGGACGCGGCCAGCTCGACCACGGTGATCGAGTGTCTCAGCACGAACCCGGCCGACGCGACGAACCCGTTGATCTCCCGGTACGAGGCGCAGTTTATGTACGGCGCGGGCTGGATGCGGCTAGAGGACGCGCTCAGCTTCACCGACATCAGCATCCAGGCCACGCTCAACGAGAAGGCCAAGGCCGAGCAAGCCGCCCGATCCGGGGTCGTCCTGACGGTCACAATCAGCCTGCCCGACGCAGACGAGGATCCGGTGCTGGGCACCTACGCCGTGGGCGACGATTGCCGACTGATCATCCCTCCGGGGCCGATGTTCATCGAGGGCTACGACCTCCAGGTGCGGATCGCCTCGATCAGCGTCGACGCAGGCCAGATGGACCGAGTCAAGGTGCAGATGGTTCCGGCCCTGATTGACGGCACGGTGATCATCCCCGTGTCCTCGACATTCCAGGCGGTCCCCCAGGCCGGAATCCAGGTCGTCCCCACGGTGCCGGAGTCGGAGATCACCGCAATACCGGAGGTGGCCGAGTGACTCGCGTGGCGCGCTCCATCGACATATCCGAGTGGCTGACCCGGACGGAGGAGCGGCTGTCCACGGCAGAGCGTCGACTGGCAGCTGCCGCGCGACCCGCCCAGGGCGCGACCGCGACGATCTACGGGCCGAACCTGCTGCCGAACCCCGACTTTGAGACAGCGGGCAACGTAGACCTGTCCGGCTGGCAGAACCTCCAGTACGGCGCGCCGGTCACGGGATCGGACGCCATTTCGGGCGTGTGGAGCTATCGGATGCTCCACTCGGCGCAACAGCCGGTCATCACCCGGGAGAAGCGCTCGATCAACATTCGGCCCTACGCCTGGCGAGTGTACAAGGGGGACAACACCTACAAGAATCCGCAGGGGAGCGACGGCTACGATCACCTGTTCCAGGGTCAGTTCGATGCCGTAGATGGCAACCAGCGCTGCTACATGTGGTTCGACCCGGCTGGCTTCCAGGATCTAGTCAGCTCGGTACCGGGCGACTGGGTGTCCGCCGACCTGCTGCTATTCTGGGAACACTGGTATTGGTCAGAGGGTGGTACCCACATTCTCGGCGCACACACCGTCACGACACCTCCTGCCGTAGGTGCGGTCGGCCCGCTAACCAACTCGTTCCCCAACCTGGTCCAGTTCAGCTGGCCGGGCCGCTACATGTGGGGTTCGTGCCCGATCATCTCCATCGGCGGGATCTGCGACCGGCTTAGGGACGGCACATTCCGTGGCTTCGAGTTCGGCCCAGGCCCGACGACCAACGCCACCTACTACGGTTACGCGAGGCCGTACGACGCCCAGCTCCGAGTCACCTACTGGAAGACGACCAACATCTCCCTCGGCGGCAATACGTCGGAGGTGCGCTCCAGCGGGATCGGAGTGACGGGCGGCAACGTCAAGTGGAATATGGGCGTCTCGGTGATTAGCACCGTTCCGGCCGTAGCCACGATCGGCGTGTGGTGGAAGAACGCGGCCGGTACCGTCACCGACGTGGACGTTGGGACCGCCAACCTCGGTGCGAGCGCAATGTCCCCGCTGACGGGCACAACCGGGGCGGCATTCTCCGACGTGGCGGTCGACATGGGCTGCTACATCAAGATGAACGGCTCGCCCCCGTCAGACGGCGCAGGCGGCACAGTGCCGTGGAACTACACTGTTGACGATTTTGTCCTGCGCCAACTGATCGCGGGATAGGGAGCTACCATGGCACTGAAGTGTCTATTCCTCCAGCAGGGCACATACAACGCCCTCGACGACCGAATGATCGGCGGGCTCTGGCTCGACCCGACGACCGACCCGTTGTCCGGTGGTGGCCGCATCATCACCGGGCTGTTGGCCTCGGCGCAGGCGACCCCGAACATGACCATCCTGATGTCGCCTGGGCGTGCGGTTTGTCCGACTCCGGCGTCGGACGGCGGCGGCTACATCGTGATGAACGACGCCAACGCCACGATCACCGTGCCTCCGGTGTCGACCCTGCCGCGTGCCGATCTGGTGCTGATGGCGGTGGACGACGGCGACTACTCCGGCGCGGTCTACGCGCCCAAGATGTACGTTCTGGCCGGTACCCCCGCCGCGTCACCGGCCTACCCCACCCAGCCCAACGGCACCGTTCTGCTGGCTTACCTCAACCACCTAGCCAACGCCACCTCGGTCGCCCAGTCGGCGATCCAGCGTAACGCGGCGGGCAACCTGCACGAATGCGAGTACCAGGCCACCACGGTCCAGTCGATTCCGACCGGCACCGACCGACCGCTGGCCTACGGCACCGCGATGTGGCTAACCGCCGACGTCACCAAAGGGACCTCGACGGCAGGTGGGATCGCGGACGCCCGATTCCAGCTCAACCGGGACGGGATCTGGGCGATCGACGCGGGAGCCCGCATCCAGGTCGGTGCCAACGTGTCGGGCGGGATCTGGCTGGGCCTGGACGGTGGCGGCATGCGATTTGCGGCCAGTATCCCCAACTCCGGCACTCAGGCGGCGAACGTCGAGCTGGCGGTCTCGTGCATCCGACGATTCGGTGCCGCGACGGGACTGAACGTGAACTGCTGGCACAACGCGGGTGTCGCGAAGAACACCGACCCATTCAATCAGTCGATGCACTTCCGAGCCACCTGGCTTCGGCCTTAGGAGAATCATGCCACTATGGACCGATTTGCCCAATGCCTTCCGGGGTTCTGGGCTGTCTGTCATCGAATATCAGGGCTGGCAGAGTCGCGGCCACGGAACCCCCGGCCCGCTAGAAGGTGTTGTGTGCCATCACACAGCTGGCCCTCCGACTGGGGACACGCCCTCGCTCAATACCGTGGTGTACGGCCGATCCGATTTGCCCGGCCCGCTCTGCAATCTGTACCTGTCGCGGTCCGGGGTGGTGTACATCATCGCATCCGGAATCGGGTACCACGCTGGCAATACCGTCGTGGGGTGGGGCGACAACAACAGCGGATGCGGAATCGAAGCGGAGGCTACTGGCGTAGATCCGTGGCCGAAGCAGCAGTATGACGCCTACTCGCGGATGTGTGCCTGCCTGGCCAGCTACTACCGGCTCCCCATCGATCACGTGGCCGGACACAAGGAGGTCTGCGACCCACCGGGGCGCAAGATCGACCCGAACTTCCCGATGGACGCGTTCCGCACGGCGGTCAAGTCGGGCGGGGCCGCTCCCCAAAAGAAGTACATCCTCGGAGAACAGGAAAACGAAATGCTGATCTTCTTCGACAACGTCATGACCGACCCCGGCTCCCCAGCAACGGAAGATCCGCATGTCGAACACCACGCCCCGGCCGTGCCCCCCACCTACGAATACCGATTCCACGGCCAGCGGACTTGCGAGGCGGGAGGCGGAAGCAATATCGCGTCGAGCGCTTGGGCTTGCTTCTCCTCGGCGTGGGGAGGATGCAACGTCAGCATCGCAGCCCTCGACGGTAAGGGCGGTGTGAAGTGGATCTTCGGCCAGGCGGGGAAGCCGAGCCGGGTGGACAACAACAAGCAGATCCCGTTCCCCCTCCCCTCGGGGACCCGAGTGGTAACGATCGAGGGGGTCCGGGACAACATCGGTACGATCCCGGCTTGCGACGTGTACAACCTGCCATAGAGGCCGTGCGGGTCGTCTACGTCGCCGGACTGGTCACGATCGTCCTGGTGTGCATCGTCCTGATCTGCATCCCAGGCGTGGCCAACAACGCGCACACGGAGACGGCCTTAGTCGCCGTGGGGTCAGGCGCCATGGGCGTATTGACCACCCTGATGTCTCGATACTGGGGCAACGGGAACGGTCGGTAGTGGCGATTCTGTCAGATCCAGTCGTCGCCTCCGCCGTTGTTGCCGAAGCAATCGGCGGTGGGCTAGGGATTCTGTGTTATACAGCGGTTGTGTGGCTGACTCGTCGTGACCGTTAAGGACGTCATAGTCGCTGTAATACTCTTCGGCGGGGTGTTGGCGGTCCTCATCGTCATCGAGGAGATTCTCGCTAATCTCAATCTTCAGGACGTAGTACATTACGGCGATGATCGAGACGAGGAACACCCCGACCAGAGTGAGCCCGACGATCCCGCCCGAGGCTCCAGCCAGGGCGGCGATGGTCCCGACGAACAGGGCCATGAAGGCGAGGAACAGCCAGAGGACGACTCGCAGGACCCACTTGGGGCGCTTTAGCGTGTGCCTACCCACGGGGCACCAGCTTAGTGCAGTCGCAGCCGTAGACGCTGCAATCTTCACCCGGTCGATAGTGATGGTGCACCTCGGATAGATGCCCGCATCGACAGATGACGGGGAGTTCCATCGCTCGGCGATGCAGCACTTGGCTGATCTTCACCGCCACGAGGGGGATGACGCTAACCCAGAGGAATAAGCCTACTAGAACCCAGTTCCAGACGGACACTGCCGGTCTCCCACACGTTCAGCGCTCGGCTGGTGTGGCAGACCGGCAGACGTATGCCGAGCGGAAGGCTACTGTTTCATCCAGACGCATCCCCCCAAGAGGTCCACGGTCAGGTCGGTGAACTTGACGGTGAAGTCTCTTGGTCCCTTGAAGAATGGGGTGTCGACGATCTTACGACCGGCGAGATGTCGACCGATGTAACAGCCCGGGGAACCTTCCTTGCCCGGTGTGTGGTAGTCTCCTGGTGGGAACTGGTCGGGGCCGGGTCCGACGGAGTAGCTGCCGTCACCAAATACCACCGCCTGCCCGATATAGGGCGGCAGGGTAGGAAATGGCGCCACCGTGGGGAGCGTCGCGCTAGGCGGGACCGGTGGCGGTTTCGCGTTCGGCTGGCAGGCGACCACCCCGACAAACAATATGGCCGCCGTGAGCAACACGGTTGAGAGGACTAGCCTCCACGAGATCACGGCACTACGTGTATCTCCAGTCTGAGCGGAGCGGAACCGACCTTGAAGTCGATGCCGCGTGAGAAGCCCTGGTCCCATTGGTGTTCGACCACCGCAGCCGCGCTCTCGTGCTCACGCAGGTGGGTGATCAGACGCTTGAACAGCTCTAGGGCCAGGCGCTTCTCTCGTTCGTGGATCTCTTCGGTAGCGCCCATCCGTTAATCCTACCATACGGGTTTCCACCCCGTCAAGGCCGGGTCCTAGCCAGGCCGGGCGCGCGCATGCCTAAAAGGTATGTGGTAAGCGTCACTCGCGGGGAAATTGTGGTTGGGTCTCCAATAGGGTAAAATTGTATTTATAAGGGGAGAGGGAAAAGCCCAAGCCCCAAAGGCCCGAGGAGTCCAAAATGGCCCGCAAGCTCCGCACCGTGAACTACTGCTCCTGCATCCGCCTGGAGATCGCATGCAACGCGACCACCTACGGCATCTGGGCTCCGGGCCACGACGCCAAGGCCAAGAGCTACCTCCAGCGTGCGCACCGCAACGACTACACCGTTCGGCTGGACGGCGTGGAGATGTCGGCCCGCCAGGCCACCGAGATCTTGGTCCCCGCGCTGGTGCCGTTCCTCTACTACGTCAAGGGCACGCTCTCGGCGCGGTTCGCCGATGACGACGCCGCGATGGCGCAGTCGGCCAAGTCGGTGCAGATCAAGGTCGGCCGCTGGACCTACAACGGCCTGCTCCTCGGCACCAAGGTGGTCTACGCCACCAAGTCCGGCGAGACCAAGGAAATCGCGGTCGAGGCCGCCAAGTTCGTCGCCTGATCGCTCGATCCGCTCCCTGCCCTTGCGGCGGGGAGCGGGGATGTGGTACGATAGCACGACCCAACCCTACACAGAAATGAGTGCAGCAATGAAGACCCTAGGAATCGTCATCGGCGTCCTGTTCGTGGCCGCCATCTCGTTCATCATCGGAGTCGGCGCAGGTGGCGCGTCCACCCATCCGACCGTGGTCGCCCAGGCGCCAGTCGCCCAGTCCGTGCCAGCACCGCAGCCAACCCCGGCACCTCCGGCAGCCGAACCGGCAGGCACGACCCACCCCTACGTCGCGTTCAGCGACGGAACCTACGAAGTGGGGACGGGTGACGGGCAGATCCTGCCTGGCAAGTACACGGTCGGTGCGGCGGCTGGGCCGATGGGCAACTACTACGAGATCAGCCAGGGCGGCCAGATCATCAAGAACG
>Ga0207702_10002506_pt1 | contig 17331 bp, 18 predicted proteins | sample KBSCornC62_FD_184302 | JGI IMG/M metagenome (GOLD analysis project Ga0207702, IMG submission 184302) | Corn rhizosphere microbial communities from Kellogg Biological Station, Michigan, USA - KBS Corn C6-2 (SPAdes) (version 2) | ecosystem: Host-associated > Plants > Roots > Rhizosphere > Soil ...
CGTCGAGCCTTGACGCCTCCAGGCTGCGGTATTCGACGCGCGACCCGAGCAGCCGTGCGATTGTGCGGAAGCCCTTGCCGCCCTCCGCTTCGGCGTCCCAGCGCGCGCGTACCCACTCGACGTGCTGCTCGCTGTCGATCGCCACCACCCGCTTCGCTCCGCGCCTCTCAGCGACGAACGCGTAGAAGCCGTCGAAGGTGCCTACATCGAGGACGCGCAGCGTGGCGAAGCTGGCCGGCAGGAATGGCAGCCGATAGCGGTGGTCGACCGCCACGCCCGGTGTGTAGATGCCCTTGGCGCGGTTCAGCGCGAACGTATGGAACCAGAACGGCACTTCGCCGAGCACACGCCGCGCCACCGCCGGATCCACTTCAAGCGGAAGGATGTCTGCGACCTCCTGCTCCGGCGTCTTCGCGCCGCCCCTCCCCTCAACCGGATCCATACCGCAACCGTACCCCGGGCACCGAAGGCGCGGCGGCGTCGCCACGCGTGCCGCGGCGCATCGTATTGGGCTGCTTGCGCGCCTCGGTGTAACGCTTCGGTGCGGATTCTGTGAGGAACCAGCGCTCGCACGCCGACGCTTGGTAAAGTCGGTGTTGCGCGGCCCAACCCTCGCCGCGCCCGCTTGGCCCCAGCCCTCGGCCTTCACCGGCTAATCGCTGGAGGTATGCAAAATGGGGACGTTTTGCAAGCGGGATGGGGACTGCCAGACACTCCCGGGAGGACAAGCGCGATGCTGCCGCTGAGCGTGCGTCTCAGAGTCACCAGTCCCAAGTTCGACTGTCAGGTTCCGGAATCCGAACATTGGGCCGATCACTGGGCGGGGTTTCGCTTGGACGGGCCAGGCGGTCGGCTCGGCACCATCGAAGCGGTCGGGTTCGACCCCGCAACCGGCGACCCAGCTTGGCTGCACGTCCGCACCGGCCTGTTCATGCGACGAACCGTGACGATTCCATTCGCAGACATCGAGTCGATCGACCCGATCCGGGGCAGGGTGACGGTCACGAATCCTGGCCCCTCGACGTGATGCCTCGTGGGCGGGAATGCCGAGTCCGACGAAGCCCGCGGGCTGAGCGCCGGCTTTTTCTCGTTTGGCATCGCGAAAGGATGGCGCGCGTGAGGGGGCGGCAGAAGGCTCGTTGAGCAGCGGCGACTGCCGCCTCTCACGCGACAACGCCTCCGCGCTCCTCCCAAGCCCGGCAGGAGTACACTCGCCGCGAACGCGGCCTGCCCCCAGGCCTAGCGTTCGAGGCGGGGTCGTCCTAACGACCCGTCGGCGGCGGGTTGTGAGCCATCCGCCGACGGTCATCACCCGTGCGACCACGCGGGGCGGCGCCACGACTCAACGCCCGAATCAGAGCTGTTTGCAGCACATGAAGCGGGGCATCCAAAAATTTTGATCGCGTCGTGGCTCGCGCTCGCGCGCTCAGTAGAAAAGGCGGCGGCCGTCCGTGGGTGGGGCCGCCGCCTACTGGGCAATGCATCGGCCATGTTGTTTGCCGCTCAGCGTTAGCGGGCATTTCGCGGTTGCACGCCGACCTTCCGTGCCTACCGAGGGATGGCGTGCACCCGACGAGCTATGACTGCCGCCGCCGCTCTTCTGCCAGGATGTCCTCGAATATGTAGCCCCCTTATGAACCCTCATTGGGGTGGCGGCCTGAGTCCCCAGATGGCCGCTACGCGAGCGGGTGTGTTGGAGTCTATGGTGGTGCTGGCATTGATTGCGGCCAAGACGGTTTTCATGTCGCTCCAGCAGTAGCGCTCGACGTCGTTCGTCCAATGATTCGCGACGTACGGGGAAGTGCAGTCCCAGCGTGTTCTATTGGTGGAGTACGTCGGGCTCTTCCCGGTGACCAAAATATAGGTTTGAAGGTTGAGCCATTGGCCGGGCTGAAGACTGGTCAGTTTGGCGATGATGTCGTTCGGCAACGTGTATGCCTTCACCCTGTTCACGGTGCTACAAGCTAGTCCCGCGACGTTGCAGTGACCGCCTGATACGCCGGTCGTTGATTGTTGACCGTTGTTAGCCGCAACCTGTGCGGCTGTTGTCACGCCGTTTCCATAGCCGCGGCTAAAAGAAAAGCACTGACGGACGAATCGGTCATTTACCGTCGCGTCGAAATGATTGTTTGGCCAGTCGAACTGACCATTGGAGCCGGGGAGGCCGTGCGCGCTGATCGTGTCTCGAGCTCCACATGTCTCCTCCCATTGTTGTTGAGGCGTGAGGATCGACCAGTTCGTTGGATAGGATCGACTATGGCTGATGAAGGTCCAGCCCAAGCCCTTGAGGGTCGCCAGCTGCGTCCAAGATGAACCCGTCGACATTCCACCATGTGGACACCAATGATTCGTGGCCGTCGTCGGCCCCGTCTCGATGCTGCCTACCAGATGCACCCGGGGAAAATTGGTGGCAACGTAGGGAGCCACAATCGTGTCCAGCGAAGCGACATCACGGTCGTCACGAAGGCATGTTCCGAGCTCACCGCCCGCCGAGTGGTCGGCAGCAGAGATCTCGGTACGCGAAAAGATAAGTGTCACCTGCGGCCTCGCGGTCAACACATCGGCCGCCGCCATCGCCGGGTCCCAACCGCCCATCACAGCGGCGATTCCGAGCATAGATAACAGCCGTACGCGTAGCCGTGCAGTCGCGCGTCCCTTACGAGCAATCGCTGCGCCAGTCGACATGACGTGTCTCACGCTGCCCCCTTTAGTCAGACGTGACCTGGAAGCGCGCCCAAGTGACCGGCTTTATTCTCTCATACATTCGGCGGCCACTGTAGAATCCGAACACCGGTATAGCCCGATCTAAATAACAAGGAATCTTATGGGTGGCTTCGCTTCAACGGAATAGAATCACATCCGGAGCGTCCTGCCCTGGGGTAGACAGGCGGCAGGCGCCTCTCTGATCAGACTCGCCCGTGCACTGGAAGCCACGACTCCCGACGGGCGAGCCACCATTCCGTCGATCAGCGGCGTCACGCCGGCCCCCTTCCCCGGACGATGGACACGAGCCTCTCTAACCCTCTATACGAGCTTCTAAGCCACTCGTGTCGGCTATGGGCCTTGACCGGGCCTGTCAGACCAGCGGGGCCGACACGGCTCCTGTCGCGGCATAGTGGTCGCAGCCTCATGGCAGGATGACTGTCGCCGGCTCGCATAGGTACCGATGGCCGAGCGAGTCGGCATCTCGGCGGAGCGTGTAGGCGCCGATCTCTGGGCGTTGCCAGTGTCGCTCTGTGGGCTCCTTGTGGAGCGTCAACGACTGTGGACACTTTGCCGCCTTTGTGGCTTACCTACGCCATATGCCGAAGGTGGGACTCGAACCCACACGAGGTTTCCCCCACCGGATTTTGAGTCCGGCGCGTCTACCGGTTCCGCCACTTCGGCTCTGCTGAAAGAGAGTACGCGAATCGCGCCCAGGCGTTGCCGATGATGAGCGCCGAACCCGGGGCTAGCATGGCCACGATGCGGATCGGCATCCTCACAGGAGGCGGAGACTGCCCCGGCCTGAACGCGGTGATCCGCGCCGTCACCCGGCGCGCACTCGACCGTGGCGACGAGGTGGTCGGCATCCTGCACGGCTGGCGCGGCCTGATCGACGGCAACACCAGGCCGCTCGGCACCCGCGACATCAGCGGCATCCTGCCCCGCGGCGGCACCATCCTGCGCACGTCGCGCACCAACCCATACAAGGTCGACGGCGGCCTCGAGGCCACGCTCGCATCCCTTGCCGGGCTGGATGCGCTGGTCGCGATCGGCGGCGAGGACACCCTCGGCGTCGCCGCCCGCCTCTACGCCGAGCACGACGCGCCGGTTGTGGGCGTCCCCAAGACGATCGACAACGACCTCTCCGCCACCGACTACACGTTCGGTTTCGACACGGCGCTCTCGATCGCGACCGAGGCCATCGACCGGCTGCACTCGACCGCCGAGTCCCACGATCGCGTCATGGTCTGCGAGGTGATGGGCCGCCACGCCGGCTGGATCGCGCTCCTGTCCGGCATGGCCGGCGGCGCCGACGTCGTGCTGATCCCCGAGCAGCCGGTCACCGTCGAGCGCTGCTGCGAGCTGATCGACCGCCGTCACCGGCGCGGCAAGGACTTCTCGATCGTGGTGGTCAGCGAGGGCTGGGAGCTGCGTTTCGAGGGCAGCGATGCGCAGCTGGTGGCCGCGCCCGAGGCGGACGCCTTCGGCCACGCGCGCCTGGGCGGTATCGGCGCGGTGCTGGCCGGCGAGATCGAGCAGCGCACGGGCTTCGAGACGCGCGTCACCCAGCTCGGTCACGTCCAGCGCGGCGGGTCGCCCACCGCCCACGACCGCGTGCTGGCGACCCGCTTTGGCCTGCGAGCGGCCGACCTCGTGTTCGAGGGGTCGTTCGGCATGATGGCGTCGCTGCGCGGCGACGAGATCGTGGCCGTGCCGATCGCCGACGCCGTGGCCGGGCTGAAGACCGTGCCGCCCGCGCTCTACGCCCAGGCTGAAGCCCTGTTCGGCTAGCGCGACTCGCCGCGCAGCTGACGCAGCGTCTCGGCCAGATCGCCGGCCGCGGCCCACGGGCCCAGGATCACAGCGTCCACGCCCGATCGCTCCAGCGCCGCCACCTGCTCGCGCTCGCGCACGCCGCCCTGGCTGAACACGGTCTTGCCAGCCGGCACCTCCTCGAGCAGCGAGAACGTGCGCTCGAAGTCGACCGAGCCGTCGTCGTCTGACCCGCGGTTTCGGAGCAGGAACGAGTCGGGGTCGAGCAGCTCCAGCGCCTCTTCCAGCTCGTCCTCGTGCGCGACCTCGACGATCACGTCCAGGTCGACCGAGCCGGCCACGCTGTACAGCTCCGCCAGTCGCTCGTGGGCGTCCTCGAACGCGGCCGCCACCAGCACCACGGCACCCGCGCCGGCCAGCCGGCATTCATACAGCTGGTAGGTGTCCACGATCATGTCGGTGAGAAGCAGCGGCAGCGAGTTGTCGGCGGCCATGTCGGCGAGCGGACCGAGCGCTGCCGCCAACCCCGCCACCTCCAGCTCTTCTGCCAGCTCCAGCAGCGCGCCGTCGGCCTCCTTCACGCGCTGCACGAAGGAGATCTCATCGCCGCCGATCGACTCGGTGAAGGGCCGGATCGGTGCCAGTGCCGCCACCTCCCGCTCGAGCTGAGCCAGCGGGCGCGCGCGCCGCCGCTCCTCGACCTCTCGACGGGTCGAGGACAGCCGTTTATCGAGCGACGGCATGGGCCTCCAGCTCGGCGATGATGGACAGCGCGTTGCTGGTGCCGATGCGGGTCGCGCCGGCATCCAGCATGTCAAGCGCGCAAGCGGCGGTGCGGATGCCGCCGGACGCCTTCACGGCGACCGACGGCGGCAGCGACGCGCGCATCAGCGAGACGTCCGGCACCGTCGCCCCACCGGCGTGGCCGGTCGACGTCTTGGCGAAATCGGCACCGGCCGCGGCGACCAGCCCGCAGGCGAGCACGATCTCGTCGTCGCTGAGCTGGGCCGACTCGATGATCGCTTTCACCACGACGTCGCCGCGCTCGGCACGCGCGGCGTCGACCACGGCCGACAGGTCGTCGCCCACCGCCTTCAGGTCACCGTCGAGCAGCGCCGCGTAGGCGATCACGACGTCGATCTCGTCTGCGCCCGTTGCGATCGCGGCGCGGGCCGCCTCGCACTTCGCGGCGGTCGCGTCCAGGCCGTGCGGGAAGGACACGACCGTGGACACGGCCGCGTCGCTCTGGAGCAAGGCCCGGGCGCGTGGCACCCACCACGGGTACACGCACACCGCTGCGAATCCGTGCTCGTCCGCCTCCTGGCAGAGCGCGGTGAGCGACGCATCGCCTGCGCCTGGGTCGAGCAGCGTGTGGTCAACGGCTCGGGCGACGTGCTCGACGGCTAATGGAGGCATCCGCGAACAGCTTAGTCCATGTTCCAGCTCTGCTCGGCGCCGTCAGATACCCAGCCGGTCGAGCTCGGCCTCGTCCCGCCGCCATCGCGGCAGCACCTTGACGCTCAACTCCAGGAACACCGGGCCGCCCACGATGCTCTCGACCTGCGACCGTGCGACCGTGCCGATCTCCTTCACCTTCGACCCGCCGGCGCCCACCACGATCCGCTTCTGCGACTCGGTCTCGCAGATGATCGTCGCCCGCACCACCGTCATGCCCCGCCGGCCGGGGACGATCTCCTCGATCCGCACCGCGACGGCGTGTGGGATCTCGTCGCGCAGAGCCTCCAGCGCCGCCTCGCGCACCGCCTCGCCGACCCGGGCGTCGTCGGTCTGATCGCTGATCACGCCCTCCGGGAAGTAGGCCGGGCCGGGCTCGAGCAGGGACACGAGGTCGTCGCGCAGCGCCTCCACGCCGTCCCCGTTCAGCGCGCTGATCGGATGCATGGAGTGGAACGGCCCCAGCTCGACGGCCGCGCTGATCGTCTCGGCGATCGCGTGCGGCCGCATCCGGTCGGTCTTGTTGATCGCGATCAGGCAGGGCACTGATCCGTCCCGCAGCACGCGGGCGGCGATGTAGCGATCCCCGGGCCCCACGCCCTCCTGCCCGTTCAGCATCAGCACCACCGCGTCGGCGTCGGCAAGCGTTTCGTCGACCGCTCGCTGCATCCGCTCGGTCAGCCGGTCGAACGGCTTGGTGATCCCGGGCAGGTCGACCAGCACCATCTGCCAGCCGTCGCCGATGACAGCTCCCAGCGCCCGGCGCCGGGTGGTCTGCGGCCGTGACGACACGGCCGCAACGTGCTCCCCGACCAGACGGTTGACGAGCGTCGACTTGCCGGCGTTCGGCCGCCCGGCCAACGCCACCAGCCCGGAGCGGTGCTCGGCCGGCTCGCTCACAGGTGGAAGCCGTCGGGCAGCAGGTCACCCAGCGACGAGGCCACCAGCTCGCCGTCACGCCGCCAGATCACGCGCAGCTGCGGCGCGAACTCGGCCATCACCTGGCGGCAGGCGCCACAGGGCGGCGCCGACTCCGCCTCGGCGTGCACCGCGATCGCGGCCAGGTCGCTGTGGCCTGCCGAAACGGCCGTGAAGATCGCCGTGCGCTCCGCGCAGCAGGTCAGTCCGAACGAAGCGTTCTCGACGTTGGCACCGGTGAACACCTGCCCGCCATCGGTCAGCAGCGCCGCGCCGACCGGAAACCGCGAGTAGGGCGCGTGCGCATTCGCGGACGCGCCACGCGCTCGCTCGTACAGGGCCAGGTCATCGTCTGTCAGCGGCATGGCGGCAGCCTACCGCGGCAGGCTGCACGGTCAGGGCGCGAGAAACACCGGGACCGTCGAGAGGTGTAGGGTCGGCGAGACCGACCGAGGAGGACCAGATGCCGACGTACGTGTTGCTCATCGACTGGACTCAGCAGGGGGTTGCGAGCTTCGCCGACTCCGTCGACCGCTACGAAGCCGCGCGGGGCGAATTTGAGGGGATGGGCGTCAGCTTCAAGTCCATCTTCTGGACACTCGGAAGTCACGACATCGTGGGCATTGTCGACGCGCCGGACGGCGAGACGCTGGCCGCCGCCCTGTTGAAGCTGGCTTCCCAGGGCAACCTCCGCACCACCACCTTGCGCGCGTTTTCCGCCGAGGAGATGAGGGGCGTGATCGCGAAGGCCGGCTGATACCTGCGCCACGCTCAGGGCGCGGGAAGCATGCCGGTGCCGCCGGGATCGGGCAGCGGATCACCTGCTCCTGACCCGGCCGAGGTGCTGGGCGGAGTCGAAGGCGGCGGCGCCGGCGGCGAAGGCGGCGGCTGCACGGGAGGCGTCGCGCGGGCCGTTCGTGACGGGCTCGTCGCCTGCGGGTGCCGGTGGACGCTCCGGTGCTGCTTCACCGTATGCCGCTTCAGGGGATGCGCGGGCTTCGGCTTCGAAGGCTTCGGCGTCGTGACGGGAGCCACTGCGACCGGTCGCGGCGGGGAGGGCACGGGTGCCGCAGCCGGCGTCCCGGACGCCCGGTGGCCGATGGCCGCGATCGCCAGGCCGGCCAGCGCCAGCGCCCCCATCCCGCCCGCCACCCGCCGCGGCCACGTGCGCGGCTCAGGTGGCAGCAACCGCGCCAGGTGCTCGTCGTCATCCTCGTCGAACAGCCCGGCGAACCCCACCACCTCGGTGTCGTCGCCGGCCTCACGGGCCTCGTTCCCGCACCGCTCGAGCTCGTCCAGGCACTCGGCAAGCGACTCGTACCCGGCTGCGACAGCTCGCGCAGTCCACTCCTCGAGCGGTGAGCCCAGTCCCGCCCCTCCCGCGGCGCGCAGGATCGCCGCGAGCGTGCGCTGCCCGTCGCGCGGCCCCACCAGGATCGGGTTGACCGCCGGCGAGCCCAGCAGCGGCCGCTCCAGAAACGGCGTCGGACCCGGCCCCACCGCGCAGTCGCCGAGGTCGCAGGCGTCGACCGGAAAGCCTGCAGCGGCTATCCGCTCGACCAGACGGCCGAACGAAAGCGCCAGCCGGGCGGCGTCGGCCGGTCGCGGACGACGAGTGGCCTGCCAGCGCTCGATGCTCATGCCCAGCGAGGGCGCCACGACCAGGAACCTGCGTCCCTCGTGCTCGCCGAAGTCGAGCACGCCGCAGATCTCCGAGCAGGCAAGCGCGCACCAACGCGTGACCGCGTCGGTGAAGCCGTCGTCGTCCCAGCCGTCGGATGCGAACACGATCCGCACCTGTGCGGTACGGCCCGATCTCGTATCGAGGGCGTCGATCGGCCCCTCCGGCCGGGCCCGTAGCGCCGCCGGGCTGGCCAGGTACCGGCCGGCGATCACCAGCGCGGTCGAGGTTGCAGAATCGGCCATGCTCACAGGCTAGGGACGGGGGCGTCACGGAACCAGACGCAACCCGTTACGGAACCGTCACAGCTCTACCCGAAGAAGCGGCGGCGCCCCTGGCGCTTGTCGCGGAAGGCCCCCTCGAGCAACTCGCTCGAGTAGCCCGCGATCTCTCCCGTCTCGGCGTACAGGTAGACCGCGGTCTTGTAGATCTGGCCCATCGCGGAGCTGACCACGAGCAGCACCACTCCCAGCCCGGCCGCCACCACCAGCAGTCCCACGCCGGCCGCCGGGCTCGCCCCCACGACCGCGGCCCCCACAAGCCCGACGCCGACCAGCGGCAACGCCAGCAGGAACGTCGCGATGCCCAGCCCGACGTTGCCGATCAGGCTCTCGCCCCAGGAGCGGCGCACCGTGGCGACGCTGCGGCGGACGGCGTCGGCCGGGCCGACCTGCTCGAACGCCAGCACCGGGATCACGAAGTAGGTGGCGATCGCCCATCCCGCCCCCAGCAGGCGCGCCACGATGCTGCCCACGATGCCGGCGCGCTGCTCGACCGACCGGATCAGCAGGCCGACCAGCGAGGCGATCAGCGCCCACAGCAGGATCGACCCGAGCCGGGCATTTGCGGCGCGCATCCCTTCAGCCGCGCTGGTGTCCTCGCCGTGGAAGCTGCGCGCCGCGCAGCTGACCAGAGCGACGTTGAAGTAGGTGGCAACAGCGGTGGCGACATAGCCCGCCAGCCCCGCCACGACCAACCACGGCCAACTGTGCGCGCTGTCGGCGCTGGCGCCCGGCAGCAGCAGCACCGCGGCCGGCACCAGCACGATCGCGACCGCGACCAGCGTGAACATGGCCGAAAGCACCGGGAACCACAGCAGGCTGCGGTCGCGCCGGATGATGGCGAGCGACTGGGAGAGCAGGCGGAAGGAGCGCTGAAATCGGTTCATCACCACATTCTGCGACCCAACCGGCCGGTTGGCTAGGGTCAGCTGAACGCCTGGAACACGGCCGCCGTCACGGTCGCCCCCAAAAGGGCGCCGAGGATCACCTCGGGCGTCGTGTGGACGCCGGCCTCCACCCGCGTCTGGGCGACCAGCGTCGCCATCAGGAACACCACGGTCGAGACCAGCACCGCGTGGCGGTAGTCGGCCACCGCGAACGTCACCGCCACCCAGCCGCCGAAGGCGACAGCCGCGTGGCCGGAGGGCAGCCCCCCGCGCAGCAGCGTCTCGCGGTCGGTGCGGGCCTTCAGCGCGATCACGATCATGATCACCAGCGCCAGCGCGATCACGGTCAGGTGCACCGGCGACCCGCGCACGGTGTCGATCGCGCGCCGGCTGGGGTTGCGCAGCCGCTCCGCGAACACCAGGTAACCGACGAACGTGGCGTTCACCGCCGCCACCAGCACCGCACCGGCAGCGACGTCCTTCGCCGTGCGTGCCAGCGGATCGAACGAGTTGGTGGCCACGTCGATCGCCTTCTCGAGCGCCGTGTTGAACATCTCGGCGATCAGCACGAACGACACCGACAGGAGCAGCGCCAGAAGCTCGAACCTGGTCACACCCAGCGCCACGCCCAGCGGCAGCACCGACAGCGCGACGGCGAAGTGCACGCGCATGTTGCGCTGCGTACGGACCACGTAGATGACGCCCTCGAACGCGTAGTTGAAGCTCGTGACCAGGCCGGCGGCCTCCTGCCGCGCCAACCGGAAGGGCCCGGCCCGGCGCGCGTCCTTAATCAGCTCGTCGCGGCTACGCAGGGTCGGCGACAACGGGCGCCACCTCCGCGAGCAGCTGGTCCTGGCGGACCAGCATCGCCCCGCCGTCGGTCTCGTGGTCGTATCCCACCAGGTGCAGCACGCCGTGCACCAGCAGCGTCGCGATCGGCGTGCCCTCCGCCGATGCCACCGCCGGGCACACCACCAGATCACCCAGCTGGCGAGGGACGCCCTCCGGGAGCAGGGCACGGCCGTCGATCGGGAACGACAGCACGTCGGTCGCCGACGGCTTGCCGCGGTGCTGCCCGTTCAGCTCGGCGATGCGCCGTTCGTCCACGAACTCCAGGCCCACCTCGCCGCTGTCGACGCCCTCGGCCGCGAGTGCCGAACGCAGGGCCGCGGCCGCGGCCGGCTCGTCCACCCGCCAGCCGCTGTGGTTGTCGATCTGCACCTCGACCGTCACTCCGGCCGTCCCGGCCCGTTCTGCTCGGCGTGATGCAGGTAGGCGTTCACGATCCGCTGCACGAGCTTGTGGCGCACCACGTCGGCATCGGAGAAGTGGATGAAGGAGATGTCGGGCACTCCCTCCAGCACCCGCATCACGTTCACCAGGCCGGAGCGCTGCTCGCGCGGCAGGTCGATCTGCGTGATGTCGCCGGTGACGACAACGCGCGATCCGAAGCCGAGCCTGGTCAGGAACATCTGCATCTGCTCGGGGCTCGTGTTCTGCGCCTCGTCCAGGATGATGAACGAGTCGTTCAGCGTGCGCCCGCGCATGAACGCCAGCGGCGCCACCTCGATCATACCGGTGTCGATGTAGTTGAGCAGCTTGTCGGCGTCCAGCATGTCGTGCAGGGCGTCGAACAGCGGGCGCAGGTACGGGTCGACCTTCGCCTGCAGGTCGCCGGGCAGGAAGCCCAGACGCTCGCCCGCCTCGACGGCGGGCCGGGTCAGGATGATCCGCGCCACCTCGCGCTCCGACAGCGCCGCGACGGCCAGCGCGATCGCGAGGTAGGTCTTGCCGGTGCCCGCCGGCCCGATCCCGAACGTGACCGTGTTGGCGCGGATGGCATCGACATACGCCTTCTGCCCCAGTGTCTTGGGCGAGACGCGCTGGCCGCGATGGCGCCAGACGACGTCGTGCAGCACGTCCACGGCGCGGCCGTCGGCGGTCAGCACGCCGGCCACCGCCTCAACCGTCTGCGGTCCGATCGAGATGCCCTGCACGACCAGCTGTGACAGCTCCTCGACCATCGCCTTGGCCCGATCGACGGCCGGATCCTCGCCCTCCAGGGTCAGCTCGTTTCCGCGCAGGTAGACGCTCGCTCCGGTGCGCTCGGCCAGCTCGTGCAGCACAGCGTCGCGATCGTCGCCCAGTTCCGTCGCCAGGTCGTGCCCGACCGAGACCTTCAGTCGTGCCATCAGGTCGTCTGGACCGCCGCGATCGTGGAAAGAGCCATCCCGGAAAGTTTACGCCGACAAGCGGTCACGCACGAGAGCGGATGCGACACGACCGTCGGCGCGTCCGCCCGACCGCTCGGTGACCAGCCCCATCACGCGGCCCATGTCCTTCATCGTCTCGGCGCCGGTGTCCGCAATCGCCGCGTCCACCAGCGCCGCCAGCTCCTGCTCGCTGAGCGGGGCCGGCAGGAACTCCTCGATCACCGGCACGTCGGCGCGCTCGCGGGCGGCGCGGTCATCCTGGCCGGCCTTGTCGTAGGCCTCGGCCGCCTCCAGCCGCTGCTTACGCTCACGTCGCAGCACGGCCATCGCCTGCTCGTCCCCGAACTCCCCGGGCGCGTCCTTCTCGGCCTTCTGCAGGGACGAGTAGATCAGCCGCAGCGCATCCAGCCGCTCGCGCTGACCGCTCTTCATCGCGTCGCGTAGCTCGGCCTGGACCTGTTCGGTGAGGGTCACGAGCACAGGGTAGCGATCACGGCGTCGCCGGCTGCGAGCACGCCCAGCACCTCGACCAGCCTGCCGCGGGCACCGCCGGTGACGCGGAACGGCGTGTAGTCGTCGCTGTATCCGCGCCCGTCGGCGTCCTCCACCAGCACCCGCTCGCGCCGCCCCACCTTCGACGCCCGGTGCGCGGCGCCGTGGGCATCCGACAGCGCCCGCAGCTGCCGCGAGCGGCGGCGCTTCTCGGCGGCCGTCACCGGATCGTCGCCCGCGTCGGCCGTGCCCGGCCGCGGCGAGTACGGGAACACGTGCACCTTGGTGAAGCCGGCGGCGCTGACCACGTCGAGCGTGGCGCCGAAGTCTTCGACCCGCTCCGATGGGTGGCCGACGATCACATCGCTGGTCAGATTGAGGCCGTCGACCAGCTCCCGCGCACGGCGCATCCTGTCCAGGAACCCCGCCGCCGCGTAGTGGCGCCGCATCGCCCCGAGCACGCGGTCAGAGCCCGACTGCATCGGCACGTGCAGGTGCCGCGCCACGCCGGGCGTCTCCGCGACGGCGCGCAGCAGTCGGTCGCTGAGGTGATTGACCTCGATCGACGACAGCCGCACCCGTTCCACGCCGTCGACGGCGGCCACTGCCCGGAGCAGGCCGGCCAGGTCGAGGCCCGCCTCCCGGTCGCGGAAACACCCCAGGTTGACGCCGGTCAGCACCAGCTCGCGGTGGCCCTGCGCTGCCCGCCGGCGCGCCTCCGCCAGCACCGCAACCGCCGCGCGGCTGCGGCTGGCACCCCGCACCTGCGGAATCACGCAGTAGCTGCACGTGAACGAGCAGCCGTCCTGGATCTTGAGGTAGGCCCGTGTGCGGGCGAACCGCGGCTGGGCGACACCCGTGCAGGACAGCGCTCCCACCTGCTCCGAGACGGCCTGCGCAAGCAGCTCCGACCGCCGCGAGAGCACCGTCACGTTCTGGGGAAGTCCGTCGAAGGCACCGTCCAGCGCAGCGGCGCAGCCGGTCACGACCACCCGCTCGGCGCTCCGCGCCGCGCGACGCGCGGCCTTGCGGGACTTGGCGACCGCCTCGGCCGTGACGCAGCAGGTGTTGAGCACACGCACCGCCGCCTGATCCGCCGGCACCTCGCGATGGCCGTCGGCCGCGAGCCGCTCACGCACCTGCTGGGCGTCGGTCATCGACACCTTGCAGCCGAGGAACTCGGTGGCAAACGTCGTCACCCCAGGAAGCCCATCTCTCGCAGCGCCAGCGCCGCGGCCACGATCGCCGCCGTCTCGGTGCGCAGCACCACGGGCCCGAAGGTGGCGACGGCGACGCCGCGCGATCGCGCCAGCTCCAGTTCGGCATCCGAGAAGCCCGGCTCGGGGCCGATCAGCAGCGTGGTCGAGCGGCGGCCGACGATGCGATCGGCGAGGCCGCCCGACGCACCCGTGTTGCTGAGCACCACCGCCTCGCGGCTGAGCACGTCCGCGTAAGCCGACGGCGCCAGCAGCTCCGGCAGCCGTGACTGCTTCGACTGCTTCGCGGCGGCTTCGGCCACCCGCGCCCAGCGCTCCAGGCGGCTCTCGGAGAACGAGCCTTTCAGAAGCTCGGTGCGAAGCGGGCCGATCCGGGCGACGCCCAGCTCGGTCAGCTTCTCGACCGCCTCGTCCGAGCGGGCGCCCGGCTGGGCGATCCAGACGGTCACCGACGGTGCTTGGGGCAGCGCCTCCACCTCCTCGATCAGCTCACATCCATCGGAGCGCACGCGTGCTCGAAACACGCGGCCCTCCCACACGATCTCGCAAGTATCGCCGACCGGCAGGCGCAGCACCTGCTCGAGGTGGCGGCGGTCGCCGTCGGACAGCCGCGCCACTCCGTCCCGCAGGTCGCGCGCGAAGAACCGGTAGACGTGCCCGCTCAGCGTTCCACCAGCTCCGCCGCCCAGCCGTCCACCACCGCCCGGCGCCCGCCGCCCAGCGTCTGGCGCTCGAGCAGGCCTGACGCGAGCACGCGCGGCGGCCGGTCGGGTCGCCGTAGCAGCGGCTCCAGCAGGTGCGGCTCCAGGTTGGCCAGCCACAGCCGTGCCGGCGGAAGCGGGTCGACCAGGACGTCGCGGCGCTCGGCGCTCAGCTCGACGTCGTTGCGGGCGGCGTTGATGTGCGTGGCCTGCACGGCCAGCGGATCGATGTCGAACGCCTGTAGCGGGCCGAACCCGAGCTTGGCTGCTGCTATCGAGAGCACGCCGGAGCCGCAGCCGAGGTCGAGTGCCGGCCCGGGGTCGAGCTCCTGGAGCAGCGCCAGCGCCGCCCGCGTGGAGCCGTGCGCGCCGGTGCCGAACGCGCGGCCGGGATCGATCACGACGGCGATTGGCTCGGGCTGCGACCAGGGAGGCCCTACCCACAACCGGCCCTCGCGCACGGGTCGGTGGAAGTCGCGCCAGGCGTCGGCCCAGCCGTCCACGACCGGGCTCTCGCTGAGCGACGGGTCCGGCGCCTGCTCGGCGAAGCCCGACAGCTCGACCTGATCGCCGTTGCGTTGCTCCTCGATCCCGCCCGGGAACCACTCCAGCATGCGCAGCGTGGCCAGCTCCGCGTCGGCCGCCGGGACGCGCAGGGTGTAGCGGTTCATCCCGAGAAGGCCGAGCGGATGCGGCCCAGGAACGACTCGTCGGGCTTGTACGTGTCCTCGGCGACGGCCGCCTCGAACTCGGCCAGCAGACGACGCTGGTCGTCGGTCAGCCGCTGCGGCAGCATCACGTTCACCAGCACCCGGTGGTCGCCGCGGCCGCGACCGTTCAGCACCGGTACGCCCTTGCCGCGCAGCACCATCACGTCGCCCGGCTGGGTGCCGGCCCGCAGCTCCACCTGCTGCTCGCCGTCCAGCGTCTCGACCGTCACGGTGGTGCCCAGCGCAGCGCGCGTGAAGGGCAGGTTCAGCACCGTGACGACGTCGTTGCCGTCGCGCTGGAAGCTGGGGTGCGGCCTGACCCGGACGCCGACGTAGAGGTCTCCGCGCGGCCCGCCCGGCTGGCCCTGGCTGCCGCGGCCGCGCAGCTGCAGCCGCTGGCCGTCCATGATCCCGGCCGGGATCTGCACCTCGACCGTCTCCGCCACCTGCCGCAGCCCGCGCCCGCGGCAGCTGCTGCAGGGGGTTTCGATCACGCGGCCGCGGCCGCCGCAGGTGGGACAGGTGCCGGTCTGCACGAACTGGCCGAGCGCCGTCTGCTGCACCCGCTGCACGCGGCCCTGACCGCCACAGGTGTCGCACGTGTGCGACGCCGATCCCGGCTCCGCGCCGCTTCCGCTGCAGCGGTCGCAGTCGCCGATCACCTCGATGTCGAGCCGCTGCTCGACGCCGAACGCGGCCTCCGCGAACTCGAGCGTCACGTTGGCGGCGACGTCGCCGCCACGCCGCTGCGCGCGGGCACCGCCGAACAGGTCGTCGCCGAAGAAGGCTCCCAGCAGGTCGGACAGCGACCCGAAGTCCATGAACTGATCGGTGTGCAGCGAGGAGCCGTCCACCCCGGCATGCCCGAAGCGGTCGTAGCGCGCTCGGGTGTCGGCGTCGGACAGCACCTCGTAGGCCTCGGCCACCTCGCGGAAGCGCGCGACGGCCTCGGAGTCGCCGGGGTTGACGTCGGGATGCAGCTCGCGGGCGAGCCTGCGAAAGGCCTTCTTGACCTCGGCCTCGTCGGCGCCCCGTTCGACGCCCAGCACCTCGTAATAGTCACGCTTGGCAGCCACGCGGGCAGTCTAGAGGCGCGCGCCACCGAGCCCGCCGCCCTCAGGCGAGCGGCGTATCAGCCGCGCAGGGCCGGCGCCGCAGATGGCGGAGCCGACCCTCGCGCACTGTTACCACTGATGAAAGCCGTGGCCGTGGTGCGGCCCGACCCTGGCCAGAAACATGGCCAGCGCAACTGCCCAGACGAAAAGCGCTGGGCGCTTCACCAGAATCTTCATTTACCTACCTCCTGCCCACGGGGGTACTTCCCCTACCAGCGAACGTCCTGCAAGGCTTCTGCCGCCTGCCGGTACAACTCCGCTGCCCTTGCTGCTTCCCCTCTGCTGTGGGCCACATCCCCGAGCGCGACCCATGCGCCGGCGAGATGGCTCACCGTCTCCACAGCCGCAAAACAGTCCGCCGCGGCCTTGAAGGACACCTCCGCCTGGTCGAGCCGGCCGAGCGCCAGCGACGCGCGGCCGATCACGATTTGAGCGTTCCCTTCTTCTTCTCGGTATTCCTCGCGCGAACTCAATAACTCGATCGCGCGATATCCGCTCTCGATCGCCCCCTCCAGATCGCCGCTGTGCATCCGTGCCGATGCCAGCGACGACGCCGCGAAGGCGGCGTCGATGCGATTGTCCTGCTCCACCGCGATCCGGAACGACTCGCGCAGGAGCGGTACCGCCTCCTCCGGCTTACCGGTGATGGCGCGCAGCTGCCCGAGGTTGTTCAGCAGCTTGCCCACGTACTCGTGATCCGCGACCCGCTCGAACAGCGCCTTCGACCGCTCGGCGTGCTCACGCGCGCGGGTGTACTCGTTGCGCCGCTCTGCCACCAGCGACGCGTCCAGGTAGGTCTCCGCCAGCACCCGGTCGTCGTTCAAGGCGTGCGCCAGCTCCAGCGCCTGCTCGACGTCCTCGGCCGCCGCCGTGAAGTCCTTCTGGCGCCGCCGGATCTTTGCCCTCGCGTTGAAGATGCGTGCCCTCAGCGTATCCGACGGGTCGACCGTGGTCTCGCAGGCCCGCAGCGCCTCGTCCAGCAGCGACGCCGCCGTCGCCAGGCTGCCCATCTTGTACCGGACGACCCCGATCCGGTACAGGGCCAGCGCGACGGCGTCACCCGATCCCGCCTGCTCCGCCGCCTGGCGTGCGGCCGCCAGCTCGACCAGCGCATCGTCGAGGCGGCCGACGTTCTGCAGCGCCCAGCCCCGCGCCAGCCGCAGCCGCAGGGCGAGCCGTTCG
>Ga0207702_10002508_pt1 | contig 17314 bp, 10 predicted proteins | sample KBSCornC62_FD_184302 | JGI IMG/M metagenome (GOLD analysis project Ga0207702, IMG submission 184302) | Corn rhizosphere microbial communities from Kellogg Biological Station, Michigan, USA - KBS Corn C6-2 (SPAdes) (version 2) | ecosystem: Host-associated > Plants > Roots > Rhizosphere > Soil ...
CGCCGGCTGGAGATGATCACGACGCCATTGCCGTCAAGGACCAGGGTCGACCCTATCTGATGCGACCAGCTATTTTCCAACCGGTCGAACTCGACCTTGACCACGATCACGCCGAAACCGTTGGCGATCCGTCGGGCAAGGAACAGGCCGGGCCGATGGCTCACCGTGCCGAGCGCAAACTGCTCGGCCGATCCGGCCCGCATCGATCGCCAGAAATAGCGGCGGAACCCATACATCTGGCCGACGAAGCTGTCGGGCCGGCGCCAGTTGCTCGCGGCGATGGTGCGTCCGTTGCGATCGATCACATAGATTACCGCGGCGTCGGTTCGGTCCGCCAGCAGCTCAAGCGTGCGGTTGAGCTGCGCGGTCGAGGACGAGGACGGCGCCGCAAGCGCATTGGTGACGTCGGGATAATCCGCCAGCACCAAGGGAAGCAGCCGATATTTCTGCAGCTCGCTCGATAGCAGGCCAGCGTTGACCAGCCCGCCCTCCGCCGCCTCGCGCCGCACCTGATCATGCGCCGCGCGAGCAATCCAGCGATCGGCGAGCGATAGCAGCCCAGCGAACAGGGCGATGAGCCCGATCGCAACCAGAATCAGCGTGCGTGGCCGGAGCCACCGACTCCGCATTTTCGAGGGTGATTCCGCCCCGGTCATGTGTGCGGAATATCGCACTTTTTAAGTTAGGCAAGTGCGGATTTTTGCACATATTGTGCAGCGCCTCATGGGATTATCGTTATCTATCAACTAGATGAGTATTTTTTATCCACTCTGGTGCGTTCGCCAATTTGCGCGCAACATAAGCCATCCGCCCGATCAGAGGCGGTGTGTTGCCTGGTGGAGGAAGTAGGGATGGTCCCAAACGAAACGGCCATGATGGAACGCCGTCCCTTCTATCGTTCGATGCATGGGCAGGTCCTGGTCGCGATCCTGCTGGGTATCGCGGTGGGGATATTGTGGCCGCCATTCGGTGCGGCGCTGAAGCCGCTGGGCGATGCCTTCATCAAGCTGGTGAAGATGGTGATCGCGCCGGTGATCTTCCTGACCGTCACCACCGGCATTGCGGGCATGGGCGAATTGAAGGCCTTCGGCCGCGTCGCGGCCAAGGCGTTCGTCTATTTCCTGTCGCTGTCGACGCTGGCGCTGGTGATCGGCCTGATCGTCGCCCGGGTCGCGCATCCGGGTACGGGTATGAACATCGCCGCCGCAAGCCTCGATAGCAAATCGATCGCGGATTACGTCGAGCAGGCGCACGACCAGACGGTGGTCGGCTTCCTGATGGCGCTGATCCCGACGACGATGCTGTCGGCGCTGACCGAGGGCAATATCCTGCAGACCTTGTTCCTGGCGGTGCTGACGGGGATCGCGATCGGCCTGGTCGGCGAGCGCGCCAAGCCGGTGTCCGACCTGCTCGAGCGGCTGGCTTTGATCACGTTCCGGATCGTCGGCATCCTGATGCGCGCGGCTCCCGTCGGCGCGTTCGGGGCGATGGCCTTCACCATCGGCAAATATGGCGTGGGCGTGTTGCTCAACCTCGGCGCGCTCGTCGCCTGCTTCTTCCTGACCAGCTTCCTGTTCGTGGCGATCGTGCTCGGGCTGGTCGCGCGCCTCAATGGCTTCTCGATCTGGGCTCTGCTCAAATATCTCAAGGCGGAACTGCTGCTCGTGCTGGGCACCTCCTCGTCCGAGGCCGCGCTGCCGAGCCTGATCGAGAAGATGGAACGCGCCGGTTGCGACAAGGCGGTGGTCGGCCTCGTCGTCCCCACCGGTTACAGCTTCAACCTCGACGGCACCAACATCTACATGACGCTCGCCGCATTGTTCATCGCCCAGGCCCTGGACGTCCACCTCTCGCTCGGCCAGGAACTCGCTTTGCTCGCGGTCGCGATGCTCTCCTCCAAGGGCGCCGCCGGCGTCACCGGCGCAGGCTTCATCACGCTCGCCGCCACCCTCTCGATCGTGCCCTCCGTCCCCGTCGCCGGCATGGCCCTCATCCTCGGCGTCGACCGCTTCATGAGCCAGGGCCGAAGCCTCACCAACTTCATCGGCAACGCCGTCGCCACCATCGTCGTAGCCCGATGGGAAAACGCCCTCGATAAGGCCCAGTTCGACCGCACGCTCAACCGCGATCCCGTGGCGGAGCCGGTGCCGCCCGTTGCTTCGGAGTTAGCCGCCAACGCCGCGTAACGAGGCGGCCCACAAAAACCAAAATATACAAAAGGATTAGGAGAGGGGTTATGATCAGTAGGATTGCACTCGTGGTGGCGATGGCTGCAGCCACGCCCGCATTCGCACAGAACCAGATTCCCACGCCGGATGCCGGCTCGACGCCCGCTCAGCAGGCTGGCACCCCCGCCCCGGCAAAGAGCGTCGCCGATGTCCAGGCGAAGGCAAGCGCTCCGGTCGCACAGCCCGTTGCCGACAGCGACAACACCGGCGAAGTGGTCGTCACCGGTCACTTCATCGATACTGGCGCCAAGAGCGCGATGAAGATGAATGTACCCGTGCTCGACACGCCATTCTCGGTCGCGAGCTATTCCAACTCGTTTGTCAAGGCGCTCGACACGACCAGCGTGTCCGATCTCTACAATTACATGACCGGCGTGAAGAAGTCGGGCAACACCGGCTACGACGTCACGATGCGCGGCTTCAAGAACAGCGGCGATGATCGCAACAGCATCATGGTCGATGGCTTGCCCGGTCTGACCGGCCGTTATGGTTCGCCGCCGACGGTGAACATCGACCATGTCGAGCTGGTGAAGGGCCCGATGTCGGTTCTCTACGGCCAGATCCAGCCGGGCGGCTTCGTCAATCTGGTCACCAAGAAGCCGCAGGCGCGTCAGGAGATCAGTGCCGAGGTCCGTCTCAACACCTATATGAGCGATGCGCGCAGTGCCTTCAGCCATAACGGCGTGACCGGCGAGATCGATGCGACCGGTCCGATAACCAAGGATGACTCGCTACTATACCGCGTAACCGGCGAGTTGCTGAACGTGGAAGGCTTTCGCGACCAAGGGCGCAATAAGGAGAAAATGGTCGCGCCCAGCCTGACCTGGAAGCCCGGCTCAGACACCACCATCACGGTCCAGGGCGAATATCGGCACGTCAACCAGCATATGGACAATGGCTTGGTCGCGCCGTCGAACGGTACGATCTACGATCCCAGCCTGGCGGACGTGATCACCGCTTCCTACCAGCAGCCCGATGATTACCGCGTCGAAACCGGCAAGGCGCTCAGCGCCTTCCTGACTCAAGGATTGGGCGGCAAATGGACGCTCAATGCCAGCTATCGCCACGTCACCTACAGCAGCGACCAGAAGTCGTTCGACCAGACCGGCTTCGTCACCGTCAAGGGCGTGACCGAAGTGCAGCGTCGTGCCCGAGCCCTATCGACCCGGCGCCATTATGACTATGGCGACATCAATATCAGCGGCGCCTTCGACACGGGCTTCATCGAGCACAAGATCCTGGTCGGCGTGAATGGCGGCGCGGATATGGTCGAGGAGAATCGTACCAAGTTCTTCAATTCGAGCGTCCGCAACGCCACCACCGGCGTTTGTCCGACCGGCGGCACCTGCCTCGAAATCCCCGTCTACGATCCGTCAGCCTTTTACGGCAATTACCCGGGCTTCGACTCCCTGCCGGCGATCAATCCGCAGCTCAGCAACCAGCAGAGCCTGCTCACCGACAAATTCACCCATGACCACAATTACGGCATCTATGTCTCCGACCTGATGACGCTGACGCCGTGGCTCAAAGTGTCGATCGCCGACCGCAAATATAGCGAGACTGCAAGGGTGCAGGGGGATCGCCGCAACGCGCCGAACGATATCCGCACGCGCACCGACAGCAAGAGCTGGCTCCCCAGCGCGGGCATCCTGATCGAGCCTACCCGCCACATCACCATCTATGGCAGCTACGCCGAATCCTTCGTTCCCGCCGACCCCTCGGCGATCGATCCCAACGGCGTCGCCGGCACGCTCCACCCGATCACCGCCAAGCAAATCGAAGGCGGCGTGAAGCTTGAGAATATGCTCGACAATCGCCTGTCGCTGACCGCGTCGGTCTATCAGATCGATCAGGACGGCCAGGTCACGCAAAATCCCTGCGCATTCGGCACCTGCTCTTACCAGACGGGCAAGGGACGCTCGACCGGCTTCGAGGTCGAGACGAACTTCACCCCGATCCGGAACATGCAGGTCCTGGCCGGCTACAGCCATATCGATGCCAAGGTACGCACCAGCCCGATCCTGCCTTTCCAGATCGGCGACCAACTGCCCAACGTTGCGAAGGACGCGCTCAATTTCTGGAGCCGTTACGACTGGGAGAACGGCTTCGGCATGGGATTGGGCGTGACCTATACCGGTCCGCGCCAGGGTCTGCTTCCGACTTCCGCGAACGACCTGAAGCTGCTCCCGTTGCCCGGTTATATGGTGGTCGATAGCGGCTTCTACTGGACGCAGAAGCACTACATCGTGAACCTCAAGATCGGGAACCTGTTCGACAAGCGTTACTGGGAAAGCGCAGGCGCCACCGGCCGGATCCAGCTTGCACCGGGCCAGCCCCGTTACGCGACGCTTTCGGTGCGCGTGAAGTTCTGAGGATGAAGCGGTCGGCGGCCCTTGCTCTCGGTGCGTTGCTGGTTGCCACCGCGCCGGCGGCAGCGGCGGCCGACCCGTTGCCCGACTACAGGCCGGAGACGCATGTCTCCGGCCTGATCCGCAACTTCGGCTTCGGTCTTGGCGGTGTGCTTGCCCAATGGGAGGAGGCATTCCGGAAATATCAGCCCGACATTACCTTCAAGGATACGCTGCCCACCAGCGATGCCGCCTTTCCTGGACTCGTCACCTACCAGGCCGATCTGGGTTTCGACGGCGGCGAGCCCGCGATCACCGAAGCACTGAGCTTCTGGGAGACGCACGGTTACGCGGCCTCCTTCATCACCATCGCCTCGGGCGCCTATGACGTCGAGGGCAAGTCCAATGGGCCGATAGTGTTCGTCGCCCAGGACAATCCGCTGACAAGCCTGACGATGGAGCAGCTTGATGGCATCTTCGGATCCGCGCGCAACGGCACGCTCGACGGCTTCGTGTGGACGCCCGAAGGCGGGCGCGGTGCCGACAAGGATATCCGCACCTGGGACCAACTGGGGATCAGGGGCGAATGGGCCGGCCGGCCGATCCAGGCCTATGGCCACGGTCCCTCGGGCACGACCCGCTTCTTCCAGCTCAAGGTGCTCGGCAACACCGATAAATGGAATCCCAATTACAAGGCTTATGTCGAAACCGGCAGCAAACAGATTGCTCCGATCGACACGCAATCCCGCCTGGGTGCACGCTGGATGCTCGGCAACGAACTCGCGCACGACCGCTACGGAATCGGCTGGTCGACGATGAGCCAGGCGAAGGGCATCGCCGGTATCAAAATCCTCGCCATCGCCCCGCGCGGCGGCGGGGCTCCGGTGATGCCGAGCCGGCAGAGTTTCGCCGATCGCACCTATCCGCTGACCCGCAGCATCTACGTCTATTATGATCGCAAGCCGGGCGGCGCTATCGATCAGAAACTAAAAGAATTTTTGCGCTTCATATTGAGCGCGCAAGGACAGGTTCTTGTCAGCCAGGCGGGGTACCTCCCGTTACCGACCGCCGTTGCGGCCGCAGAACGCGCCAAGCTTCAATAGAGCGCAGCAAAACAAAGAGAGAGGCGTCAGCGAATGCCGCATTTTTCCCGTACCGCCCGGATATCTCTTAGACTGCTTGCCGCCACGGCCGGCGCGGTCTTGACTGCGATGTCGGCGACGGCTGAACCCACGCACGTCATCCTGACGATTCCTTCGGGCACGGCGGTTCCCGCCAATCTTCCCGCGACGATCGCCGCCTGGCGCCAGTCGGGCGAGATTGCCGACGAGATCTGGCTCGATTCCAACCAGCGCGATGCCGGCGCTTTCGCCACCTTCGTCGTGCTCGATTTCCCGGGCGAGGCGGATTATGCCCGTTGGGCGAAGAAAGACGCGCCCGCGCTCGACAAGTCTGTCGAGGTTCGCCACGCTGCCGGTCTGGCGGACGGCCAGACCTTCCCGCGCGATAGCAACCATTCGGTCTTCCGCGTCGACACGTTCGAAGCCACTCGGGGCGGCCTGCGCGATTATGCTGCGCAATATATTACGCCTCTGATGGAAGCGCAGCGCCAGGCCAAAGGCGTGGTCCGCTACACGATGTATCAGCAGGAAGACGGTAAGACGGCCTGGCTGCTGACCGAATATCGAGATCCCGCCGCGGCCGCCAACGCGACGCAAGTCGCCGACGGCATCCGGGCCAGGCTGGCCGCCGGCGATGCGGCTTTTGCCGCGCTCGACAGGAACGGCGGTACGTTGCGGACCCCCGGCACCGTCACCGCCGCGCGCTATTCCGAGCTACCTCCCCCATCCCTGCCCGATCTTCCTAGCTACAAGCCCGAGGTGAAGCTCAAGGGCACGCTCCGGGTCTACGGCGCGTCGCTCAAGAATGCGGTCGACTATCTGTTGGCGGGATTCCAGCAATTCCAGCCCGACCTGCAGGTCGCGTCAAATCTCTCGACATCGTCGGAAGGCGCGCTGGCCGGGCTCTACACCGGCATCGCCGATGTCGCCGCGCTCGGGGACGACGCCAAGATGACCGACGAAATGCCCTTCTTCAACGTCAATGGCTACATGCCGACCGAGATCTCGGTCGCGACCGGCGGCTACGAACGACGCGGCTCGTTGTGGGCCTGGGTGATCGTCGTCAACAAGGACAATCCGCTCAATCAGATATCCGTCGACGAGCTCAGGGACGTTTTCGGCGCCGAGCGGTCGGGCGGATGGAAGCCGGAGAGCAATGACCTTCGCTTCACGGCCGAATATGCCAAGGACAAATCGACCAATATCCGCACCTGGGATCAGCTTGGCGTGAAGGGCCCCGGCTATAGGGGCCGTGAAATCCAGACCTACGGTTTTTCCGCGCCCGGTTTCCAGGCCGCCTTCGAACGCCACTGGTTCCACTGGTCGCATAAGTGGAACCCGAACCTGATGGAGTATGTCGAGCGCAAGCAGGCGGTCGCCGGTCCCAACGGGGATGCGGTCGTCAGCGAGCGGCCCTTGGAGATCTTGTCCAAGGACAAATACGGCATGGGCATTGCCGGCCTGATGCATGTGAAGGACTTCCCCAACCTGAAGATTCTCGCTTTGTCCGAGCATAAGGGCGGCCCCTACATCCCCTTCACGCCCGAGAATGTGGCCAATCGCACCTATCCGCTAAAGCGCGACGCCTATTTCTACATCAACAAGGCGCCGGGCCGCCCGCTCGATCCGATGGTCCGCGAATTCATGCGCTTCGTGCTCAGCCGCGAAGGGCAGGAGATTATGGCCCGCGTCGGCTATTATTACCCGCTCAACGCCTCCTACCTCGCCGAGCAGCTCAAGAAGCTCGACCAGTAAGTGAGAGAGGAATGCGATCCCCGGATTTCTCTGTGGCGATTTTCCTCCCAGGCCTCCGTCGCCACGCCATGACGACGGACGTGCAAGGCGCCACGAACGTGCGGTTGCGTATTGCGTCTTATTCGGCCTCAGGCCCGCCCCCTGCGCGGCGGCATGCCATTTTCGTGGAGATTTGACGATGGCCCGCCGCCGCGCTTCTTTGCCTCTTGCCGCTGCGATCCTGCCGTTAGTCCTGGTCGCGGCGGCGCCCGATCCGCGCTTCACGCCGGCATTGCCGAAGGTGCCGCAGCCCAACGAAACCTATGACAGCCTGCTCGCCAAATTGGGCGACGGTATGCTCGACAATATCGTGATCCGCGGCGTGCATGCCGCGCGTACCGATGCACGCGCGCACCACCGCTTCTACACCGACCTGCAGGATATGACTGCCTGGCCCGCCTACCGGCCACGGCAACAGGTGAGCGGCACGATCCGCGTCTCCGGCCTCTATCTCCATGACGGCCTGATCATGGATCAATGGGTCAGGGACTTCGAGCACTTCCAGCCCGGCGCGAAGGTGGTCATCACGCAGCATGGCACGATCGCGTCGGGCGCGGTCGATATCGAGACCGGTCCGCGCATCGCCGATCGGCTGCGCGCCGCATCCGAATATGAGGCCGCGACCGGCCAGCATCTCTACGCGATCGATTGGGCGACCGGCTCCTACAATGTTCCCGGGTGGAGCCCCGGCTTTGTCATCTTCGTCAACAAGGACAACCCGATTGCGCACCTTTCCGTGCAGCAATTGGACGGCATCTTCGCCGGCGCCCGCACCGGCGGCTGGGACGGCACACGCTGGAATCCTAAGGCTGCGCGCGGTCCGGAAAAGAATATCCGCACCTGGGGTCAGCTCGGTCTCAAGGGTGAATGGGCCGACAAGCCGATCCACATCTATGGGCGCCCGCTCAAATACAACATCCAGCTCGGTTTCGAGCGCAAGGTATTCCACGGCGGCGACGTCTGGAACGAGAATACGCGCGAATATTCGCACGAGATGAACCCGGACGGCACGCGCTACACCTCGTCCGAAGAGATGGTGAAGGACACGGCCGCCGACAAATATGGCATCGTGTTCAGCGACATGGGATCGGCGGAGATTCCTGGTGTGCGGCCGGTTCAGCTCGGCGCCACGCCCAAGGGTCCGTTCGTGCCGATCTCGCTCCAATCGCTGCGCGACCGTTCTTATCCCCTCTTCATCGAGGAATGGGCCGAGACCCGGCTCGCGCCCGGCCAGAGGTTGTCGCCGCTGGTCAAGGAATTCCTGACCTTCATGCTCAGTCGCGAAGGCCAGGACGCGATCCAGCGCGACGGCAAGTGGATACCGATCCCACCCGCCCATGCGCGTGCAATGATCGCGAAGCTCGATCAGACCGGCGAAGCGGTCGATCCCAGGGAGCTCGGTCTGCAGGTGCCGATGCTCGCGCCCCGAAAATGGAACTCGGATGCTCCTGACGAGACTGGCAAGATCGACCCGCGACGCGTTTATTATACGCACCGCTTCGACCTGTCCGACTTGGCCGCCTACGAACCGGGCCCGGCACTGTCGGGCACGATCCGCATGCCCGCGAGCGGACAGCTGTTCCAAAGCAATATCGGCAGGGCTTTGCTCGCCGCTTTCGCCAAATATCAGCCGGGCATCAATTTCGATTTGAAGGATGGCGACCTGCTCGATCATCAGGTCGATCTGTCGATCGGGCGGCGCTGGACCAGCTATTTCGCCGGCGAATATTACGACTTCCAGCTCAAATATGATCGTTCGCCGCGCGAGATCCAGATCGCGACCGGCGCCTTCGACGTGCCGGGCTGGGATCCCGCTTTCGCAATCTACGTCAACAAGGCGAACCCGGTGAAGGGCCTCACCATCCGCCAGCTCGACGGCATCTTCGGCGGGCCGCGCCGCGGCGGCTGGGTCAGTACCGCCTGGCGCCGCCAGGCGGGCCGCACCGCCGAGGAGAATATCCGGAGCTGGGCCCAATTGGGCGCGGGGGGAGGCTGCGGCCCAAAACCGATCGACGTTTATGTTACCCCGCTCAAATATCGCATCAATTCGGTGTTCGAGCGCAAGGTGCTCGAAGGAGGGAATATGTGGAATGACAGCGTGCGCGAAGTGCCGCTCGCGCTGAAGCCGGACGGCACGCGCACCAACCCCAGCGCGGACCGTGTGGCCATGGTGGCGAAGGACAAATGTGGCGTGACCTTCGCTTATCCCGGCTTGCAGGACGCGAATGCACGGCTGGTGCCGATCGCAACGGATAGCAATAGCCCCTATGTCCAGCCGACGCTGGAGACGGTCCGTGACCGCACCTATCCGCTGGCACTTGAGCTCTATGCTTACACCGATCAGCTTCCGAGCCAGCCAATGGACCCCAGGATCCGGGAATTCCTGCGCTTCGTGCTCAGCCGACAAGGACAGGAGATCGTCCAGGCGGACGGCAAATGGCTGCCGCTGACGGCCGATCTCTCGCGTGCCGAGCTCGCTAAGCTCGACGCGATCATTCCCCAGATAACCGCGAAATAAGGGAGAGCGCGCCATGAAGACCGCAATCGCAACCATATTGATGGCGCTGGCGGCGATCCAGCTCCATGCGCAGACCGCCGCGCCCACCGGCCAGGCGGCGGCGCAGGACACCACCAACGCCAACCGCAGTATCTGGACGCTCGACGTCACCAAGTTCCGCAAGGAGCACGCGCAACAGGGCGGCTATACCAAGAAATGGGATTTGAGCGGGCTGCCGCACTATCAGCCCAAGCGCCAGCTGACGGGTACGCTGCGGATCTGGGGCAGCAATTATCTCAAGGACGGGCCGATCGGCGAATATTGGCGCCAGGCGTTCAAGAAATTCCAACCGGGCATCACGATCGAATATAATCTGCCCACTGCGGGAATCGCGATCCCGGCGCTGGCGGCCAAGGATGCCGATCTGGGCGTTGGCCGCCCCGCAACCCTGATGGATTACCTGACCTTCCAGCAGGTCTACAAATTCAGCCCGACCGAGATCATGGCCGCGACGGGATCCTACGATGTCTATGGCTGGTCACCGGCCTATGTGATCGTCGTCAACAAGGACAATCCGCTCCGCCAGATCAGCATGAAGCAATTGGATGGTGTGTTCGGCGCGGCACGCAATGGCGGCTATGACGGCAGCGTCTGGCGCACGGATTATCCCTACCGGCGCGGATCGGAGGAAAATATCCGCACCTGGGGGCAGCTTGGCCTGACCGGCGAATGGGCCGACAAGCCGATCCATCCCTGCGGCCAGTCCGCACATGCCAACATCATGAACGTCTTTTCGGACAAGGTGCTGGCCGGCAGCGACCAATGGGTCGAAGGCTATGCCGCTTATGCCAATTACGCGACGCCGGAAGGCAAGATCGCGCAATGGACCAATCAGGTGCGGCAGAAGGTGGAGAGCGATCCGCTCGCTTTGTGCGTCGTCGCGCCCAACGGCCTCAGCGACAACATGCACGAACTTGCGGTGCAGGGCTTCAAGGGCGGAGCTTATGTTCCGCGCACGCTCGAAACCGTGCGCGACCGCTCCTACCCGCTGGTCAACGAGATATTCTTCTACGCGATCAATGGTCCCGGCCATCCGATCGACCCCAAGGCCGAGGAATTCCTGCACTTCGTCCTGAGCCAGGAAGGCCAGGCCGAGATCCAGCGCGAAGGCCGCTATCTGCCGTTCACAGCCGAGGTGGTGAGGGAACAGCTCGCCAAGCTCGCCACGGTGCAGACCAAGTGAGGATCGCGGCGCTCGCGCTGATGGCGACGATCGCAACCGCCACGGCCGCCGCGCCGCCGGCGCTCGACGGATCGCAGAACAGCCTCGACCTGCAGAAGGCCCGCGCCGATGCGCTCAAGACCAAGGGTTGGCGCGTCGCCTATACCAAGCAGTTCGATCTATCCGGCTTGCCCCATTTCCAGCCGAGCGGGTCGATGCCGGGCACGATCCGGCAATGGGGTTCGAACTATCTCGCGGATTCGAGCCTGGAGAAGAGGTTCGAGGACGGCTTCCACAAATTCCATCCCGAGGTGAAGTTCGAGAATAATCTGTCGAGCACGTTCATCGCGATGGCTGGCCTCTATACGCACAAGGCCGATCTCGCGCCGATGGGGCGGCGGCCGACCTGGGACGAACTGCAATCCTACCAGCGCGTATTCGGAACGCTGCCGGTCGAGATCGTGATGGCGACCGGCTCGTTTGATGTATCGGGCTGGACCTTCGCGCTCGTGCCCTTGGTCAACAAGGACAATCCACTGTCCAGGCTCACGGTCGAGGAGCTGGATGGCATCTTCGGTGCGCAGCGCGACGGTGGCTGGGATCGCAATAGCTGGAATGAGAAAGCCGCACGTGGTGCGGACAAGAATATCCGCACGTGGGGTCAATTGGGGCTGAAGGGCGAATGGGCCGACAAGCCGATCCATGCGCTCGGCTACAACCTCAATTATCATTTTCCACGCGACTTTGCCGAGAAGGTGATGGGTGGCGGTTACAAGTGGAACGAGGCGCTCGTCGAATATAGCAACAAGGTCCGCACCGGTGGCGGCGCGGGCGATTTCGGCAAGCTCTGGACCGCGGGAGAACAGATGGCCGAGGCAGTCGGCCGCGACAAATATGCGATCACCTATGCGACGATGCTGTTCGCGTCGAAGCCGGGCGTGAAGACGCTGCCGCTCGCCTGGACGGCGGCCGGGCCATTCGTGATGCCGACGCTCGATAGCGTGCAGGACCGTAGCTATCCGCTCGCCCGCGAGGTCTATTTCTACGCCAACCGCGCGCCGGGCCAGAAGCTCGATCCGCTGGTCGCCGAATATCTGCGCTTCATCGTCAGCCGCGAAGGTCAGGAGGCGGTCATGGCCGATGGCAAATATCTGCCGATGACACCGGCAATGGCCGCCGCGCAATTGAAGGAGATCGACGCGGTCGGCCTCGCGTCGAGTGGGGACAGCGGCGGATGATCCACGCGCGTCATCGGGAAGGACGGATAATGCCGCGCCTGCTCCTCATTGCGGCATCGCTGGCTTTATCCGCTGCCGCGCCTCCGCAGCAACTACCCGATCCGGCCGTCGTCGCCACGGTCGCCTCCCTGCCCGACTATATCCCTCAGCATCAGGTGAATGGCACGATCCGAATCTGGGGGCATGGCAGCGCCAAGCGCAACTTCATGGGCGGGCTGGTCGCGCGCTGGGCGGATGAATTCCAACATCTCCAGCCCGGTGTGCATTTCGAAAATCATCTTTACGGCACCGCGTCGGCAATCGGCGCGCTTGCGGTCGGTGAGGCGGACATGGCCCTTCTGGGCGAGGAGATTTCGCCCGCCGCGGGGCGGCTGTTCCACCGGGCCAGGGGCTATGCGCCGACGGGCATTTCGGTCGCGACCGGCAGTCTCGATGCCAATTATTTCGACTATGCGCATATGATCTTCGTGCGCCGCGACAATCCGCTTGCGCGGCTTACGCTGCAACAGGTCGGCGCGATTTTCGGCGACGACCGCCACTGCACGCCGCGCCCGATCCGCACCTGGGGAGATCTTGGGCTCAAGGGCGAATGGGCCGGCAAGCCGATCACGCCCTACGGCTGGAAGACCGATGTCGATTTCGGCCTGTTCGTCGCCGAACGCGCGATCTGCGGCAGCCACCGCTGGAATCCGGCAATGCGCGAATTCGTCCATCTGCCGCAGCCGGACGGCAGCCAATATGATCATGGCCAGCAGATTGTCGATGCGCTGGCCAGGGATCGATACGGCATCGCCGTTTCCAACGTCCGCTACACCAATCCCGATGTCCGCCCGATCGCGCTCGCCTGGACTGCCAAGGGTCCGTTCGTGCCTGCCACCAATGCAAGCCTTGTCGCCGAGACTTATCCCCTTGTCCGCATCATCCCGGTCTTCGTGGACCGCGCGCCGGGCAGACCGATCACTCCCGTGGTTGCAGAATTCCTGCGCTATATCCTGAGCCGCCAGGGGCAGCGCGCGCTGATCGAGGAAAGCGCTTATCTGCCGCTCAACCGCCAGACGCTGCTGCACGAACGAGCGAAATTATGAGCATCGCCTTTGCCCTCGCTGCCGCTGCGATCACGCCTGCACCGGTGCCGCTTGCCCCGCACGTGGCGCCAGGCCTCGTGACGATCTGGACCAGCAAGGCGCTCACGCCGGATATGGTGCGGATCGCCCACGAACTGGCGGCAAAGGGCGTCCACGTCTCGATCCGGTCGGCCGGCAGCGACGTTGCGGTCGCGGGCCTCTATACCGGCATCGCCGATGTCGCGGTGATCGGCCGCAGCGCGACCCCAAGTGAGCGACAGGCTTTCGAATGGATCCGCCAGCGCCCCCCTGCCGAGGAGGTGCTCATGCATGGCAGCGCCGGCATCCCGGCGCACTCGCCCGCACTTGCGATCCTGGTCAATCGCCGAAACCCTCTCGCCGCGCTCTCACCGGATCAGCTCATGCGCCTGTTCACCGCGCCCGCTCCGCAATATTGGCGGGATTATGGCGTGGAGGGTTCGCTAGCCGCGCGTCCGATCCATCTCCACATAGCCGACGCAACCAGCGGCACTGGCCGCTTCTTCCGTGATGCCGCGCTTGGCGGCCGCAACCAATGGGCCTGGAACCGCATCGTCGAACACGGGCGAGGCGATTCCTCGGGTCGAGCGGTCGCTGCGGCGATAGCCAAAGACCCGGCGGCGCTCGGGATCGGCGAAACCGGAACCGCGAAGGGCCTGCGGATTATTCCGTTACGGATCGGCGAAGCATTGGTCGCGCCCAATCCGCATGACGTGATGATCGGACGCTATCCTCTGAGCCGCACGATCTATGCTTATTTCGATCGTCCACAAAACGCTGCGGTGCGGCCGGAGATACGAGCATTTTTAGCCCAGGCGAAGGACGACCAACAGCGCCGCTCAAATGGTTCAGAGTAGCCGGTTGGAGGTTCGGTATACCTTCGTAGAAGCTGATCTTGATCTTCAGCTTCGAAAAATGCTCCACGACCGACGCTACGTCACCCTCGACCGGTAATCATTGCACATGCTGGGTGCTGCTACTTCTCGGGGAAAGTCCGCTTTCCGAAGGGAAGCGGCGGCGTTCGAAGCTGCCGCAGTCAGTTCAAAGGTCGAGGCTCGTCCTGAAAGTTCGGGACAGGCATTCTGCGGATCGTGCGGCGATGTGGACGAGTCGAGCCCCAAGTGAGGCCGGCGTGCTGGCGTTTTGACATGGCGGCATCACGGCTTTGCCGCGCCCCTGTTCGACCCGACCAACTTCGACTTCGTGTTTCAGGGGCGAGCCGACGAACTCTTTGCCGAGCTCGCTAAGGAGCGTGGGTTTGAGCGCGAGCGCGACCGCTTAGTGTGCGAAGGAATCCTCAAAATCGGCCCCAAGACGGTGCGGCTGGCATCGCCAGGCGCGGAAGCCGTGACGTCGCATGCGATCTGGTCACGTGCGAGCAAGGCCAAGGACTGGCTGGAAAACGATCCCGCCACTGCGGGCGACCCTCTATACGAGGCGCTGTCGCTAATAGGCGTGCGGCGCGCACGCGACATCGCCGAGGCGCTGCTCGCTTATGGCGACAACGGATACCTCATGGCCTCTGGGCCCCTGCGCGATGTTCTCAGCCAGATTGCCAATGACGGCGATCTCGACGTGTTCGTCCATGCGCTCAACGTAGCCATGCTCCACCCAGGTGCTGATCTCCGCCTCGTGATCTCTCTTCCAGGAGCGCAGCTTGTCAGCCGTTGCAACCGAGGCATTATCGTCGATCCACTTTCCGTGAATTGCGCACATCCAGATGCCGTTGGAGGCGGATTTCCGCTCCGTCGAGCTGAGCGCGGCGTCATAGCGCTCGCCGCCGGCCGCGGCGGCGGTGATATGGGCGGCGACCCCGATCATCGTCACGCCACTTGCGCGATCCGATGAAGCACTGACTGTCATTCGATTGCATGTCGGGTACGAGCACACATATCCGGCGCGCTCCGCAATCTCGCGCTTCGTGGCTGGCGTGAAATCGTCCCGCTGACCCATATCCTAACAAGCGATCGAAGGCATGTCGGGTCAAGGCTTAACGAGGCCGCCCTTCCTGGATCAAGGCTCCGCTTATTGGCCTCTTTAGGCAAACTGGCTCTCAAGGTCTCGGAGTTAACAATCCGCTCATGCCCGATCGCATCGATCGTCGGCTTCAAATCGCGGACTCGGCCCGGGGCGTGCAAAATGCATCCTATCCGGAGCGATCCGGAAGCGTTCACCGCCGTCATATTTGATGGATATTTGATATCTCGGGCCGCCTTGCGGCTAAGCCCTTGATATCATTGGTGACCCCTACGGGAATCGAACCCGTGTTTCAGCCGTGAAAGGGCCGCGTCCTAGACCGCTAGACGAAGGGGCCATCCGGAGCGCCCGCTTAGGGGGGTGAAACCCGGAGGTCAACCGCACTGGGCGGATTTCCTCAATCGGCCCGAAAGGCCACGCTGGCCGCCGTCAGTCAGCCCAGGCGGCGTCGTCGATATGGAGTTCGGCCTGGCGTGCGCCGTTCCAGGTGTCGAGCTTCGCTCGCCCCGCAAGCCACAGGCGGCGGTGCGGGCCCGCGCCCAGCAACGCCTGTCCGAGTGCGCTGTCGGCCTGGCGAAAGGCGATCGTCTTGATCGATCGCCCATCCTCGCCCGCCACCACCGCGCGGACATGACCATTGCCGACCACGTCGCATTTGATGATCCGCACCGGCCCGGCAGCGACGCGCGGGCTCGGCCAGCCCGCGCCATAGGGGCCACCCGCTTCGAGTGCATCGATTAGGGCCGGGGCGACCCCGCCCGCGCTCAGCACGGCGTCGAGCAGCAAGGCGCGGTCGTCGCGCGCCTTCGCAACGTCGGCGGCGAGGCGCTGGTCGAGGAAATCGGCAAGCGCATCGATCCGGTCGGCGGCCACGGTCAGCCCCGCCGCCATCGGATGACCACCGCCAGCAATCAGCAGGCCGGCATCCTTGGCAGCCAGCACCGCCGCGCCAAGATCGACGCCCGCAATCGAGCGGCCGGATCCCTTGCCGGTACCATCGCCGTCGATGGCGATCACGATTGCCGGGCGCCCCATTTTCTCCTTCAGGCGGCTGGCGACGATGCCGATCACACCGGGATGCCAGCCCGCGCCCGAAACGAGGGCGATCGCACGATTGTCCTGGCCCGCGAGCAAAGCCTCGGCCGCCTCGGTCACCATCGCCTCGATCGCGCGGCGTTCCTCGTTGAGGCGATTGAGCTCGGCGGCGATTGCTTCGGCCTCGGCCTCGTCCTCCGTGGTGAGCAGGCGCACGCCGAGATCGGCCTTGCCGACGCGCCCACCAGCATTGATGCGTGGGCCGAGTGCGAAACCGAGATCGGTACAGGTCGGTGCCTTGGCGAGGCCGGCGGCGCGCATCAAAGCCGCGAGGCCGATATTGCCGCCCTTGGCCATGATCTTGAGACCCTGTGCCACGAACGCGCGGTTGAGGCCCTTCAATTGCGCCACATCGGCGACGGTGCCGAGCGCGACGATGTCGAGCAACTCGATCAATTTGGGTTCGGCGCGTTCGGCGAACCAGCCGCGCGCGCGGAGCGTGCGAAGCAGGGCCGCGCCGAGCAGGAAGGCGACGCCGACGGCGGCGAGATGGCCATGGGCGGCCCCTTCGTCTTCATCCAGCCGGTTGGGGTTCACCAAGGCGAAGGCCTTGGGTAAAGCGGCTGTGCATTTGTGATGATCGACCACGATCACGTCGACATTCTCGCCGGCGGCCATTTCCAGCGCCTCGAATGCCTGCGCGCCGCAATCGACCGTGACGATCAGCCGCGCTCCGCCGCGCGCGATCTTG